>OGDY01003995.1_pt1 | contig 10723 bp, 6 predicted proteins | sample 1570341 | NCBI WGS metagenome assembly OGDY01 (sample SAMEA2581972, study PRJEB24529) | metagenome | biome: Human gut stool | place: China | collected 2011 | reverse complement strand
TTGTTCCTTTTCCAAATATTACTTCTGTATATTTATGTGCTTTTGCTTGATATTCTCCAGAGAAGTTTAAGTCTATATCAGGTTCTTTGTCCCCATTAAATCCAAGGAATGTTTCAAATGGTATATCCATTCCATCTTTGGCCATTTTTGTGCCACATTTTGGACAATCTTTATCTGGTAAATCAAATCCATTTCCAACTCCATAATCATCAAATTCTGAATATTTACATTTTGGACATCTATAATGTGGCTGTAATGAGTTTACTTCTGTTATACCTGTCATAAATGCTACAAGTGATGATCCTACTGATCCTCTTGAACCTACTATATATCCATCTTCATTTGATTTCCATACTAGTCTTTGTGCAATAATATACATTACTGAATATCCATTGCTTATAATAGAATTTAATTCTTTATCTAGTCTTGTTTGAACTATTTCTGGCAATGGATCACCATATAATTCATGTGCTTTTTTATATGCAATATTTTTGATGTCTTCCTCACATCCTGGAATATGTGGTGGACATTTTTCTGGTGATATTGGGTCTATTCTATCACACATATCTGATACTTTATTTGTATTTGTTACTACAACTTCATAAGCTTTTTCTTCACCTAAATATTCAAATTCTTTAAGCATTTCTTCTGTTGTTCTTAAATATAAAGGTGCTTGCTCATCTGCATCTTTATATCCTTGTCCTGCTTCTAATATTCTTCTATAAATCTCATCTTGTGGATCCATAAAATGAACATCACATGTTGCTACTACTAGTTTTCCTAGTTTTTCTCCTAATTCTACAATCTTACGATTTATATCTTTTAAATATTCTCTATCTGGTACAACACCATTTCTTACCAAGAATTCATTATTTCCTATTGGTTGAATTTCTAAATAGTCATAATCTCTTGCAATATTTTCTATTTCTTCATCAGATTTTCCTAATTCTATTGCTTGATATAATTCTCCCGCTTCACAGGCACTTCCTAATATTAATCCTTCTGAATATTTTTTATATATACTTTTTAATATTCTTGGATTTTTATAAAAATAGTTCAAATGCGAAATTGATACTAATTTATATAGGTTTCTTAATCCTACATAATTTTTAGCTAATATTATTGCATGATATGATCTTTGCTTTTTAAATTCTTCTTTTTGAGCTTCTGGGTCTTTTGTTGCTGAATCTATTTCATCAACTGTATTTATTCCTTTGTCTTTTAGTTTTTTCAACATTACATTAAATACTTTTACAGTTGTATCAACATCTGCTAAAGCTCTATGTGCTACATCTACTTCAATTCCTAAACTATCTGCAATTTTTCCTAATTTATATTTTTTCAAATCTGGGAATAAATCTTTTGCAAGTGGTAATGTGTCTATATATGTATTATTGAATTCATAACCTAGTAATTTTGCATTGTGTTTTAAAAATCCAACATCAAAACTTGCATTATGTGCAACTATTATTGAATCTCCTACAAATTCTAAGATTTTTGGAAATACTTTATCTATTGTTTCTGCATCTTTTACCATTTCATCAGTTATGTTTGTAACTTCTACAACTCTTTGGGGTATTGGCTTTTCTGGATTTACAAATATTTCAAATTCATCTATTACTTCACCATTTTTTACTTTCATTATTCCAACTTCAGTAATTTTTTCTGTTGTTATTGAAATTCCTGTTGTTTCTAAGTCTAATACACAATATGTTGCATCATCTAGTACTTGTCCTCTTGGATTTTTTACTGATTTTTCTTTATCTGGTACTAAATATGCTTCTACACCGTATATTACTTTCATGTCTGGGTTATCTCTTCCCAATAAATGATATGCTTCTGGAAATGCTTGTACTACTCCATGGTCTGTTATTGCTATTGATTTCATTCCCCAACTCATTGCTCTTTTTATTAAGTCTGTTGCTGATGTCATTGCATCCATTGCACTCATTTTGGTGTGCATGTGTAATTCTACTCTTTTTACTTCTGCTTTATCTTCTCTTGTTGTTTTTGGTAATGGAGTTGATTCAACTATTGTATTTGCCATTATTGTTAATTCGTTTGAAAAAGCATCCATCTGTGCTCTTCCTGCTAATTTTACTGCTTTTGTTTTTCCTAATCTTTTTACAATATTTTTTGCATTTTTTCCTGGTAAAAATGCTTTGCATGTCATTGTACTTGTTCCATCATATATATTTATACTTAATATTACTTTTCCTGTTTTGGTTTCTTTATCTTCCATTCCAAGTATTTCACCATCTATACATACATTTCCAGATTCTGCATTTAAGTCTGTTATTTTTACTAATGGATCTGATATATTCATTGAATTTCCTAATATTAATGGTGAACTTGTGTCTTCTTCTGGTAATTGTGGCATTCCTTCATCTGAAATTTCTATTATAATATTTGCCATTACTGTTAAATCACCTGCATAAGCATCCATTCCTGATTTTCCTGTTACTTTTATTGCTTTTGCAGATTGGATTTTTTCTGATACTTCATTTCCTTCTGTTATATCTTTTGCAAATGCTTTACAATTCATTATTCCTGTTCCATCATATATTTCAAAGATTAACATTCCTTTTCCTGTTTTTGTTTCTTTACATTCACAACTTACTATTCTTCCTTCAATTGTTACTCTACTATCATTTGATGTTATATCTTTTATTTTGAATAGTGTTTCTTTTGCTCTTGATGGCTTCCCAAAGATTATATTTGAAGGTTCTTCATTTTCTGGCATTTCTGGTATATATCCCATATCTGTTTCTGTTGGCATTGCATAATCTACATCATTATATACACCTTCTGGTATTGGTGGCATTTCACTTGCTGGATATTGTTCATAATTTTGTGCTGATGGATTTTGATGACTCTGTTGTTGATGATTATTTTGCATATTTTCTCCACTATTTTGTGCTTGTTTTTCTGCTGCCATTCTTTGTGCTTCCATCGCTTCTCTCATTACATTTTCTATTGCTTTTTGTTGTACTTGTTTTGCTTTTTCTTTTTGTTTTAATACTTCTTCTGCATTTATTCTTTCTTCTATATTTACTATATATTTCTTTCCAAATATATTTTCTATTACACTTTCTAACTCTCTATCTAATTTTCTTGCTTTTAGAAAATCTGCACCTTGTATTTTCATATATACATTTATTTGATTTTCTGTTACTTCAATTTGACTTTTTAATAATAATAATGGTTTCATTAAAGGATATTTATGTGCCATTAAACATACTATATTTTCCCACTCATCTGCTATTGGCTTTTTTCTTACTCCTTCTGCATATTTTATTTTTATATGCACTTGCTCAAATTGAAATCTTTGTCTTAAGAATTTTTCAAAGTACCATATTTCTTTTATTTCTATATATTCTTTTGCTTGCATTTCTATTTCTAATGTGTTTATCTTTTTTAGTAAATTCATTCTTGCTATTTCTGCATCTTCTATATTACTATTTGTTTTATAATCACTAAATAAATCTCCTATTTTTCTGCTTTTATGTTTTTGCTCTGTTTCTGGCACTTTTTTCACCTTCTTTTTCTCTCTTTTCGTCTTGCTCTATGCTATCACATTTTGTGTTTATTTGCAATTGAATTTTGAAATAAATTTTTCTTATTTTTATACATAGAAAAGAGGCTGTTCCATTTGGAACAGCCTCTACGGTCAACTAGTATTTTATATATTTGTGTCAAAAATAATATTTTCTTATATTATTTTTTCCATTGAACAACTTTCATTCCTTTTGCAGCTCCCCATGGTGCCCCAGTAATAGAGTTCTCTTTATTCTTTATCAATATCTCTTCTAATGAAGACGTATTATCAGAAAAACATGAATCTCCAATGCTTTTTACTGTCTTTGGGATCTCAATTTTTAAAAGACTAGGGCAATTAGTAAAGGCTGATGCTTCTATTTTTTCTATTCCTTCTGGAATTACTAATTCTTTTAAACCAGATTGCCCATAAAATGAATAATAGCCTATCGTTTTTACTTTCGAATCTAATTCTATAGTTCCATCAATCTTATACAATACACTTACTAATGTATCTTTCTTTCCATTATTCTTTTTATATAATATTTTATTTTCAACTACATAATATGGATTTTGTGAATCAATATTAATATTTCCACTATAATTTCCAGGTCTAAACACCGAATCTATGGATTTTACGTTTTTTCCCATATTTATATTTTGAATACTATACATATAATCCAATGAATGTCCACTTATTGTTTCTAATGATTCTGGAAATGTTAATTCTTTTATTCCTGATGAAAGCTTAAATGCATAACTAGATATTGATTTTATTCCTTCTTGTATAGTGACATTTGTATTTTTTGAATAACATACTATTAATTGTCCATTATTTTTATTATACAAAATTCCATTCTCTGAAATAAAATTTGTATTTCCTGATTTTACTTCTATATTCTCAATTGATGATGGTAATATTTTAGCTGAAATACTTTTTAAACTTGCTGGAATTACTAATTTTTTTATACCGGAATATGAACCTTATATCTGTATTAAAATACTCTACGCCATCATTAATTTCAAACACATTTTGATTTGCAAGAGCTTTTTTGGTTATAAATACTATTTCAGTTCTATTTTTATTATACAATTTTCCAGATTCAAATATAAAATTATTGTTTTTACTTACATCTATATTAATTAAATTATAACAATCTATAAATGCTTGAGCATTTATAGATGTGACTGTTGATGGAAGTGAAATTGATTCAACTGGTCCTCCAATAGCATTTCCTTCTATAGTTTTTAATCCTTCTTGTAATACTATCTTTTTTAGTTTACTACAATTTCCAAATGTTAAAACAGATATAGTTTGTACATTTTTTGGTACTGTTACTTCACTTATTTGTGTATTTCTAAAAGCAAAAATTCCTATTTCTGAAATAGAATTTGGCAAATTAATTTCTCTTAAATTAGTTGCTTGGTCAAATGCATAATGACCTATTCTTTTTAAATCACCTTCAATAACAACTCTTTCTATTTCTTTATTATATGAAAATGCATAGTCTCCTATTTCTTTTACACTTGAAGGTATTATTATTGTTTTAAGTCCTTCTACTCCTGAAAAAGCTCCCATTCCAATTTTACTTACAAGACTTGGCAATGCTAATGTTCCCTCACCATTTATTAATTTCAAATTGGCTTTAGTTGATAATAATTCTCCATCATCTGTTATATCAAATGGATTTACCTGGATTCCTAATTGTTGCGCTGCTTTTATTTTCTTTTCATCTTTTGTTTTTATATATAATTCTCCATTTATTATTTGCAAACACTCAATATATTCATCTGCTATATTTGGTATTATGGTTTTTATATTTCCTTTTTCATCATCTGGCTTTCCATCATATATAAGTGATTCCTTTCCAGCATTTAGACTTTCAATAAAAAAATCATAATTTTCGACCTTTTTTTCTGCTAAATATAATTTCATTTGTTCTTTATATTGTGCTAATTCATTTTGTATTCTTGCTTGATTTGCATTACTACTTATTCCACTATTTCCTGTTAAGGTTGATATTGTTACTCCTGCTAATATTAGCATTATTATTATTGTTACTGCTAATGCTATCAATGTTACCCCTTTATTTTCTTTTGTTTTCATACTGTTCTCCTTTGTTCATTAAGCACAATACTTAATATATTTTTTTATTAATTCTATTGAAAATAAAAGACTTCTATGTTATAATAAGAAATTGTGTGAAGCCAATCCGCTTCATAATTTTATAAAATGAGAGGTATATCTTATGATGATGCAAAACTTGGCCGCTTATTTCTCTTCTCTCAGCCATGCTGAACGGAAAAAATTAGTCGAAAACCACGCCAAAGAAATCGCAACTTGGGTTATCAAGGGCGATGGGTATATCATTGTTGGTGTTAAAGATAACATCAATTTCAATTCGCCTGAACTTGAATCTGCAATTGATTTGTGCCTTTTGTACAAATACGGCATTGCACGGTCTTCTAAGAATTTGGGAAAGCATCGGCTTTATTATTCTATGAAGTTGCCTGCAAAGAAAATCGAAAAAATTGAAAAACACGTAATCGAGTTTGAAATTCCCGAACTCGAAAAACAAGCAAAAGAAGCTACAAAAATAAAAGAAGCACAGGAGAACTTTCTCAAATGTGTTTTGGGTGATGAACTTTGGGATGCCATTTTTGGCAACAATTAAAATATAAAAGAGGATGTAAAAAAAGTCCAATAGAAAAATTAGATTTAAGTTAAAATTTTGACTTAAATCTAATTTTTTTATTATTAAATTAATTTGAATTTTTAATTTAATAAGTACATTTTTTTGCACCACAAATGGTAATTTTAATTGTTTTGGTTTATAATTATTATTGGTATGATTAGTTAATTTCATATATAAATTATATCATAAAAGCCTTATTTTTCAATAAATATAGGCTTTTTTCTATACAAAAAATGAGTAAATTTCTTCACTTATTTTTTTGTTGGAACTTTTTTTACAGCCCCTATATGTTTTAACTATATTCTTTCATCATCTTTATTTTCATCTCTGCTTGCATTCATTTGTTCTATAATTTTATCTATTTCTTCTATTGCAGTTGATTTGCTATCACTTAAGTGTGAAAATTCTTCTTTTCTAAACTCTCCATTATTTGAAATAAACTCCATAAAATCTTTTCTTGAATCCACTTTTTCTTCTGGTATTTTACTTTTCTTTATTGCAAAAACATCAAGTTGACTATGAACAAAATTTTCAACAAATTCTAAATTCATAAATAAATTATTCTTTCGTAAAAATCGTGCAACTCTTTGTTTTAGTGTAAAGTCTTCATTTTGTGGTACTTCTAATTCTTTATTTCTAAAGTATGTTATCATCTCGTCTAAATTAGAATTCATCATTCTAATAATACCTTCGATATCTGGATTTTTTTCTATAAGATTATTATAAACATATTGAATGGTCTCCCATGCATTATTCGCATTAGGAATTACTAGTTTTGATATTTTCTTTGGAGATATATCATGGCCTTCCTTCCCTTTTATATCGAAATTAGAGCCTAGCCCATTTATTTCTTCTGGCAAAAAATCTTCTCCCTCTTTTGCATCAACAACCAAATATACTTCATTTTCAAATTTTCTTTTTAATGCTTCATATACTATTTCTTTAGGTATCAGATCTGTGCTAGAAAAATCTTTTATATCAAAATACTTTTTGTAACCTTCTGGAATATCACATATTTTAGCATGTTCAAATTCCCATATAAAAGAATTTTTTATTCCTAATATTCCTTTTACTCCTTGTGAAAAACATACTCTTGATTTATCATCTACTAATTTTGAAGCATCACCAATTTGAGCTTTTAAACCATTTTGGGCTATAGATTTTAAATTACCCTTCTCTGTAAAATGAAAATATGCATTATTCATGTCTATATCTTTTATATTTTTTCTTTTCATATTTAACCTCATTCTTTCTTTCAGATTATAAAAAAATCAAATTTAACATAGCAAAAAATATTTTTGCAAATGAGCTACACTTATTTTAATTTTTCAAACATCCAATTGGTACTACATAAACTCCATCATCTCTTTTATATGCATAATTTCCTGTTGCTGTTAATACCATTAAAAATGATGGATTTTTCATTTTGGTTATATCAATTTTTGAATACATTTTTTTCAAGTTTTCCGCACCTTCATTTATTAATTTATCACCACCTAATTTAATTTCTATTAATCCATATAAGCCGTTTCTTAAATGAATTACTGCATCACATTCTAAATCATTTGCATCTCTATAATGGTATACACTTCCATTTATACTTTCTGCATATATTCTTAAATCTCTAATACATAATGTTTCAAATATTAATCCAAATGTATTCAAATCTCCTATTAAATCATTTGGACCTAATCCTAATGCTGCTGTAGCAATTGATGGATCTATAAAATATCTTGTGTCTGCTGTTCTTATAGCAGTTTTACTTCTTAAATTAGGATTCCAAGCTGGTGCTTCTTCAACCACAAAAATTTTCTTTAATGCATTAATATATGAAAGTACAGTATCTGTATCCAAAGAAAATGAATCATTTATAATCATATCATTTTTTAATGTCTCATTAGATACTTGACTTCCTAAGTTTCTTGCATATGCTCTCATTAATTTTTTTGCTCTTTCAGGATTTCTGTTTACATTATCTACTCTCGAAATATCTGATTGTACTATTGCATCATAATAGTCAAAAGCTTGCTCTAGTGCAATATCTTTATCCATAAAAATACTTCTTGGCCATCCTCCTCTACAACACAAATATGCAATATCTTGTAAACTTAAATTATTAGTTCCTGTAATATTATCATTTTCTTGAAATAACATCTCTAAACTTATATTCCCATTTGACTCCCCTGATTCATATAGACTCATTGGCCTCATTAGTAACCATGCAAATCTGCCTGTTCCAGTATGTGTTACTTCATCCATATTGACTGGTACTGCTGAACCCGTTAATATAAATTGCCCTTCTAAATTTCTATGATCAATTTCAAACCTTACTGCATCCCATAATTTAGGAGCAATCTGCCATTCATCAATTAATCTTGGCGTATTCCCATTTAATAATAAACTTGGATTTATATCTGCTAGTGTTAAATTTTGTTCTTTATCTTCTGGCTTTGCCATATACAATATACTATTTGAAATTTGTTCTGCTGTTGTGGTTTTTCCACACCATTTGGGTCCTTGAATTAATACTGCTCCTTTTCCTTTTAATTTTTTTTCTAATATTGAATCTGCAATTCTATTTATATATTTTTTCATTTTTACTCTCATTCCTATCTTTTTCACTATAAAATTAGTTCTCTAATATTTTAACTAATTTTTTTTATTATATCATATTTTTTATATAGTTTCAATATTTTTCGGTTATTTAAGGCAAATTTTTTCGGTCATTTATAGACATTTTTTTCGGTTATTTGTGCTTTTCTACATAAGTGTCATTTAAAAAGCTAACATAAAAGACCATTCCTATCGGAACAGTCTTTTTATATTAATTCATATAATCTCTTAATTTTTTGCTTCTACTTGGATGACGAAGTTTTCTCAAAGCTTTAGCTTCAATCTGACGAATTCTTTCTCTTGTTACATCAAATTCTTTTCCTACTTCTTCAAGTGTTCTTGCTTTTCCATCATCAAGTCCAAATCTTAATCTTAAAACTTTTGCTTCTCTTGGTGTTAATGTTTTCATTACTTCTTCCAATTGTTCTCTTAATAATGTATATGATGCTGCATCTTGTGGTGCTGGCGAATCTTCATCTTGAATAAAGTCTCCTAAATGACTATCGTCTTCTTCACCAATTGGTGTTTCTAATGAAACTGGATCTTGTGCAATTTTTTGAATTTCCATTACTTTTTCAACTGACATATCCATTTCTTTAGCTATTTCTTCTGGCGTTGGCTCTCTGCCTAATTGTTGTAATAAGTGTCTTGATGTACGAATTAATCTATTTATTGTTTCTACCATGTGTACTGGAATTCTTATTGTACGTGCTTGGTCTGCAATAGCTCTTGTAATAGCTTGTCTAATCCACCATGTTGCATAAGTACTAAACTTAAATCCTTTTGTATAATCAAATTTTTCTACTGCTTTTATTAATCCCATGTTTCCTTCTTGGATTAAATCTAAGAATAACATTCCTCTTCCAACATATTTTTTTGCTATACTTACAACTAATCTTAGGTTAGATTCTGCAAGTTTTTGTTTTGCAGCTTCGTCTCCTGCTAATACTTTTTTTGCAAGTTCAAGTTCTTCATCATATGATAAAAGTGGAATTCTTCCTATTTCTCTTAAATACATTCTAACTGGGTCATCTATATTGATACCTTCCATACTTGCTAGGTCTATATCTTCTACTTTTATGTCTTCTACAGCTTCTAGTTCATCTATGTCTGGCTCTTCTAAGTCTAAATCATCTTCTTTTAAAACACTTACACCCATGTCTTCAAATGCATCAAATACTTTATCTATTTGCTCAGTATTTGCATCATCTAATTCGCTTGCAAGTTCACCATATGTTATTTTTCCTTTTTCTTTTGCCTTTTTTATTATATTATTTAATTTTTCTTCTGGTGTAACATCTTTTTTATCTTTATGCTCAACTGTCTTTTCTACTTTGCTTTGTACTTTTTCGTTTTCATTTTCTTTCTTCATTACAATATAACCTCCCTATTTTATTTTGGCTAATTGGATAATTACCTCGTTGAGTTGAGCTTCCAGATTAGCGACTTCTTCTTTTGTTAAATTGCTGTTGTCTATTTTACCTAATATTTCATTTCGTCTTTGCAATAATAGCTCTTTTCTATACGTTACAAACACATCTTCTATGCATTTATCTACATCAGTTATTTCAAAGTCTGACGACATTATTCCAGACAAATAATTAACTGTAATCTCATCTTCGAATAAATCTAATATATTCTCTATATTAATATTACCTTTTTCGTGTTCTTCATACAGTTTATTTATTATTGCCTTATTTCTTTCTATTTTGATTACATTATTATCAATGAGTTTTTTCAGTCTTTCGAAACTTTTGTCTGGGTAGTTTATTAATAGATATATAACTAAGCTTTCTAATCTTTTTGTTTTTACGTCTACAGGTTGTTCATCTTGTTGAATTGATTCAAACTTTTAAGAACTTTCATTCAAGCTTTCT
>OGDY01003990.1_pt1 | contig 10732 bp, 9 predicted proteins | sample 1570341 | NCBI WGS metagenome assembly OGDY01 (sample SAMEA2581972, study PRJEB24529) | metagenome | biome: Human gut stool | place: China | collected 2011 | reverse complement strand
AGCCTTTATCCGCCGTTCATGTACGCTTCGATCCCGGCGGTCGTTACCGGGGGGCGGTTACCGCCGAGCATCCGGTTGCCGTAATAAGTAATCAGCATGTCGTCCTCGATCCGAATACCGCCGAAATCGAGGTATTCCCGCACTTTTTCGAAGTCGATGAACCCGCCGCCGAGTCCTTCCCGTTCCCATTTGGCGATCAGCGCCGGAATAAAGTAAATGCCCGGCTCGACCGTGATGACGAAGCCTTCTTTCAGCCGTTTGCCCATTCTGAGCGACGAAAGCCCCGGCGTCGAGCTGCGCAGCGTCTCTTCGTCGTAGCCGACGTATTTTTCGCCGATATTCTCCATGTCGTGCACGTCGAGCCCCATCATGTGCCCTAATCCGTGAGGATAGAACAGGGCATGCGCGCCTTCACGTACGGCGTCTTCGGCATTTCCCTTCATCAGTCCGAGTCCTTTCAGGCCTTCGACCATCACGCGTGCCGACAAATCGTACACGTCCATATAAGGAATGCCCGGACGGAGTGCTTTCACCGACTCCAGATGCATGGCGTTCTGTATCTCGTAAACCTCGCGCTGCCGCTGCGTGAACTTCTTATCGGCAGGGATGGTGGACGACATGTCGCCGGCATATCCCATCTCCGTCTCGGCACCGGCATCGATCAGAAACAGATCGCCCGGCTTCACCGTGTTGCCGTGATAGTGGTTGTGAAGTGTCTGTCCGTTCACCGTAGCGATGGTGGCGAACGAAAGATCGCCTCCGGCGGCGTGTGCCACCGCTTCCATGGCTGCCGATACCTCCCATTCGCGCATGCCGGGACGCAATATCTTCATGGCCGTGATGTGCATATCCGCCGTGATGTCACAAGCCTTCTCGATTTCGACAACCTCCTCGGCCGACTTGTAACTTCGCTGTGCGATCACCGCACGGATAAAGGGCACCGACCCTTCCTGGCGTGCGGGAGGCACTCCCAGCCAGTCCATCAGTTTCAGCTTATGTTCGGCACGGTAAGGAGGCAGGTAATGGATGGCCTGGCCCTTTTGCACCGCCTTGTGCAGATAGCCGATGATGTCCGCCGAAGGCATGGTGATGCTGACTCCCACCCGCTGGCTCTTCTCCTTCAGCGTCGGCTGTGTACCCATCCACACGATGTGGTCGATGGTAAGCTCGTCGCCAAATATAATTTCCTTATCTTCATCAATGTCGATTATAGCAGAAAGTCCGGCAAACGAAAGGCCGAAGTAATAAAGAAAGGTGGAATCCTGACGATAGCGGAACGTATTGTCCTCGTAGTTCAACCCGCACTCGTCGTTACCCAAAAACAACAATACTCCGGAGCCTAATGTTTTTTTCAGCAGGGCTCTGCGCTGCATATATGTCTCTTTGCTGAACATAATGGTATGTATTTAAGTTATGAAGGCAAAGATATAAACAAAGGATGAATTGGCAAAGAAGATGGAAAGCTTTAATTCCGCCGCCTTCTCCGCCCGTTTCCTCCTTTAACTCCTTTTATCGGATAAATCATTTCGCTATATCGAACAATTCATTACTTTTGTAGCGAGAAACAAAAAAAACGTAAAGCATTCAACGTATGGCACAAGGTTCCCGTCAGATACAATCGCAGGCGCAGCAGCAGATACAAACGCTCTCACCGCAGCAAATTCTGGTAGTGAAGCTACTGGAGCTACCGGCTGTGGAACTGGAAGACCGTGTACATGCCGAACTGCTGGAGAATCCCGCCCTTGAAGAAGGCAAAGAAGAAAACGCCTCCGACGAAACCACCCCTGCCGAAACCGCCGAAGGGGAAGCAGAAGGCGATACGGACTATGATTCTCTGAGCGACTATCTGACCGAAGATGACATCCCCGACTATAAACTCCAGGAAAACAACCGCTCCAAAGGCGAGCAGGCGGAAGAGATCCCATTCTCGGATGCCACGTCATTCTACGAAATCCTGAGAGAGCAACTGGGCGAACGCGACCTGACCGAACATCAGCGCGAACTGGCAGAATACCTGATCGGTTCGCTGGACGATGACGGCCTGCTCCGCAAGTCGCTCGAAAGCATCGGCGACGAACTGGCCATCTATGCCGGCATCAACGCGACGGAAGAAGAACTGGAACAAGCCCTGAAAATCGTACAGGACTTCGACCCTCCCGGCCTCGGCGCACGCAGCCTGCAAGAATGCCTGCTGATCCAGATCCGCCGGAAAAAACAACCGCATACCGCGGACCCCCTGTTAGCAACGGAAGAAGAGATCATCAGCGAGTGCTACGAAGAATTCACCCGGAAGCATTGGGAGAAGATCATCAGGAAGCTCGGACTGGACGAAGAGTACTTCTACAAGGCACTCGAAGAGATCACCAAGCTCAATCCGCGCCCGGGTGCGTCATTGGGTGAAGCCATCGGACGGAACCTGCAACAGATCGTCCCCGACTTCATCGTCGATACCTACGACGACGGAACCATCAACATCAGCCTCAACAACCGGAACCTGCCGGAACTGCGCATGAGCCGCGACTTCACCGAGATGGTGGAGGAACATACGAAGAACAAGGCCAACCAGTCCAAAGAATCGAAAGAGGCCATGATGTTCCTCAAACAGAAGATGGATGCCGCGCAAGGCTTCATCGACGCGGTGAAGCAACGCCAGAATACGCTGATGACCACCATGCAGGCCATCATCGACCTGCAACGCCCCTTCTTCCTCGAAGGCGACGAGTCGCTGCTCCGCCCGATGATCCTCAAAGACGTGGCCGAACGTACGGGACTCGACATATCGACCATCTCGCGCGTGAGCAACAGCAAATATGTACAGACCAACTACGGCATCTATCCCCTGAAGTTCTTCTTCAGCGACGGATATACCACCGGAGACGGCGAAGAGATGTCGGTACGTGAGATACGGAAAATCCTCAAAGAATGCATCGACGGCGAGGACAAAAAGAAACCGCTGACCGACGATGAACTGGCCGAAATACTGAAAGAAAAAGGATACCCCATCGCACGCCGGACGGTGGCCAAGTACCGCCAGCAACTCAACATCCCGGTGGCGAGACTGAGAAAATAAAAAAGCATAATCAAAAAGAACAAAACCCAATGGCTGAAGAAGAGAAGATAGAGCAACATATCATAGCTGACAGGACACTGATCCGTACGGCCAGAATCATTTCGGGAATACTGACTCCATTCTCTATCCCCTTTCTGGCCTTCCTCGTATTGTTCCTGTTCTCTTACCTGCGCATCATGCCGTTGCAGTACAAGCTCATCGTATTGGGCATTGTCTACTGCTTCACCATCCTGATGCCCACCATGACCATCTTCCTGTTCCGCAAAGTGAACGGCTTTGCCCGCCAGGACCTGAGCGACCGCAAGAAACGCTATGTGCCGATCCTGCTCACCATCATCTCCTACGTCTTCTGCCTGATGATGATGCATAAACTGAACATCCCCTGGTATATGACAGGCATCATACTGACCTCGCTGGTCGTGCTGGTCATCTGCATCTTTGTCAACCTGAAGTGGAAGCTGAGCGAACACATGGCAGGCATGGGCGGTATCGTAGGCGGACTGGTCTCGTTCAGTGCGCTCTTCAGCTACAACCCGGTGTGGTGGCTCTGCCTCTTCATCCTCATAGCAGGGATATTAGGCTCGGCACGCATCATCCTGCAACATCACACGCTGGGCGAAGTCCTTGCCGGCTTTACCGTCGGTTTCGTCTGCTCGCTGCTGGTGCTCCACCCGCTCAGCAACGTATTGTTCCGTATATTTTTATTTTAAACATAGTATCAATCCTAAAAACTAATCATTATGAACTTCCCACAGAATGTAAAGTACACCAACGAACATGAATGGATCCGCCTTGAGGGCGACACAGCTTATGTAGGTATCACCGACTATGCACAGGAACAACTGGGCGACATCGTATTTGTCGACATTCCTACCGAAGGTGAAACCCTGGAAGCCAACGAAGTGTTCGGTACCATCGAAGTAGTAAAGACCATCTCCGACCTCTTCCTGCCCGTTGCAGGCGAAGTGCTGGAACAAAACCCCGCACTGGAAGAAAACCCCGAGCTGGTGAATAAAGACCCATACGGCGAAGGCTGGCTCATCAAAATGAAACCGGCCAATGCTGCCGACCTTGACAACCTGCTGAATGCAGAAAGTTACAAGGCATTGGTGAACGAATAAAGAGACCTCACCACAGAGGACACAGAGAACACAGAGTTTTAATCTCTTCCTTCATTAAGATATTAAAGAGAAAAATATTCTCTGTGCCCTCTGTGCCCTCTGTGTCCTCTGTGGTGAACTTCTAAGCCATGCAGTCTAAAGAAAGAAAACATTTAGCGTATAATTAAAACAATATGACCCCAATTGTAAGCATCATCATGGGTAGCACTTCCGACCTTCCAGTTATGGAGAAGGCCGCTCAGTTGCTCAATGACCTTCACGTGCCGTTCGAAATGAACGCGCTTTCGGCTCACCGCACTCCCGAAGCTGTGGAAGAGTTTGCCAAGAATGCCCGCTCACGCGGCATTAAAGTAATAATCGCCGCTGCCGGCATGGCCGCCCACCTGCCGGGCGTGATTGCCGCCTCCACCTCGCTGCCGGTAATCGGTGTACCTATCAAGTCGTCTCTCGACGGAATGGATGCGCTTCTGGCCATCGTACAGATGCCTCCGGGAATCCCTGTGGCAACCGTAGGCATCAACGGAGCATTGAACGCTGCCATCCTTGCCGTACAAATGCTTTCATTGGAAAACAAAGAACTCGAAACGAAATTCATTGCCTATAAGGAGGGGCTGAAAAAGAAGATCGTAAAAGCTAATGAAGAACTGAAAGAGATCAAATACGAGTTTAAAACAAACTGAGAAGATTTATGACGGACGATTTACCGTTTACGGTTACGGGAGAAGGCGGAACTCTTTTCACCACAGATTACACAGATTTTCACAAATTATCAATATGGATAATCAATGGTTTAAATTCACTCAGTGTTACTCTGTGTCCTCTGTGGTGAGTTTCGACACTCCTCTCGTAAGCAATAAATCGTCCGGTCGTAAAGCGACTCCAATTACATACAACAAAATGGATTTATTCAACTACTCCCGGCGGGAAACTTCGGAAGTGAACATCGGGGCTGCTCCGTTGGGAGGCTCCAACCCTATCCGAATCCAGTCGATGACCAATACCGCCACGCAGGACACCGAAGCTTGTGTGGCTCAGGCAAAGCGCATCGTAGATGCCGGCGGAGAGTACGTCCGCCTCACCACACAAGGGGTGAAAGAAGCCGAAAACCTGATGAACATCAACATCGGACTGCGCAGTGACGGATACATGGTTCCGCTTGTGGCCGATGTACACTTCAGCCCGAAGGTAGCCGACGTGGCAGCCCGATATGCGGAGAAAGTACGCATCAATCCGGGCAACTACGTAGACCCGGGACGCACGTTCAAGCAACTGGAATACACCGACGAGGAGTATGCCGCCGAACTGCAGAAGATACGCGACCGCTTCGTTCCCTTCCTCAATATCTGCAAAGAAAATCATACGGCCATACGCATCGGCGTGAACCACGGTTCACTGTCCGACCGCATCATGTCCCGCTATGGCGACACTCCCGAAGGTATGGTAGAGTCGTGCATGGAATTCCTGCGCATCTGCGTGGACGAGAAGTTCACGGATGCCGTAATCTCGATCAAGGCCTCCAACACAGTGGTAATGGTGAAAACCGTACGCCTGCTGGTGGCCGTGATGGAACAGGAAGGCATGGCATTCCCGCTTCACCTGGGTGTGACGGAAGCTGGCGACGGAGAAGACGGACGCATCAAATCGGCCTTGGGAATCGGTGCTTTATTGTCCGACGGAATGGGCGACACCATCCGCGTCTCACTGAGTGAGGAGCCGGAAGCCGAAATTCCCGTGGCACGCAAACTGGTCGACTACATTGTCGGGAGACAGGATCACCCATACATCCCCGGCATGGAGGCACCGGACTTCGACTACCTCTCTCCGACGAGGCGCAAAACGCAACCGGTGCGGAACATTGGCGGCGACCATCTGCCGGTAGTGCTTGCCGACCGCATGGACGGACGGACGGAGACCAACCCGCAATTCACGCCGGATTATATCTACGCCGGACGTGAACTGCCCGAACAGCCGGAAAAAGGTATGCAATACATCCTCGACGCCGACGTGTGGAAAGAAGAACCGGACACGTGGCCCGCTTTCAATTATGCCCAACTGGAGCTGATGGAAACGTGCGCCGCCGGACTGAAGTTCTTCTTCATTCCTTATATGGCACTTACGGACGAGGTAGTGGCCTGCCTGAAACGACATCCCGAAGTAGTGGTGATCTCGCAAAGCAACCACCCTAACCGCGTAGGCGAACATCGTGCGCTGGCCCATCAACTGACGGTGGAAGGGTTGCAGAACCCGGTCATCTTCTTCCAGCACTACTCCGAAAATGCAGCCGAAGATCTGCAAATCAAGGCCGGTGCGGACATGGGAGCACTGATATTCGACGGTCTGTGTGACGGCATTTATCTCTTTAACCAAGGGGAACTGAGCCATGCGGTGATCGACGCTACCGCCTTCGGCATCCTGCAAGCGGGACGCATCCGCACCAGCAAGACGGAGTATATCTCTTGCCCGGGATGCGGACGGACACTGTTCAACCTGCAAAGTACGATTGCCCGTGTCAAAGCAGCCACCTCACACCTGAAGGGACTGAAAATAGGCATCATGGGATGTATCGTCAACGGACCCGGTGAGATGGCGGATGCCGACTATGGCTACGTGGGTGCCGGCCGTGGCAAGGTAAGCCTTTACAAACGGAAGGAGTGCATCGAGAAGAATATTCCCGAAGAAGAAGCCGTGGAAAAACTGATCGAACTGATCAAGGCAAACGGTGACTACGAAGAGAAGGCTTAATCCTGATCGTCTCCCAAAGAAGACAGTTAGTCCCGCCGACGAATAAGTAATCAACAGAAAGAAAGCACCACGGATTAAGAAAGGGTGAGCTCCTGGCACCTTACTTCTTTCGGCTGGCAAAGAGCCACTCCATGAATCCGGGATAGTTGAAAGCCGGATTCCAGCTGCCGTGATTGCAACCGGGAAACTCGACGTATTCCACCTCTGCTCCAAGTTTCTTCAACGCTTTATAAGCCTCGCGAGAGCCTTCTACCGGCACTACGTTATCGGCATCCCCATGGAAAATGCGGAAACGGACACTCACGGCATCGGCCAGGCGTCCGGGATTCACCGTGCCGCAAATGGGGACGGCGGCGGCGAATGTATCCGGAAAGCGGATGGCAAGGTCGTACGTCGCCATGCCTCCCATAGAAAGACCCACTACGTAAACGCAGTCACGATCCACCGAAGGCAAATCGAGGTAAGTGTCCAGCAATTCTTTTACCGCACGCAAGACGGGAGTAATCTCCTGTCCCACCGGCATCTCCGAAGGAACGAACGAAGAAGGGCGGGAGGCGTATGCCCAGTAATCCTTCTCCGGACATTGAGGCACGAGGACAAATGCCGGATACTTCTCACGGTTCACGGGGTTGAGAAACATCTGTCCACCGTGTGTCAATTGTTTCTCGTTGTCGCTCCCCCGCTCGCCGGCACCGTGCAGAAAGAGCACCAAAGGATATTGCTGCCCCGGCTTTTCCGACTCCGGACGAAGCAAACGGTAGTTCAGCGAATCTCCCCGGGAGGAGATGAATACTTTTTTCTGATACGCCTCTTGCGAACGGGCACCCACGGTCAGCAGGAAGATACTGAGGAAGAAAAGAACAAACTGTTTCATGGCTATTCGGGATTATTCTACATATTGGGGTTCGGAGGGTAAAGATACACCATTTTCATTAAAGGCCTCCACGGCGAAATAATAATCCTGGTCGGTGGTCAGAGATTTCATGAGCAACTCGGTGCCGTCGTTGAAGTGCACCCCAAAAGTTTTTTGTCTGACTTTTGGGGTGCACTTCATGTGACATAACAGCCCCATTTATTATTTCTTTACCGGAGCACTCAAAGTTTCTTTGTATTTGACCGGATCGGCCAATATCTTGAGAGCGGCTTGCAGCCCATCGTCATCCTTCAATTGCTGGATGATCCCTCCACGTGTATAGTAGTAACGCTTGATGATCTCATCGGCAATCATCGACTTGATGTCTTTTGAGAAGTAATCGAGATCGCGGTCCAGATTATGAGTCAGTTTCTTCTCCAGTGCCTTGATCTCCTCCGATGCTTCATCCAGATACCCTTCGAACTTGGCAGCTTCTTTCAGCGTCTTCATGATCTTCTCACTCTGCTGGTCATACTTGAAGTCGGCTTTCTTCACCATTGCCTTGAAGTCGTTATAGTCGGCATCGGTCACCTTGAACTCCTGCGGAGAAGGGATGGACGGATGCTTCAGGCAGTACTGCGTCGCATAATCAAAAATCAGGTTATCACGCACCAGATAGAAGAGGATATTAGGCAACTTTTCCTGTTTCACTTCGATATCCGGCATCACACCTCCACCATCGCGAACTTCACGTCCGGCTGCCGTATGGAACACGGTAGTCAGGCTGTCGGGAATGATACCTACACTGCCGTCCTCATTGCGGTGTTTATAGTCGATGGCCTGTACGCAACGTCCGCTGGGGATATAATACTTAGAAGTCGTGAGTTTCATCACACCTCCGTAAGGCAACGGACGGGTGGTCTGCACCAATCCCTTTCCAAACGTACGGCTTCCCACAATCACGGCACGGTCGAAATCTTGGAAAGCTCCTGAAAGGATTTCGGACGCGGAAGCAGTGCCTCCGTTTACCAATACGGTAATAGGAATATCGAGATCCAGCGGTTCACGCAATGTCTTATACGTATTGCTGGCCTGTTTGGTCTTTCCCTTGGTAGTCACGATCACTTTGCCGCGGGGCAAAAAGAAATTGGCAATCTCTACCGCTTCTTCCAGACGTCCGCCACCGTTTCCGCGCAGGTCAATCACCAATGAGGTGATGCCCTCTTTCTTCAGTCTCAGGAATGTCTTCTTAAAATCTTTGGAAGGAGTACCGGAGAAGGTGCTCAGATTGATATAACCTACATTCTTATTAAAGATAGTATCGTAAGGAATCATCGGAGTCTGGATGGTTTGACGTACAATATTAAACTCCAACGGCCGGGTACCCCCCTTTTCGTCCGGACGCTCTACCTTCAGCTTAAAGCTCGTACCTACTGCCCCCCGAAGCATCTGGCTCACCTCTTGGTTGTTTTTTCCCGCCAGATCTTTTCCGTCTATCTCCATCAGGATATCGCCTGCCTTCAGTCCGATTTTAGCAGCAGGGGTTCCTTCAAAAGGCTCGGCTATCATCGAACGTTTCAGTTTCTGGTTGTACGTGATCAAAGATCCGATACCTCCGAACGAAGCGTTCAACATCTGTTGCAGTTCAGCCTGGTCGTCCTCTGGATAATATTCCGTATACGGATCGAGTGACGAGAGCATATAGTCGATCCCCTCACGAACCGTCTTATTCGGATCGAGCGTATCTACGTAAAACATATCGAGTTCTTTGACGATAGAATTAAAGGTATCCAGATTCTTAGCAATCTGGAAATTGCGGTCGTCACCGCTCTTGAAACTAAAGAATGCTACGACAACCAATGCGGCTGCCAACAGGACACCATTTCGTCTATTCAGAAACTTTTTCATACACTTTTCGTTAAAATGAGACGTAAAAGTAACTCATTGCCTGCTTACTCTGACAGAACTTCGTTAATATTTAACTTTATTTCATCCCAACGCTCGCAAGGAATCGTGGTTCCAACGATCTGTATAACATTTCCGGAGAGAATTGAACCAATCTTTGCACATTTCTCTAAAGAATAGCCGCAAGTCAGCCCGTACAAAAATCCGGCAGCGAAATAATCACCTGCTCCCGTCGTATCGATCACTCTCTCTACAGGAATGGCCTCTACTTTGATCTCCTCCGTACCCTTACGGATGTAAGAACCATTTCCACCTACCTTTACAATGGCGATACTGCATTTCTTGCTGATCAGTTCAAGGGCTTCCTTCGGATCTTCTTTACCCGTAAACGCCTTTGCCTCTTCTTCATTGGCGAAAACAATATCTACATACTTATTTATTAATAAAGAGAAGAACTCAAGATCGCCTGCCACGATATTATAACTTGCCATATCGAGGCAAACCTGCAAACCGGCTTCCTTTGCCAACTCAATGGCATGAAGAATCATATCGTGATCCTGCACCAGATATCCCTCTATAAGCAGATAAGCATAACCTTTGAACATATCCAGTGTCAGATCTTCGGCTCTCAGCGTAGAAGCAGCACCGAGATAAGTACCAAAAGTACGTTCTCCGTCCGGAGAAATAAAAGTAGAAGCGACTCCCGACGGCAGATCAGACGTTAATAATTTATCTTCGATGCCATTTTTTTGCAGATTCTCCCGAAAAAAGTTTCCGTAAGCGTCATTTCCGACTTTTCCGATGAAACCGGTTCCGGCACCCAGACAGGCGAGTCCAAGTATGGAATTTGCCGCTGCTCCACCAGTCGCCAAGTGGGTTTTCATCTGACTGAATTGTTCGTTAATCTGCTGTAACTTAGCATCATCAATAAGTTGCATGCTTCCCTTGGGTAATCCCATTTCATCAAGGAGTGTATCATCTTTCAGGGTTGCAAGTACGTCTACCAGGGAAGCATGCAACTTATTGATGATGCTAAGTTAC
>OGDY01003987.1_pt1 | contig 10742 bp, 8 predicted proteins | sample 1570341 | NCBI WGS metagenome assembly OGDY01 (sample SAMEA2581972, study PRJEB24529) | metagenome | biome: Human gut stool | place: China | collected 2011 | reverse complement strand
GTTAGCTGAAAAATTAGGTGTGACAAATAAAACCATTTCGCGATGGGAAAAATGGAGTTTCCCCAACTAAAGGATATTAGAAACAATCCATGAAACACCTGCTTGCGTTAAAGGAATTACAATAGAATACTATATTTTTTAACACGCATTTCTATATTGATTTGCATGTTTTTAATATCAAAAGAAAATTTAAAACAAACACCATACAACACTTGACGACAGTTTATGACTGTTATATACTGTTTCCAAGAAAAGAAAGAAGGATATAAAGAATGAAAATTATAATCAATACTTCCCTAATGGTTCCCATATATGAACAGATTGTTGACCAGATTAAAATGCTCATACGCAACGGGGAACTAAAGGAAAACGACAATCTTCCATCTGTCCGTACACTTTCTAAGGAACTAAAAATAAGTGCTTTAACTGTAAAAAAAGCTTACGACAATTTGGAAAGTGAGGGTTTTACGGTTACAGTACATGGAAAAGGCACTTATGTAGCGGCTACAAATACAGAACTGCTTTTGGAAGAACAGAAAAAAGAATTGGAAGCGGATTTGGAGCAGGCTATCCAAAAAGGCAGACGATGTGGTATTAGTGATGAAGATATAAAAAGTTTATTTGAGTTGATATTGGAGGGTTGATGTATGTTAAAAATTGAACACTTGAAAAAGCATTATGAGAATTTTTCTCTTGATTGTTCATTAGAGCTTATGTCTGGATGTGTAACAGGCTTGATTGGACAAAATGGTGCTGGAAAAAGCACAACATTTAAGGCGATATTAGGTTTGATTTCAACTGACGGCGGAAATATTACCATACTTGGAAAGGACAGAAAAAACTTCACAGCAAAAGATAAAGAGGAATTGGGTGTAGTATTGTCGGATTCTGGTTTTAGTGGGTATCTGAAGATAAAAGATATTATCCCTATATTGCAGAATATGTACTCAAAATTCGACAAATCACTATTTATAGAACAGGTACAGAAATTTCAACTACCTATGAATAAACAGATAAAAGAATTTTCAACAGGAATGAAAGCAAAATTAAAAGTGCTGGTTGCAATTTCACACAATGCAAAACTGCTGCTACTGGACGAACCGACAGCAGGTTTAGATGTAATCGCAAGAGACGAATTGCTGGAAATGTTAAGAGAATTTCTGGAAAAAGATGAAGAACGCTCCATTTTAATCAGCTCTCATATATCCAGTGATTTGGAGTCGCTATGTGATGACCTTTATATGATACATGACGGAAAAATTATTCTGCATGAAGATACGGACGTTCTTCTTAGCGACTATGCTTTATTAAAAGTAGACGCAGAACAATACAGCAAGCTGGATAAACAGTTTATATTGCGTTCCAAAAAAGAAACATATGGATATAGCTGTCTGACAAATCAGAAACAGTATTATATGGAGAATTATCCTAAAATTGCCATTGAAAAAGGTACAATAGATGAAGTCATTACCATGATGATAAGGGGGACAGAACAATGAAAGGTTTATTCGTAAAAGATTTGAAATTGATGATGTTACAGAAAAATTTTCTGTTGCTCATTTTGGCGATTGTAATCGGAATGATGATATTTACTGATGATGTGATATTCCCATTAGGTTTTCTGAGTTTCATTGTATCACTTTTTACAGTAAGCACAATCAGTTATGATGATTTTGATAATGGAAATGCGTTTCTGTTTACATTACCTATTACACGTAATCATTATGTGAGTGAAAAATACTTTCTTGGTCTATTATTGGGATGTATTGCTTGGGTTTTGGCAACTATTTTAGGAATAATTACAACTGTATTGAAAGATACATTACCTATTACAGATTTAGTACAGAGTTCATTGATGATTTTACCTATTATGATTGTCGTTCAAGCAATCATGCTTCCTTTTCGGCTAAAATTCGCTGGAGATAAAGGAAGAATTGCTATGATTGGTGTATTGGGCGGTCTGGAAGTAATCACTCTCGTTATCGTGAAAGGAGCAGAAGCCATTTTCAATATTGATTTAGTTAGTCTGCTAGATAATTTGCCAACTGTAAGCATGGGAGTTCTTATCGCTATTGCAATTATTATCGCTTTGTTGATGTTATTGGTTTCAATGAAAATCAGTTTGTCAATTATGAACAAAAAAGAATTTTAAAAAGGAGCAGGTTTTTACCAAAGAACAGATTTATGAAAATGTATGGGGATATGACTATCCGGCAGACCCTAATAATCTGACTTCATTCATACGGAAATTAAGAAAGAAGATTGAGCCGGAGCCGGACAGACCACGCTATATCGTCACTGTCAGAGGTGTTGGATATAAGTACACGGAAAATGAGGAAATGGTAGGCAAGACAGCAACACCGCCGGAGTGATCCAGATGTGGTGGCGGTCGTAAGACATCAAGCCATGCCAGTTTTGCTGGCAAACGGCTGGTTCACTCTGACGGTGGGGCGAGCGTCAGCGAGCCATAAAGCCCCCGTTATCTAACAGGGGGGTACTATTACAAAAGACAAGAGCAAAAACAAATACAAAACTGCTGATATGCAACGATTTACAAGGTTATAAGAACTTATTTCACTTCACATCCTATTTTTTCGATCCGACAGGTCTAAAACAGCATATCAATAGCAAATAATGATAAGATACAAGGCGTATGCTTCTATGAGTATATGCCTTTTTTGATTGGAGGAATAAAGCATGAATGATATAAAATTTATTGAAACATTAAAGCAAAAGAGAAATGCCTGTGATTACTCGCAATCACGACTGGCACAGGAACTACAAATCAGCAGGCAGAACTTAAATGAAATTGAAAACGGAAAAACAAAAGCCAGTAAAGAAATGAAACATATACTTCTACATTATCTTGATTATTGTAATTGTACTCAGCCTTTCACTTTAACGATTGACTACCTGCGTGTTCGTTTTCTCACCACAGACGCATTGGAAATTATAAAAAATGTACTGGCAATGAAGAGCGAATATTTTATCCATGAAGATTACGGAATGTATGGCTATGAAGAACAGTATGTCTATGGGGATATTAGTGTAAATGCTTCTAAAGATAGTTCTATGGGTGTTTTATTGGAATTAAGAGGTATGGGGTGTCGGAACTTGGAATATGTTTTACAGGCAAGAGGGATAGACTGGTATTACTTTTTAAGATGTTGTATAGATTATCAAGGTGTTTTTAAACGCATAGATTTAGCGGTCAATGATATGGGCGGACTGCTGGATATAGAAATTCTAAGGGAACGCTATTATGCCAACAAGGTATGGAAACGTTCAAGAACCCATGAAGCAGTAGACAGCGGGAAATTATCGGGTACACATGGAGATACTGCAAAAACCTTTTATATCGGTTCAAAGAATAGTTCCATCTACTTTTGCCTGTATGAAAAAGAAAAGGAACAAAAAAGCAAAGGTATAAAAACAAACATTAAGAACCGCTTTGAAATTCGTTTAAAAAATGGAAAAGCAGAACAAACGATAGAACAACTTGTTTTTTCAAGAAATCCCGAACAGATCATAGCAAGCCTTATCCTCACACAGATAGATTTTCCCGTTTATATTTTATGGGATATATTTTTAGATAATGTAACGACTTCACTTCCGTTTATTATGACGCCTGTTGCTGTCAATATGGAGAAAACAAAACGCTGGTTAGAAAGACAGGTCATGCCCTCTTTATTGATGATAAAAGAGATTGAAAAGAAAACAGGAGCAAATTATCTGGAAGAAATCGACAGACATACAAGACTAACAGAAAAGCAGGAATTAAAAATTAAACAAATGACAACAGACATAGCAGATATGATTGAGAAAGATACCGCTGTTCCACAAGGGAATGACGGTATTTTTTAATTTCTTCAAAAAATCTGCAACAAAACGGTTACTTGCGTACAGATATGGTGCAAGGAAAGGAAATCTGACTTTTTTTGAAAACAGGTCATTAAATCGGTGGTTGCTGTCCCTATATGATGTGAAAGAAGAAACGATTTTCAATTTCAACTTAACAATCCGTAGTTTCCATTCCCTATATGGAGCAAAGAAAATCTTTCATTCCATAGTTGGTAGTAATAGTGTTGCATGGGTAGTTAGGGTGTGAAAAGAAAATCAGATTTTTTCATCACCAACTTAGCAGAATGACACTTTCTTTCCCTATATGGTGCAGGAAAAGAGAAAAGTTTTGAAGATTGGTTACGCTTCTGCTCTTTTCCAACGCGGTATATAGGAAAGACGATTTTCTTCTTTCATGTTCTTTGACAACTGAATAAAGCAGTTCAATACGTTTGACAGACAGCGAGCCGTTGAAACAGATACGCCATGACCTTTCCCCTGCAAAAGCGAGCGACAACTTATTTGTGTTCCTGTAAAAGATTTGTTCTCTTTTATCGCCATGACCTGTCCTGTCTGATAATGATACTCCCGTACAGCCACAGCTTGAGCGTTCAGAGCGTCGCACGCAATGGGTACGGCTACATAAGAACTATGCAGAGGTGGAACTCCTGTGGGCTATGACAAAAGCCGTTGAATTGCTTAGAAAAGATTTTTACAGAAAGGGGGTATGTGTTATTGCTGATATTGTAAAAACAAGGCAGGAAAAGACAAATAATAAGCGTGGCATTGGCAACAGAGGAAAAACAAAGATTGTTATAAAAGAGCATTTTTCCGAAAAGGGAAAGACAATGGGAGAACTTCTGACAGATGTTATGCTGGAAAAAGCAAAGCAGACAATCGCATAAAATCGGTGCAGTTGTAAGAAATAGATTGAATGACAAAAAGTACCCGTGTTATACTTTACTTGCAAGCAGGTATTGTAAACACGGGTTAGTTATAAAGGAGGATAACTGACAATGAAACAACAGATTTACAATACTGCACTTTATCTTAGGTTAAGCCGAGATGATGAATTACAGGGCGAAAGTTCCAGCATTACCACACAAAGAAGTATGTTGCGTCTATATGCAAAAGAACATCATTTGAATGTGATTGATGAATATATTGATGACGGCTGGTCGGGAACAAATTTTGAAAGACCGAGTTTCCAGAGAATGATTGAAGATATAGAGGCAGGAAAAATCAACTGTGTTGTAACGAAAGACCTTTCCCGACTTGGCAGAAATTATATTATGACAGGACAATATACAGAATTGTATTTTCCCAGCCATAATGTCCGTTACATAGCGATTGACGACGGTGTAGACAGCGAAAAAGGCGAAAGTGAGATTGCACCATTTAAAAATATCATTAATGAATGGGTGGCAAGAGATACAAGCCGTAAAGTGAAATCGGCATTTAAGACAAAATTTGCAGAGGGTGCGTATTATGGGGCTTATGCTCCGTTAGGATATAAGAAACACCCCGACATCAAAGGAAAACTGCTGGTTGATGAGGAAACAAAATGGATTGTTGAAAAAATCTTCTCCCTAGCCTATCAAGGTTACGGTAGTGCAAAAATCACAAAGGTACTGCGAGAAGAAAAAGTTCCGACAGCGTCTTGGCTGAATTTCACAAGGTACGGTACTTTTGCACACATCTTTGAGGGAAAGCCCGAAAGCAAGCGTTATGAGTGGACGATTGCTCATGTCAAGGCAATCTTAAAAAGTGAAGTCTATATCGGAAACAGCGTTCATAATCGACAATCAACAGTTTCATTCAAGAGCAAGAAAAAAGTGCGTAAGCCCGAAAGTGAATGGTTTCGAGTAGAAAATACCCATGAACCGATTATTGACAAGGAAGTGTTCTATCGTGTGCAGGAACAGATAAAATCAAGGCGTAGACAGACAAAGGAAAAGGCAACGCCGATTTTTGCAGGGCTTGTCAAGTGTGCGGATTGTGGTTGGTCTATGAGATTTGGAACGAATAAGACAAATAAAACGCCTTACAGTTATTATGCTTGCAGTTACTACGGGCAGTTTGGCAAAGGTACTTGTTCTATGCACTATATCCGTTATGATGTGTTGTATCAAGCCGTATTGGAACGATTGCAGTATTGGGCTAAGGCAGTACAGCAGGACGAAGAAAAGGTGTTGAATAAGATACAAAAGGCTGGCAATGCAGAGCGAATACGGGAAAAGAAGAAAAAGGCAAGTGCCTTGAAGAAAGCCGAGAACCGACAAAATGAGATTGACCGCTTGTTTGCGAAAATGTATGAAGATAGAGCCTGTGAGAAGATAACGGAACGAAACTTCATCATGCTGTCGGGGAAATATCAAAAAGAGCAGATAGAACTGGAACAGCAGATAACCAACCTAAGAGAAGAATTAAGTAAAATGGAACAGGATATGATAGGTGCTGAAAAGTGGATTGAGTTAATCAAGGAGTATTCCGTACCAAAGGAACTGACAGCACCATTATTAAATGCAATGATAGAAAAAATCCTTATTCACGAAGCAACAACGAATGAGGAGAACGAAAGAATACAGGAAATAGAGATATATTACCGATTTATTGGAAAAGTAGACTGATAAAGAGGGTTCATATCTTTAACTAAGGGAAAGCGGAGTTTGCCTTCCGGATGTATCTGTTTATAAAGAACTTTGTTCAATTCTTGGTATTAGCCTCAATGAGTTTCTGGCTGGAGAAGATATAGCCCAAGAGAATATAATTCAGAAGTCAGAAACAAATATTATTGAAGTAATCAGAGACAATATAAATAAACAGAAATGTCTGAAGGTTATGAAATGTATATTAGTATTTATTTTTATTTGCGTGGTATCAGTAATCGGATTTACCATATACCGTTTGAAAAACCACAGAATTACATTTTGCCTGTTGCAAAAGACAGTATAGAAATGCAGACAGCTGAGCTGCTTGCTGGATCGGATGGAGCATTCGTATATAAGTTTATCACAACGGATAAATATAAAAAACTCAAATTACATATTTATCGATACGAATCAGGAAAATTGAGTGATCAGGATAAAGTAGAAATGGGATTTGAAGATAGTGGTTCGCCAAAAAGTGGTGAAATTGTAATGGTGCCTGATTTCGATAATTATGTAATTAAATTAATTATTTCCGGAGATGGAAATAAGTTGTCAACTGAAATTCCTATTTTAGAAAATGTAGAAGATAGAGAATACTATGGCAGAACGGCAACTGAAATAAAAAATGTCGTAGACGTTAAATACAATGAGCAACAGCCACTAATTGCTTTTGTTTATGATAATGACGAAATGAGTGTTCCAACTTTAGATGATTTTATAAATAGCCAAATAGATTTTCTTTCAAAAAATGATTATGTGTATTATGTGGCATTTGAGTTTTGTAAGTAATATCAAACCAATACAAGCACTTTAGCCAATAAGATTAGCGGATGGTATGGGAATGGCTCTTGCATCGTAACTGTGAAGGTACTGAACAGTTACACCCTTAGATTAAAACTCAGCCCTCTGCCTTTTTACTGGCAGAGGGCTGTTTTTGGGGCTTAACAATTATTGAGCATCCCTTAATTGCTCTACAACGCTGCATTTTGCTGTGTTGTCATACATCATGCAGGGGATCAGCCACCCCAGCAGAAGAAATACCGGAATTGTCAGCAGGACAGGCAGAATGGTGAACCGATACGCAAAGAACCAGAACATACTGCCCAGCATTTTTCCCGCAAGAGGCTCCGCCACCAGCGACAGCACAAAGGCCGCCGCTACGGAAGACATTGCGTAAAACAATCCCTCATAGATCAGCATGGTTTTGAGCTGCCGGTTCGTCATTCCTACAGCCTGAAGCACAGCAAATTCACGGTGGCGGGAAAGGATACCGGTCATCATGGCGTTGAAGAAATTCAGAACACCCACAAGTCCAATGATGGCACAGAGCAATCCGCCCAACAGCAGAAACATATTCTGAAAGTCTTCAAATTCAGCTCGGAGTGTTGCTTTGCTTTCATACATCAATTCGGACAAGTCATTCGCAGTCAAATCAGCAAGGTAATTCTCCGCAGATGCTTCGCTGATATCATCGGGCGTATCAAACAGGTAAAACATCGGAATACTTTCCTGCCGGCTGTCATGATTGAGCTTTTCGATAGGAAGCACAAAACTGTAGCCTGTTGTATAATAGCGGAAGCTCATAGAGTGTGGCACTGTGACATAGGCACATACTGTATAATCTACATCGTGGCTTTCAGAAAGTTGAAACTGCATATATTCTGTAGGCGTATTTTCATCACAAAGATTTCCGTTGCGGCTGTCGATATAATAACCTTCATCAATATAGGTTATGGTTTGGACAGAGCCTATAGGAGGATAATAATCAAGATTACTCACATTACCGTAATCATCTGTACTGACTACTACAGCGATTGCATTTGTGCCATCTTGGAACAGCGGAGATATATCACCCTCTGCCACAGTCAGTTTATCAAACAAGGAATCATCCAAACCTTCAATCAATGCACTTTGGCTCACCAGATTACCACGGCGGTTTTTCTGTTCCAATAAAGTTTTTGCATTTTCTTCGGAAGTATAATGCATCATGTCCTGCAGCCAGTGTTTCTCGCTCATCCAGCAATACGGCACATAGCCCGTCAGCTTGTAACCACAACCAGAAAGGGACGGAGAAATATTTGCCTCGATTTGCGCAATTTGTTCCCGGGCGATAAAGCTGCCAGAGTGACTATAACGAAAATAGTCTGTAGTGCTAACCACGAAATCTGCACAAGTCTGCTTTGCCAGATACTTTTCCATATCAAAGCCCCCTGTAAAAGTGACCAGGATATTGAGAAGCACCACAGAAAGCGAAAGAGAGATCACTACAAGAACAGTTTTCCTTTTATTGCGCCCCAAGTTAGCAAAAGCCATTTGATGTATTTTTGCTCCACGGGTGGTGCGTTTTTTCTTTTTGCTTTTAACAGTTTCCGTATACTTTGTTGCTTCTACCGGAGAAACTTTTGAAGCAATCTTACCCGGACGGGAGCAGGACAGCAAAACTGTAATTAGCGCAAACAGAGCAGACGCAAAGAAAATCAACGGTGAAGTGCTGACGGTGGAAACGCCGGCACCAAAAGTGGTTCGTGCCATGACGACTGGCGTCAGAGTTGCACCGACACCATATCCCAATAATAATCCGGCGGGAATGCCGACAATGCACAAAAACAGTGCCTGCTGGCGGATAATACGTTTCAGTTGCCGGGGCGTAACACCAATGGTTTTCAGCAAGCCATAGAATCGAATATCTCCGGTAACGGAAATCTGAAATATGTTGTAGATAATCAGATAACCTGTGAAGATTACCAACGTAAGGAAAGCGACAATCGCAATCAGTGTGGATGCATCTATGCTTTCGCCAAGCTGTGAAGAAGTGTAGCCCCAGTTTACGCCGATGCGTACAAGTTCCCCTTCACCTGTTTCATCCCAAGCATACCCTAAGTCCAGATCCACCTGCTCCATCTGACCACGGATGTTCATGCTGGACGCCAGCATCACATTCAAATCAATACGGAATGGTTCCAGTCCCTTGGACACAGCTTCCGATTCTATTTCTTTTGCGTATTCTTCGCTGATATTGATATAGTGAACAGGACTTATATCATCATATTCCCACCATCCCGTCAGAGTAAATGTATCTGTTTTCTCATAAGGCATTTGGGATAAAGCACCAACCGTATAGGTCAGTTCAATTTCTGCTCCTAACTCCGGATCAATACCCAGAAGTTTCAAGGCATTTGCGTCCATGGCGATTTCTTTGCCGCTCTGAGGCATGTGTCCGGTGGTAGGTTCGGCAAAGCTCCATTTGGTGCAGTTGGCATCCATAAAGCTGACTTCGGCTGGAGTTTTTGCGAAAATCCCACTGTTCATATAGCCAATGGTTATGCGTTTGCCAGCGGCTTTTACGTTTGAGTGAGCTGATATATTCTCAATCTGTTCTTCTGTTACTTCCTTAAAGGTTCCGTGGCAGTAACCACCGACTTGACGGAACGTGTACATTTCATAGCTGGAATTTATGGACATTACGATGGTAAACAGCGAGGTAAATAGCAGCGCAGTCAAGGCAATGGCAATAATTGCAATGATGTTACGCTTACGGGATGCCCATAGAGAACGCCAGCTTAATTTTCTGATACATTTTCTGTTCTTGACATTCATCTTCGCCACCTCCTGTTAGTTCTTGGTGACGATCCGTCCATCTTCGATACGGATAATGCGGTCTGCCATCTGTGCAATTTCTTCGTTGTGTGTAATCATTACGATTGTCTGGGCGAACTTTTGACTGGTGACTTTCAAAAGACTCAATACATCCTGGCTGGTTTTGGAATCCAGATTGCCTGTCGGTTCGTCAGCAAGGATGATAGCCGGAGCTGCCGCCAATGCACGAGCGATTGCCACACGCTGCTGCTGACCACCGGAAAGCTGATTAGGCAGAGCATCCAGCTTTTTCTCCAGTCCGAGGGTCTGTACGATCTGCTCAACAAAATCCTTATTGACCTTGCCACCGTCCAGCTCAATGGGTAGAACGATATTTTCATACACATTCAGCACCGGAACAAGATTATATGCTTGGAACACAAAGCCGATTTTCCTGCGGCGGAAGATGGTCAGCGCTTCCTCCTTCAGGGAGAAAATATCCTGTCCGTCCACCATGACCGTGCCGCTTGTAGGGCGATCCAGCCCGCCCAGCATGTGCAGCAGCGTGGATTTGCCGGAGCCGGATGTGCCGACAATTGCAACAAATTCGCCCTTCTTTACACTTAAATCAACTCCATCCAACGCATGAACTGCGTTATTGCCGGAGCCATAAAT
>OGDY01003986.1_pt1 | contig 10745 bp, 7 predicted proteins | sample 1570341 | NCBI WGS metagenome assembly OGDY01 (sample SAMEA2581972, study PRJEB24529) | metagenome | biome: Human gut stool | place: China | collected 2011 | reverse complement strand
ACTGAACGATATAACCCCGGTTAAGATAGTGACCGTAGCCCCCGAAGTGGAAGGCGCGCTCCAGTTCATATCCGACATGAGGGAGATGGGTATCGTTACTTCGGCCGGACATTCCGGAGCAACATACGCCGAATTCCTGGCAGCAAAAGCCGCCGGGCTGACACACTTGACGCACTTCTTCAACCAGATGTCGCCGTTGCACCACCGCGAAATAGGGCTCGTCGGAGCCGGATTTGCAGACAACGACATAAAGATCGAACTCATCTGCGACAAACTGCACGTAAAACCCGATATCATAAAAATAGTGTTCAATACCAAACCTGTGGACCAGATAATACTCATCACCGACTCGCTCTTGGCTTCGGGCCTACCGGACGGTAAATACGTGATGGGCGGTTTGGAGATGTTCGTCAAAAACCGCGAAGCGCGTCTGGCTTCAGGTGCGCTGATGGGAAGCACATTGCCATACCAGTTCGGTCTGCGCAACGTACACGAGATAACAGGCATGCCGCTGAAAGAACTGGTCAAAGCGACATCGTGGAACCAAGCGCAAAGCCTCGGCCTGCAAGGGGTAGGAAAAATAGAAAAAGGATACAAAGCGAACATAGTGTTGCTGGACAAACAATTCAATGTTATGGGTACTATGGTCAAAGGCGAACTGCGTTACAGGAACGAAGCGCTTAAGTCGTGATCTTACCCTTCCGCACAAAGCCATTCGACGACTGTATTTTAAAATTCTAATCTCAAAACGGGCATTTTCTGCCCGTTTTGATGTTTTGATAAGTCTGGGTCGATAAGCAAAAACCAAACCGGAGCATATATTGCAGTACCGAGCAACGGAATTCTCGCCCTCCATTTTCCATATACGTAAAACGCCCCTGGAAGCATCCATAGAGGGGGGAGAGTTCTTTTTTCACTTAATAAAGTTTTGTAAAACCGATACTTTGAGTAAATTTGTCGGTTAACTGACGGGGATGTACCGTATCTCCCGATGGGATAAGCGCGCGCTTTAAAGCGCTCACAGAATCCAACAGATAAAAGATAAATTAAATAATAACTTAATGCTAATCAAATAACATGAGTTTGAAAATCGTAGTATTGGCAAAACAGGTACCCGACACCCGCAACGTGGGCAAGGATGCCATGAAGGCCGATGGGACCATCAACCGCGCGGCTCTGCCAGCCATCTTCAATCCCGAAGACTTAAATGCCCTGGAACAGGCTTTGCGCCTTAAAGACGCACACCCCGGTTCGACTGTCACAATTCTGACAATGGGCCCCGGTCGTGCCGCCGATATAATCCGCGAAGGTCTTTTCCGCGGAGCGGACAACGGTTATCTGCTGACCGACCGCGCTTTCGCAGGAGCCGACACGCTGGCAACATCGTACGCCCTTGCCACTGCTATTAAAAAGATAAAGGATTTCGACCTTATAATAGGAGGCCGCCAGGCCATCGACGGCGACACAGCACAGGTAGGACCGCAGGTAGCTGAAAAACTCGGCATCACCCAGGTAACATATGCCGAGGAGATACAGAAAGTCGAAAACGGCCGTATAACTGTAAAACGCCGCATAGACGGAGGTGTGGAAGTGGTAGAAGCGCCGCTGCCGATAGTAGTCACCGTGAACGGCTCGGCTGCCGTATGCCGTCCACGCAACGCACGCCTGGTACAGAAATACAAACACGCCAAGACGGTGACCGAAAAACAGCAGGGTAACCTCGACTACACTGACCTGTACGACAAACGCGATTTCCTGAATCTGACGGAATGGAGCGTGGCCGATGTTAACGGCGATTTGAACCAGTGCGGTCTGGCAGGTTCGCCAACCAAGGTCAAAACAGTGGAAAACATCGTGTTCCAGGCAAAGGAAAGCAAAACCATAACCGGTTCCGACGCCGAAGTGGAAGCTCTCGTAGTGGAACTTTTGGCCAACCACACTATCGGATAACAAACACTCAAGAAACACATCGATATGAACAATATATTTGTATACTGCGAAATAGAAGACGGGGTTGTATCCGAAGTCAGCCTCGAACTGCTTACCAAGGGACGCACCCTTGCCAACAAGCTGGGTTGCAAACTGGAAGCCGTCGTAGCCGGTTCAAAACTGGACGGTATTGAAAAACAGGTGATGCCTTTCGGGGTGGACGTACTGCACGTATTCGACGCTCCTGGCCTTTACCCCTACACTTCCCTGCCGCACACTTCGGTAATGGTCAACCTGTTCAAGGAGGAAAAACCTCAGATATGCCTTATGGGCGCCACCGTGATAGGCCGTGACCTCGGTCCACGCGTGTCCTCCGCGCTTACCAGCGGACTTACTGCCGACTGCACTGCGTTGGAAATAGGCGACCACGAAGACAAGAAAGAAGGCAAAACGTACCAGAACCTCCTTTACCAGATACGCCCGGCGTTCGGCGGAAATATCGTCGCCACTATCGTCAACCCCGAACACCGTCCGCAGATGGCCACTGTTCGCGAAGGCGTGATGAAAAAAGAAATCGTTTCCCCGGACTACAAGGGAGAAGTGAAACGCCACGACGTTAAAAAATACGTGCCAGACACCGATTATATAGTAAAGGTGATAGAACGCCACGTAGAAAAATCCAAAGTGAACATAAAAGGCGCTCCTATCGTAGTGGCCGGAGGTTACGGCGTAGGCTCCAAAGAAAACTTCCAGATGCTGTTCGAGTTGGCTGACGTGCTGAAGGCCGAAGTCGGAGCATCGCGCGCGGCTGTCGATGCAGGCTTCTGCGAACACGAACGCCAGATAGGACAGACCGGCGTTACGGTACGTCCGAAACTGTACATCGCATGCGGTATATCCGGACAGATACAGCACATTGCCGGCATGCAGGAAAGTTCGATGATCATATCCATAAACAACGACCCTGCAGCACCTATCAACGCCATTGCCGATTACGTTATCAACGGCACGGTCGAGGAAGTGGTACCCAAACTCATAAAGTATTACAAACAAAATTCGAAGTAAAAAATGGCAAACTTTTATACAGATACCCCGGAACTTAAATTCCACCTCTCTTCACACCCTCTGATGAAGAGGATAGTAGAGCTGAAGGAACGCGGCTATGCCGACAAGGACGCCTACGACTACGCCCCGATAGACTTCGAGGACGCTATCGACAGCTACGACAAGGTACTTGAAATAATCGGCGAAGTTTGCGCCGAAACCGTGGCCCCGAACGCTGAAGGCGTAGATCACGAAGGACCTAAAGTCGTCGACGGAGCCGTCGAGTATGCTTCCGGCACGAGAGAAAATATAAAGGCCATGAACGATGCCGGGCTGATGGGAATGGCCATGCCTCGCCGTTACGGCGGCTTGAACCTGCCTAACGCCATCTTCTCTATGGCTTCTGAAATCATTGCTGCTGCCGATGCCGGTTTCCAGAACATCTGGTCTCTCCAGAGCTGTATCGATACACTCTATGAGTTCGGTTCTGAGGAGCAGCGCCAGAAGTACATTCCTCGCATCTGCGCTGGCGAGACCATGAGTATGGACTTGACTGAGCCTGATGCAGGTTCTGACTTGCAGCGCGTAATGCTGAAGGCTACACAGGATGAGGACGGCACATGGCGTCTGAACGGTGTGAAGCGTTTCATCACCAATGGTGACTCAGACATCCACCTGGTTCTGGCCCGTTCAGAGGAAGGCACCAAGGACGGTCGTGGTCTTTCTATGTTCATCTACGACAAGCGTGATGGTGGCGTAACTGTTCGTCACATCGAGCACAAGTTGGGTATTCACGGTTCTCCTACCTGCGAGTTGGTTTACAAGAATGCCAAGGCTGAGCTTTGCGGTAACACCCGTCTCGGATTGATTAAGTACGTGATGGCTCTGATGAATGGTGCCCGTCTGGGTATTGCAGCTCAGAGTGTAGGTGTTGAGCAGGAGGCTTACAACGAGGGCCTGGCTTATGCCAAGGAGCGTGCTCAGTTTGGAGAGAAGATCATCAACTTCCCAGCTGTATACGACATGCTTTCAAGAATGAAGGCTAAGTTGGATGCAGGCCGTTCACTCCTCTACTGCTGCGCTCGCTACGTAGATATCTACAAGGCTTTGGAAGACATCGCCCGCGACACTAAGCTCACTCCAGAGGAGCGTCAGGAGATGAAGAAATACACCCGCTTGGCAGATGCATTCACACCATTGGCTAAGGGTATGAACTCTGAGTATGCTAACCAGAATGCATACGATGCAATCAGCATCCACGGTGGTTCTGGTTTCATCATGGAGTACAAGTGCCAGCGCCTGTTCCGTGATGCCCGCATCTTCTCTATCTACGAGGGAACCACCCAGCTTCAGGTAGTAGCAGCTATCCGCTACATCACCAACGGCACTTATCTCAGCATCATCAAGGAGATGTTGGAGAATGAGGTATCAGATGACTTGAAGTCATTGAAGGAGCGTGTAGCTAAACTCGTAGAACTTTACGAGGCAGCCATCAACAAGGTGAAGGAAGCAAACGATCAGGCAGTTCACGACTTCCTGGCTCGCCGTCTCTACAACATGACTGGCGACATCGTAATGTCTCTTCTCATCCTCGACGATGCTACCAAGGCACCAGAGATGTTCCAGAAGAGTGCCAATGTTTATGTTCGCATGGCAGAGGAGGAAGTTCTCGGTCATTCAGCATACATCCAGAACTTCAAGGCAGAAGACTTGGAGAGCTTCAAGGCATAAGATTATCATTACAAATATTATATAAAAAGTCCGTGGGAATTTGCTTTCCTACGGACTTTTTCATTTTATTTTTTCTTCTTTGTATTACTTCGAGTCATTGTTGGGTCTGCCACAAATTTTTGCTGCGGATGTCTTACCGTAAACTTATTCGCTTCATGGTTCGACCTAAAAGTTGGTGTATAGTCGTACAACTAAAGAGGGTTGCCACTAGGCTCAGCAGACCTTCCGACTGCAGTCAGCAGACCTGCTGACTAGGCTCAGCAGAGCTGCTGACTGCAGTCGGAATCTTCTAGAAACAGGCTTCGTATACTTAATATATTAGTTCATTGAATCTGATTAAACGCCTTTCGTTACTTACCCAGTCGTCTCGGTGCGTTTATTCAGTCATATTAGGCTTTAGCAGTAAACAATAATCTCTTTTTATAATCACAGCCATTCCCGAAAAGTGAAACAAATAACCAAAATCGGAAATAGGGATTTTCCCTTCTACTTTAGGGAATCCTTCTCTTTTTATTTCAAAAGAAAGCTGTACTTTTGCAACCATAAAACAATATAATAACTTATAAAAACAGTTTAGCTTATGAAAAGGAATGATTGGATGGCGCTCATCGCCACAACCATATTGATGTTTGCCGTATGCCTCTCGGCTTCGGCTAAAGGAAAAAGAAACGTAGAGCGCGGAATGACCAAACAAGAAGTGATTGCCATCTTGGGAGAGCCTAAGCTCACCAGTTTCGACATGTATGGGGACAAATGGGAATATGCCAAATATAATAATCTGTTTGGAGATTCCAAGTACATCACGGTCTTCTTCGACAGAAACGGAAAGGTTGTGCAGTACGATACAAGAATCATAGAACCCAACAGCCAGACGTCGAATGTACAGCAGCCACACCCAACTCCACCCCTCTACGATGGAAGATGTGATCCAGATGGCAGAATGGATTACGGCTATTGTCTCGATGATGCTTCCTTCTCCAAACTATATAATAAGGTGAAGAAGGCAAGCTTTGATGACAATAAGTTCGATCTGATAGAAGTGGCTAGCCTCGGCTGTTACTATTCTTGTGCCCAAGCCGTCAGCATGATGAATATATTCACTTTTGGTGACAGCAAGATGAAAGCCCTCAGACTGATGGCTCCCCATATCATAGATTTGCAGAATGCCACTATCATCTATCAGCAATTCAGTTTTGAAAGCGAAAAGCAAAAGGTAGGAGAAATATTAAGAAGCAGCAGAATATCTCCTCAAAACTTGCATATTCAATGAAAAAGCATTAATTTTGCACTCAAAAATTGCAAAATAAATGAATACAAAGATATTATCAAAAGACAAAGACCCGATGGGTGCCGCTATGCGTGATTATCAGAAATCGGGAAGAGCAGGAAGATTACGTGTGCTCTCTTCTATGTTCGAAGAGGACGAAATGCCGGTGAAACATCTCTTCAGAAAAGTTGAGGAGATGCCGATGCTGGAGCAGAAGGCCTTGCAACTCACAAAAGGGCGTGTACTGGATATCGGAGCCGGCAGCGGCTGCCATACGCTCGCCTTGCAGGAGAAGGGCTTGGAGGTAAAAGCCATTGATATTTCTCCTCTGAGCTGCGAAGCGATGGAACTGAGAGGAGTAAAGGATGCGGAATGCATCAATCTTTTCGATGAACATCTGGAAACAGGCTTTGATACCATCCTCCTCCTGATGAACGGCACTGGCATTGCTGGGAAAATAGAAAACCTCCCTACCCTCTTCAACCGTCTCAAGGCTTTGCTCAACAAGGGCGGACAGATTCTTATCGATTCCTCCGACCTCAAATATATCTACGAAAATGAAGACGGAAGTTTCGACATCAATCTGAATGGTGCCTACTATGGTGAAGTGGATTATCAGATGATTTACAAAGACATTAAGGGAGACTGTTTCAACTGGCTCTACGTAGATTTCCCATTGCTCAAATCCATCGCCGAAACCTGCGGTCTGCATGGAGAACTCGTGGCAGAAGGCGAACATTACGACTATCTGGCTAGGATTTTCTAAGCATATAAAGATAAAAGGAGTTAAGATGATGGTCTTAACTCCTTTTTATCTTTTCTTTCTATTTAATCGTCGAAATCGTGACGTCTGAGAAATCATTCATATAATCCAGAATCTCCAGCGTATGGAACCCCCGTTTGGCTTTTATTTCAATGCTCGCCTCCACAAATTCTTCCTTAGAAAATCTCCGTTCTTTCAGTTCGTAAGAATGAACTTCCATGCCTTTCTGTTTGATTTTACTGATGAATTCCTTCACGCTGTCCCTTGATGGAGCAGAGAAATTCAGTTCGATGGTAGAGGTTCCCAACTGCGGTATCAGATAATTCAGCACCTCCAGTCCCATCAACACCATCATCGTAGTAATAGCTGCAGCCACATACATCCCCGTACCGCACGCCAGACCGATGGCTGCCGTCACCCACAAGCCTGCAGCAGTAGTCAAGCCCCTGACCACATTCTTCTGGAAGATGATGGTACCGGCACCCAGGAATCCGATACCCGAAACCACTTGGGCAGCAACGCGCGAGGAATCCTTCAGATCAAAGCCAAATCCATACTGGGAAACAACACAGAAAAGTGCACTACCCAGGGCTACCAGGAAGTGAGTGCGGAACCCCGCCTCCTTGGCACGGTATTCTCTTTCGATACCTATCGCTCCTCCCAAAATGAGAGCCAGAGACAGGCGAACAGTCAGGTCTATATAGGTTGCATCCATAAATATCCTTTCTTTTTAAAAGATGAAAGAAGCATCACAAAATGCCTCTATTTGATGTTATCAATGCAAATATACAACTTTTCTTTGAAAGAAAGGCGAGAATTTCAAAAAAATAATGTATCTTTGCAACTGTTAGTGCCTATTTCGGCAATTTATTCACAAATACACATTTATTTATATACATGGCAACAGTTGACGACAAGAAGATCATCTTCTCAATGGTGGGCGTATCTAAGATTATCCCACAAAACCAGAAACAGATTCTGAAGAACATCTACCTATCGTTCTTCTACGGAGCAAAAATCGGTATCATCGGTTTGAACGGTGCCGGTAAATCTACGTTGATGAAAATCATCGCAGGACTTGAGCAACCTACCCAGGGTGAGGTGGTTTGGAGCCCAGGCTACTCTGTGGGCTACTTGCCTCAGGATCCTCCGCTCGACGAGAACAAGACCGTGAAGGAAAACGTGATGGAGGGTGTGCAGAAAATCTATGATGCACTCGCAGAATACGAGGACATCAACAATAAGTTCGGTCTCGAAGAATATTACGGAGACCCTGATAAGATGGACAAGCTGATGCAGCGTCAGGCTGAGGTGCAGGATATCATTGATGCTACCGATGCCTGGAACATCGACTCCAAGCTGGAGCGTGCGATGGCTGCCCTGCATTGTCCTCCTGGCGATTGGTCTGTTACCAATCTCTCGGGTGGTGAGCGCCGCCGTGTGGCTCTCTGCCGCCTGCTCCTGCAGAAGCCGGACGTGCTCCTGCTCGATGAGCCTACCAACCACCTGGATGCAGAGAGCATCGACTGGCTGGAGCAGCACCTGCAGCAGTATGAGGGCACCGTAATCGCTGTAACCCACGACCGCTACTTCCTCGACGATGTGAGCGAGTGGATCCTGGAGTTGGACCGTGGCGAGGGTATTCCATGGAAGGGCAACTACTCTTCATGGCTCGACCAGAAGACCAAGCGAATGATTCAGGAGGAGAAGACTGCCTCTAAGCGCCGCAAGACATTGGAGCGCGAGTTGGAATGGGTTCGCATGGCGCCTAAGGCCCGTCAGGCTAAGGGTAAGGCTCGTCTGAACTCTTACGAGCAGATGCTCAACCAGGAGCAGAAGGAGCGCGAGGAGAAGCTGGAAATCTTCATCCCTAACGGTCCTCGTCTGGGTAACAAGGTTATCGAGGCTCAGCATGTAAAGAAGGCGTTCGGCGAAAAGGTTCTCTTCAACGACCTCAACTTCATGCTTCCTCCTAACGGCATCGTAGGTGTAATCGGTCCTAACGGAGCCGGCAAGACTACCCTCTTCCGCCTCATTATGGGCTTGGATCAGGCAGACGGCGGTACATTCGAGGTGGGTGAGACCGTGAAGCTGGCTTATGTTGACCAGCAGCACAAGGACATCGACCCTCAGAAGACTGTTTACGAGGTGATTTCTCAGGGCAACGAAACCTTGCGTCTGGGTGGCAGAGATGTGAATGCACGTGCTTACATCAGCCGTTTCAACTTCTCAGGCACCGACCAGAGCAAGCTCTGCAGTGTTCTCTCGGGTGGTGAGCGCAACCGTCTGCAGTTGGCATTGGCATTGAAGCAGGAGGGCAACGTATTGCTCCTCGATGAGCCAACCAACGATATCGACGTGAACACGCTGCGTGCCTTGGAGGAAGGTTTGGAGGCATTTGCCGGTTGTGCTGTGGTTATCAGCCACGACCGCTGGTTCCTCGATCGTATCTGTACCCACATTCTTGCCTTCGAGGGCAATGGTGAGGTCTTCTTCTTCGAGGGCAGCTATTCTGAGTACGAAATCAACAAGGCGCGCCGCCTTGGAGATACAGAGATCAAGAAGGGTCGCTACCGCAAGTTGATGGAGGAATAAAGATTCGAAAAAGATAAAGAAGAACTCGGTTCTGAAACAATAAAAAACAAAAGAAAAGGTGTGTCTTTGCCTTAAGACACACCTTTTTTGTTTCTATGCAGCCGTTTTCAAAAGCTTTACCAGATGCAACCAGGACGTTCAGGAAACTGCGTCGCGACGTATCTGGCTGTACGTCGCGACATAATGATTATTACGTCGGGACGTATCAGATGCTACGTCCCGACGTAATTTCTTCTATGTCGTCAGTTAAATTGCAAAAAAACAAATGAAAAAGCCAAGCATTGAACCGAAAAAAAGGATTTTTGCTCAATGCTCTCTTAGTTTTCACCCCAAAATCCCTCTAAAACACCTATATTTCGCTGTTTTTATGGCAATATATGGCAGATAGAACCGAAGAACAGAGAATTGCCATACCCATAATGCATTCGTAATCAAAGAGATAACCTATCAATATGGCAATATGGCAATTCTTTGACGCAAAAACAAAAAAACATATAATACAGCAGATAGGGAAAACTAATCTTTTTCAATATTCTACCTGTTGCAGGTAACCCAAAAGGGTGCACCATAAAAATATGACACACCCTCATTCTTATTTTCTGAAATTTCGCTTTGCTATAGAAAGCAGAATTACTTGACAACTACCTTGCGGGTAGAACCATCGCTCATGCGGATGATGTTAATACCCTTCTGAGGAGCAGAAATGCGCTTACCATCAATTGTATAGCGAGCCACCTCACGAAGCTCTACGCTGTTCCACTTGTTAGCAGCAATGCCAGTAGAAGTATTCTTCTCACAACCTACATTGTCGATGCAGACATAGCAAGAAGTGTTCAATCCGTAAGAACCTTTATCTGTACCGTCAAAGCTGACGTTCAGGGAAACCACCTTGCCCAAAGAAGAAAGGTCAACCCAAGTCCAGTCGGTGAGGCAAGTCCACTCTGCCTCATTTGCAGAACGGTAATCAGCCAGATAATAATCTACAGAAGCAGTAGTCTTGTCAGCCTTCACACCGGTGAAGGTAACCTTGAACCAAGAACCCTGCGCAAACTTCTGAGCTGAGCCATTGCCATTCTTCACGCACTCTACAGTCCATGCAGAGTTGGTGATGTTCATACCCTTGATAATTTTTCCTTCAGCATCACCATCAGCCACCTTGACAATCTCCATCTGCTCGTTTGGAGTACTGCTACCGTAGATGACGCCATAATTGGCAGAACCCTCAGCCCCATGACCTGCAGCTGAATTCCACTGGTCAGTTTTGTAATCAGCAAAAGATGTTGCTGTCTTATTACTGTAAGAACAACCTGTCCAGGAAGCCCATGCTGGAGTATAAGAGTTTACAAACTCATAAACACCGCTCTTAAAGGTACCTACCATGTTCTTGCTACCCCATTTACCTTCTACTTCTACAGC
>OGDY01003979.1_pt1 | contig 10764 bp, 8 predicted proteins | sample 1570341 | NCBI WGS metagenome assembly OGDY01 (sample SAMEA2581972, study PRJEB24529) | metagenome | biome: Human gut stool | place: China | collected 2011 | reverse complement strand
CCGTATGGCTGAAGACCTGGCTTTGTTACCGGTTTGGTATGCCCGGCCGGGTAGTGGGATATTGGCCCCTTCTGCTTATAATGCAGATTATCTGCAAATAATGAAGCGTATGTTTCCCCTTTCCGTACAGTTGGTTACCGAACCTGAACTGCCTGATTATGCCGAATCTCAGATTATACCATGGGGTTGGAATCTTGCTTTTCGTAAACGCATGTTGAAAGGGGGAATTGCAAAACACAAACTTCCTACGTTGGAGGAATTAAAAAGACTTCGTGCCTTTTCTTCTCGAGAGTTGGCTATGGTAGTGCTTGACGGCTTGCATTGAGAATTGTTGTGGTTTGGCCAACTATTTGAATGACATCCCTGCTTGTCAGGAATTTGTAGAGAAGTATAAACGTACAGTGTTGAAGGCGCCTTGGTCAAGTAGTGGTAAAGGACTGAACTGGTGTAGAGGTATATTTACCGATTCTATTGCTGGTTGGTGCCAGCATGTTTTGGATGAACAAGAGGGGGTAATCGGGCAACCTGTATATAATAAAATAGAAGATTTTGCTCTTGAATTTTATTCTGATGGACGTGGCAGGGTACTTTTTACTGGTTATTCTCTTTTCCTGACCAATGAAAAAGGAGCCTATCTTGGTAATCTACTGGTAACACCTGAATGGGTGGAAAACTGGATAACTGAATACGTACCATTGGTAACTTTGGTGCAGGTACGCGAAAGGTTGCAGGAGTTATTAACCGTTGTATTTGGAGAATCTTATACGGGTTATCTGGGTGTAGACATGATGATTTGTCGTGATGAGGAAACGCAGAGTTACCGTATTCATCCTTGTGTGGAAATTAACGTGCGTATGAATATGGGAGTGGCGGCACATCTGTTTCGCGAGAATTTTGTAGCTCCGGGTACGGTCGGTAATTTTAATATTGATTACTATCCAACGAACGATGCCTTGCAGGAAGAGCACAAGCAGGCGATGGAGCAGTATCCTGTTGTTATAGAAAACGGACGTTTAGTCTCCGGCTACCTTCCATTAGTTCCGGTTACACCGAAGAGCCAGTATCGCGCCTATGTTCTATGTTATAAAAGTGGGGTGGACGATACAAATGATTAGTGTAAGGTCTGTTTGCATGCTTCACTCTCATTTCCACAACGATCCACAGCTGTGACGGCAAAGTATTTCTTTGCCGTCCACAGACGGATGGGGGCATACATATATTCAGTTCCCTGTACACGCTGGGCTATGATATTTTCCGGGTTAGAGGTATCTACGGGATAAGTATCCGAACCATAGATGACATAAGTCGGCACATTGTGTTTATCATTGTCCGTGGCGGGAAGCCAGCTCAAATGTATGTAGCCGTCGGCCTGCCGGGTAACGGTTAAATTGCCGGGAGTTGTAGGTGGCACGTTGTCTATCCATGGCATGGCAGGCTGCAAGGCTGGAGCGGTATAGAAATCTTCTTCCAATGCATCATACAATCCCTGAGTGTTATCCATCAGATATTTTACACGATAATGAGCCTGGCCTGCCAGTTTATGTTTGCGGATAAAGTACATTTGGCGTTCCACTTCGTCCAAGGTCCAGTTGCCTTCGCTGGGGTCAAGGAAATAAATGCCCAGTCCTGGAATAATCTGTCGTCCGTTACTTTGTTCCTGCCAATCGAGGGCAAAAGGGTAGAAGTGATTACCACGGAAATAAATCATGGGATATATCTGATCTTGTATCCCTTCGCCCAGCCAACCTTGTGCATCCTGATAGACGGTATGGAAAGCATTCCAGCCGCGAGAAGGATAGCGGGAAGTGTCACGGTATTTACCTACGGGGCAGGTACTGACCTTTACCCAGGGTTTCAGGGCTTTTACACCTTTATAGAGATGACGGACGATTTCTGTGATATTATCCCTGCGCCATTGGGAAAGGTCGCGTCCTTTACCGTACTTCCGGAAATCGTAGGTGTCGGGAAAACGGGGAGCATTCTCCGGATAACGCAGATAATCGAAATGGACACAAGACTCATCAGGTATTCTTTGGTTTGCGGGTTTCCGGGATTGAGGAAATATTCCCGCTTATAAGGTACACAAATGGCGGATTTTTGTTTGGTGACAGAAGTATTACCCAGATTGGCAACATGTTTGCGGTTGCCCAATGGAATGGCTACCATCCAGGCATGGCATTCCATACCGCGTTTATGACATTCCTCTACGGCAAAAGCCAGCGGGTCATATCCCGGGTCGCCACCTGTCTTCCCGGTTAGTATAGAATTGAAAGGCTCTATTTTTGAGCGATAGAGTACATCACCGCGTGTCCGTGTCTGGAAGAGTACGGTGTTGAAGTTGGCATCTTTCAGTCGGTCCAGTATTTCGACGAGTTCTGCTTTTTGTTTCCGGATACCTTCGGGCGTGGTGGCACGGGTACGCGGCCAGTCCAGACCATAGACAGCGGTAACCCAGGCGGCACGCACTTCGTATTTGGGAGGACGATTTGTCGTCTCACCGATGGATTGCGCAGCGAGGGGCAAAATCAATATGCTAAATAGTATGGTAAGCAGTAACTGTTTCATGATAGGGCTGGATTCTCTTTTACTTCTTTATTTCTGTCATTTTTCGCGGCGAAGATAAGTAAAACACTCGAGAAAGTTGTGCAGTTTCCAAAGAAACTGTTACATTTGCGTGCATTAAAAGTAATGAATAACAACGCACCATGATTACATTTACACTTTGCTTACTGGCATTGATAGCGGGCTATTTTCTTTACGGGCGTTTCATTGAACGCATTTTTGGCCCTGACGATCGTAAAACACCTGCCCTGACCAAGACCGACGGGGTGGACTATATTCCTTTGCCCACCTGGAAAATATTCATGATACAGTTTCTTAATATTGCCGGTTTAGGACCCATCTTCGGCGCTATTATGGGGGCTAAATTCGGGGTGTCATCTTATTTGTGGATTGTGTTTGGCAGTATCTTTGCCGGTGCTGTACACGATTATTTGGCGGGTATGCTTTCTTTGCGTAATGGCGGTGAAAGTTTGCCGGAAATCATCGGTCGATATCTGGGTACGACTACCAAGCAAGTGATGCGTGGTTTTACCGTACTTCTGATGATATTGGTGGGGGCTGTGTTTGTAGCCGGTCCTGCCGGGCTGTTGGCAAAGCTTACGCCGGAGTCGCTGGATGTAACGTTCTGGATAGTGGTTGTATTTATCTATTATATTTTTGCGACTCTGTTGCCGGTCGATAAGATAATCGGTAAGATTTATCCACTGTTTGCTGTTGCACTGCTCTTTATGGCTGTGGGTATATTGGTGATGCTCTACGTGAAACACCCTGTTTTGCCGGAGTTCTGGGACGGATTGCAAAATACGAATCCGAATGCTACCGAATTACCTATTTTCCCAATTATGTTTGTAAGTATAGCCTGTGGCGCTATCAGTGGTTTCCATGCAACACAAAGCCCGTTGATGGCACGTTGTATGACGAGTGAACGTCATGGCCGGCCTGTGTTCTATGGTGCTATGATTACCGAAGGCATCGTTGCTTTGATATGGGCTGCTGCTGCCACTTACTTCTTCCATGAAAATGGAATGGGCGAAAATAATGCGGCTGTAGTAGTGGATGCCATTACTAAAGACTGGCTTGGCGTGGTGGGAGGTTTCCTTGCCATATTGGGGGTGATTGCTGCACCTATCACCAGTGGTGACACTGCTTTCCGTTCTGCCCGTCTCATTGTGGCTGACTTTCTTGGAGTGGAACAAAAGACCATGCGACGCCGTTTATATATATGCATTCCGATGTTCCTCGTTGCTATTGGTTTGTTGCTTTACAGTCTGCGTGACAAAGAAGGTTTTGATATGATTTGGCGTTACTTCGCATGGACCAACCAGACGCTTTCTGTTTTCACTCTTTGGGCGATTACCGTTTATCTGGTGCGTGAGAAGAAGGGGCATTACTTTTATGTAACTTATTTCCCGGCTATATTCATGACGGCTGTTTGCACGACCTATATCTGCATAGCCCCCGAAGGTTTTGGATTAGGACCTCAGATGGCGCTTACTATTGCTATTCTTTCTGTTGTGGTAGCCGCATTCTGGTTCAATATCTGGTATTTCAAAACGACTAAAAAACTTTGGTAATGAAGAAATTCAAAAAATCTACAAGTATTACAATTGCCCTGCTTATTTATGTGAGTGCTACGGCAGCCTATTTCCTGCCACGTAACACTGTCATCAGTGATACGGAGAAATACGTCACGGTTGCAGCGTCCTATGTCATTGTGTTTATCCTTTGGCTGGTTCTGCGCAAAAAGGAAGAATTGCAGCGGAAACGTAAAGAAGAAGATGAAAAGTATAATAACACCAAAAACTATAAGTAACAATGAAAAAATTAGTATTATTCGTTTGTCTGCTTGTGGCCACAGTGGCTGCCCAGGCACAGTTTGAAAAAGGAAAGTGGATTGTAAATCCGTCAATTTCCGGGTTAGGTTTGTCGCATAATACGGATACGGATAAGACCTCTTTTGCTATTGAAGCCAAGGGTGGTGCATTCTTGCTGGATAATGTGGCGTTGCTGGTGCATGCAGGGGCTGCTTGGAACAATGGTGGTTCGGATACAGATGTCTATACCCTTGGTGTAGGTGGCCGTTATTATTTCAGTAATATTGGTATATATCTGGGCGCTGATGTCAATGTGGATCGTTGGGATTGGGGTACAAGCGATGATACCAAGTTTTCTTTTGGAGCGGAGGCTGGTTATGCTTTCTTTTTGACAAGGACGGTGACACTTGAACCGGCTGTGTATTGGAATGTAAATAGTGACCGTTCGGTATTTGGCCTGAAAGTTGGTTTCGGTTTCTATTTCTAAGAGTTTTCTTCCGCTTTGCGGATTTTATAAATCGTCCCATGAGATAATGTTAATAATCTTACGGGACGATTTCTTTTATCTCATGGGACGAATATTTTCATCTTACGAGACAAAATAAATCGTCTCATGAGATAAATTCATTTCAATTATTTCATGTGTAATTTCTCTTGCAGGAATTGTCCTGTATAGCTTGTTGCACATTTTGCCACTTCCTCCGGTGTACCTGCAGCTACCAGATTTCCACCTTTATCACCGCCTTCCGGTCCAAGGTCTATTACGTAGTCGGCACATTTTATAACATCCATGTTGTGCTCAATGATTACAATGGAGTGTCCACGTAATATTAAAGCATCGAATGCTTCCAGCAATTTACGGATGTCATGGAAGTGCAATCCTGTGGTCGGTTCATCAAAGATAAACAGGGTGGGATCTGCTTTCTCCTGACTGAGGTAGTAAGCCAGTTTCACACGTTGATTTTCACCACCTGAAAGGGTGGAGGAAGATTGTCCCAGTTTGATGTATCCCAATCCCACATCTTGCAGTGGAGCAAGTTTCTTCACAATCTTCTTTTGTCCGTGTTTGTTGAAGAACTCCACGGCCTGGTTTACGGTCATTTCCAGTACATCATATATATTGGCATCATGGAACTTTACTTCCAATGTATCTGCTTTGAAGCGTTTGCCGTGGCAGGTTTCACATTCCAGAACCAAGTCGGCCATGAATTGCATTTCTACTGTGATGGTTCCGTCACCTTTACACTCTTCGCAACGTCCGCCTTCACTGTTGAATGAGAAGTAACCAGCGGTGTATCCCATTTGCTTGGCAAGCGGTTGTTCTGCCCATAATTTACGAATTTCATCGTAAGCTTTGATATATGTCACGGGATTCGAACGACTGGATTTACCAATGGGGTTCTGGTCTACAAATTCTACGTTCCGTAGATTTTGCAGGTCACCACCGATAGAAGCGAATTCACCCGGACGTTCACTGCATTCATCCAGTTCGCGCTTTAGGGCACGGAAGAAAATGTCACGTACCAGAGTACTCTTACCGGAACCACTGACTCCGGTTACTACGGTCATCACGTTTAGCGGAAAACGTACATCTACTCCTTTCAGGTTATTCTCGCGGGCTCCGGTCAGTTCTATGTAATTATTCCATGGACGACGGTGTTCCGGAACAGGAATTTCTTCTTCTCCCAGCAGATAACGTACTGTGTAACTATCACTATTCGGTTGTAAATCTTTCATATCTCCCTGGTAGACAATTTGCCCGCCCAGACGTCCGGCTTTCGGTCCGATATCTATAATGTAATCTGCTGCACGGATGATTTCCTCGTCATGCTCCACGATGACAACCGTATTACCCAATTGTTGTAATTGACGTAATACATGGATCAGCTTATCTGTGTCGCGGCTATGCAACCCGATACTTGGTTCATCAAGAATGTAGAGTGAGCCAACCAGGCTACTGCCTAATGAAGTGGCGAGGTTGATACGCTGACTCTCACCACCGGAAAGCGAATTGCTGAGACGGTTTAGTGTCAGATATCCCAATCCTACATCGAGAAGGAAACGAATGCGATTGTTGATTTCTGTTAGGATACGGGTGGCAACATCCGTATCATGCTTATCCAGTTGAAGGTTATCGAAGAAAGTTTTCAGTTCCGTAATCGGCAAATCCACAAGCTCGGAGATATTTCGTCCGCCTACCCGTACATAGCTGGCTTCGGGCTTCAGACGGGTACCATGGCACTTTGGACAAAGTGTTTTTCCACGATAGCGTGCCAACATCACACGGTATTGTATTTTGTACTGATTTTCCTGCACCATCTTAAAGAAAGCATTGATTCCTTGGAAGTAAGGGGTGCCTTCCCATAACATGCGGCGCTGTTCGTTTGTAAGTTCAAAGTAGGGGGTGAAGATCGGGAAACCGGCTTTTTCAGCACCGCGTATTACCATGTCTTTCCATTCGCCCATCACTTCGCCGCGCCAACATACCACGGCACCATCGTATACGGATAATGAGCGGTTGGGTATTACCAAGTGTTCATCAATGCCGATTACTTTGCCGAAGCCCTCACACTCAGGACATGCACCAATAGGGGAATTGAAAGAAAACATCTGGTCACTGGGCTCCTCAAAAGTAATGCCGTCTGCCTCGAATTTAGTGCTGAAGCGGTATAGGCTGGTTGTTCCGTCAGGTTGATAGAATCGCAGCAGGCAAGCACCGTCACCTTCGTACATGGCTGTCTCGGCAGAATCTGTTAACCGGCTGATTGCATCTTTCTCTTTAGATGCTACCATACGGTCTATCAATAAGAAAACAGTATCTTCTTTTTTAGGTTCGTATTCGTCGATACGAACCATTTCTCCGTTTACTTCCAGACGGTTGAAACCTTGTTTCATATCGATATCTAATTGTTGCTTCATCGTTCGGTCTTCGCGGAGTAATATCGGAGCCAGTACGGTGTATCTTGTTCCTTCCGGATATCCTAACATACAGTTTACGATATCTTCTGTGGAATGTTTTTTTACTTCCTCTCCGCTGATGGGACTGAATGTTCGTCCGATGCGTGCATACAGTAAACGTAGGTATTCGTAAATTTCGGTAGAGGTACCGACGGTGGATCGTGGGTTGCGACTACTCACCTTCTGCTCTATGGCAATGGCTGGTGGAATTCCCTTAATAAAGTCACATTCCGGCTTGCTCATACGTCCTAGGAACTGGCGGGCATAGCTGCTCAGACTTTCTACATAACGACGTTGTCCTTCTGCATATAGCGTGTCGAATGCCAGGGATGATTTACCGGAACCGGATAGCCCGGTGATGACGACAAGTTTGTTTCTGGGTATTTCTACGTCTATATTTTTCAGGTTGTTGACGCGTGCGCCTTTGATAAGTATGGAGTTGTTTTTTATCATAATCAGAGTCACTATAGTGAATATCAGTTTGCAAAGATAATCACTGCGGTTCAAATATGTATAATGATTGGCAGGTTAAGATTTGTTATACTTTTAAATAGTTGCTGATATACCAGGAGGAAAAGAGCTATTTTTATGCGCATTTTTAAACGAATCATCCCTATGCGATACCCTCGGATATGCTTGTGTGCCATTTTTGTATGCTTGTTGTCTTGTGTCGAGACAATTACAGGACAAGAGACTGTTGATCTGAAATCACTTGCCGATAGTGTGCGGAAAGCTAATGGCAAGCCGAATTTTCTACCTTTGGGCATGCACTTTCTGGAGCTGGCAAAAGAACGGAAAGATACGGCAAATATCAGTGATGCTTATGCCATCATTACAAATCATTATTATGAGTTGGGTGATACGGATAGCCTGCGTCTGATGACTTATGAATATATGGATTGGGCGGACCGTTGTCATCGCAATACGGATCGCTACCAGGCATGGAGGCAATACATTCAGCGGATGACTGAAAAGGGTATGCAGGAAGAGGCGATGAAAGAGACAGAATTGCTATGTAAAGATGCCGAACAGAGGAAAGATAAATATGGCATGGCATCCGGAGAGATGTGTATAGGCTATAACCACCGTGTGTTCGGGCAGAATATAAAGCTCTGTATTGAATATTATGATAATGCCTTAAAACATTTTGAGGAAGGAAAATACTACCGTGACGCCTACGTCGTTTCTCTTAATATCATTCAAACTTATTTGGCACGTCAGTCGTATAATGAGGCTTTGCCTTATTTGGATCGTTTGGAACAGTTGGGAAAAACAATAGAAGAGAAAAAAATATCTATAGGAGAAGCGCTATATATGCGTTTTTATCAGTTTCGTGTCATTGCTGTCTTAGGGGTGAAAGGAGCGAAGGCGGCGGAACCTTACGTTCGTGAGACGAATGCTTATTACCTCAAACATAAAGAAGACATTTCACAAGAAGGATGGTTCGGTTACAAAATAATGTGCAACCAGATCCTGGGAGATATAAGTAATGCTGTGGTTTATATGGATTCTTTAATTGATTACCAACGTTCGATCGGTAATTATTACCCTGGAAATTATAGGCAGAAAGCCATTATGCTGGAACAAGTAGGTCACTATAAGGAGGCATGCCGTGCTTTTGCAGAATACTCTCAATTGAATGATTCTGTACGTACGGCAGAAATGGATGAACAACTGAACAAATACACTGCCCAGTTTGAAGTTGACCGCCTGAAGATGGAAAAATTGGAATTGAGTGAAAGAATGAGTCGTGAACGGCTTATTACGGTATCTATTGCCGGTTGCCTGATATTTATATTACTTCTGCTGGTTACTTACCTCTACGTTCGCACTTTATCTATGAACCGGAAATTGGATGTTGCCCGCAAGGAATTGCAGAAGATGAGCCGCATCAAGAGTTCATTCATCCAACATGTTACGCATGAGTTGCGTACACCGCTTAATTCTGTAGTGGGCTTTTCTGCTTTGCTTGCCGAGGAAGGGCTGGATGTGGAAGATGCTCGTGAGTACTCCGGTCAGGTAGAGAAGAACAGTACTTATTTGCTGGGATTGATTGATAATATTATTGATATAGCTGACATGGACTCTCAGACGGCAGATATGCCTAAAGAAGTTGTAGATGTCAACGCTTGCTGTCTTGAATGTATAGATGAATTTGGAGGCAAACAAAATGACGGTGTGGAATTGCAGTGGATTCCATCTCCTGATGATCCTGTAATCCTGACTGTGCGTGCCTGGATGAAGCGTGTCCTGTCTTTGTTGCTGGACAATGCTGAGAAGTTTACCGAACAAGGAGTCATTCGTTTACTGTGTGAGGAAGATAAAGCGAATAGTATCATTCGTTTTATTATAGAGGATACAGGTATAGGTATCGATCCGCAATATCAGGATACTATTTTCGAGCGTTTTTTTAAAATAGATAGCTTTAGGCCTGGTACGGGATTGGGACTTTCCATAGCCCGCCAGGTAATGGACATTGTTGATGGCAAAATTTATCTGGATACATCTTACACAGGCGGTACCCGTATGGTAGTAGAATGGCCTGCATAATTAATAAACAACCCTTAATCAGATTTATAAAGAATGAAAGTAAAAACTCTTTTGTGCGTATGCGCTCTGCTCTTTTCTTTAGCTGCGGTGGCACAATCTCCGCAACCCGAAAGATATCCTAAACGTGAATTTCGCGCAGCTTGGATCCAGGCTGTTAACGGACAGTTTCGTGGAATTCCTACCGAGAAGTTAAAACAAACCTTGATTGACCAGTTGAATTCTTTACAAAAGGCAGGTATCAATGCAATCATTTTCCAAGTACGTCCTGAGGCTGACGCTCTTTATGCCTCCAAACTGGAACCGTGGAGCCGTTTTCTGACAGGTGTACAGGGAAAAGCTCCCAATCCTTACTGGGATCCTATGGAGTTTATGATTGAAGAATGCCATAAGCGAGGCATGGAATTTCATGCGTGGATCAATCCCTATCGCGTGAAGACCTCGCTAAAGAATGAATTGGCCCCGAATCATGTTTATAATATCCATCCCGAGTGGTTTGTGACCTATGGTGACCAATTGTATTTTGATCCGGCATTACCGGAAAGCCGTCGTCATATCTGTATGGTGGTAATGGATATTGTTTCCCGCTATGATGTGGATGCCATTCATATGGATGATTATTTCTATCCTTATCCTAAACCAGGAGTGGAATTTCCGGATGATGCTAGCTTTGCCCGTTACGGTGGTGGCTTTTCTAATAAAGCAGACTGGCGGCGCAGCAATGTCAATGTGTTGATAAAGAAAATACATGAGACGGTACGCGAGGTGAAACCCTGGGTTAAATTTGGTGTATCTCCTTTCGGTATCTATCGTAATGAGAAGAGTGATCCGCTGGGTAGCAAGACCAATGGATTACAGAACTATGATGACCTTTATGCCGATG
>OGDY01003969.1_pt1 | contig 10789 bp, 7 predicted proteins | sample 1570341 | NCBI WGS metagenome assembly OGDY01 (sample SAMEA2581972, study PRJEB24529) | metagenome | biome: Human gut stool | place: China | collected 2011 | reverse complement strand
ATAACATCTTAAAATGTTTTTGATTCGTTTATCCATTTGTATAGATTTTATTATCGTCCCCGTTACACCAGGACTCGGGTACTCAAATCTACACAAAAAAATCTATGACAATAGGTAAACTAAGTGGTCAATGCGATTTTGGCCAAAAGGGTCAATCATATTGTAACCAAAGGGGACAATCCTGCGTGGCCAAAAGGGTCAAAGTCGCGTGGCTTTTCCACCTGGTTCCGTAGTGAAAAGATATGCTCACTAGAAAAAAGCAAATCTTTATCGGCCATATCCACATTCAAACTTTTCTCATAATCCAATAAGGCGAATTTTTTACTTTCAATCACCTCTTCAGCCAAACGACGGGCTTCTTTTTTATATTCTCCCCCCATATCCAGATAAACCCGGGCCAATAAAGCCTTTGCAGCATAATAATTCATTCGTGCAACATACTGGTCAGCCTGATCTTTATTTTCATCCACCCCGTTTCCTAATTCATAGGGTACCACCGAACAAATGGGATCATCTTTCAGGCATTCCAAAGCGTTTTCTAAATCCCCGACCACCAGATTCAGATATTCCTGTGTCGTATATACAGCAGGTGTCTCCACTCCGAACTTCAGCTGATAAGGTAAAATCCGGGCAGCCTTATCCAGCTTCACATCGGGAGCAAACAAACGGTAAATATCGAAATGATGCATTGCCCTTAATGCCAATGCCTCACCCCGGACCTGATTACGCCGGGCATCCGACAGGACAGAAGCATTTTTATCACTCCACTCCAATATATTATTGATGGCTGCAATATTAGCATATAAAGCATACCATATGGAATAGATATAAGCCTCCATATCCTTGTCTTCATAATCATAATCCCTGAATATTTTCATGGCATTCGGCACCCGGGAATAATCATAAGTACGCGACATCACATCCAGCATGCCGAATGAAAGGGTCTGACCATATAGTCCCGCCGCCGACATATCATAATACACCCCGGCCAACGCTTCGGAAAATCCACGCTCCGTACTGAACAATTCCGATTCTTCGCTCTGGTTTATCAATTTAATATCCAACCAGGAATTACAGGAGCATAACAAACACACCCAAACTAAATTCCATATGCTATTTTTCATTTTCATAAGTTCTATCTTTATCTGTTAACGACTAAAAAGTAACATTCAAACCGATACTGAAAGTACGTGCAAAGGGATAACTCGTCCCCCGTTCCTGTTTTACCGAGGACAAGCGGAACAGATCGGTGGAACTCAACAGCAGCTTCACTCTTTCCATATACATTTTCTGGGAAATCTTACGAGGCAACTCATATGACAGGGAGACACTTTGCAAAGCCAGCAAATTGTTATCAAATACCAGGCGGGTTGTCTGATAGGGCGCACTCGTATCGTCGATACGTCTGAATTTCGCATGATCCCCCGGTTCTTTCCAACGGTCGTACAATACCCGTTTATCAGCATTCTTAAGCGGATTAACCCCTTCCACTTTCGAGGCCAGGGTAGCATTATATATTTTTCCACCGTACTGATATTTAAACAGCATATACAGATTGAATCCTTTCCAGTTCAGATTAGTGTTCACATTTCCTTCGATTTTAGGCTTCATATCCCCACATTCGATCTTATCGTTATGGTTATATTCAAAAGTCATTTCCCCGTTACGTTTAATATAAATTTCATTCCCGGTAGCCGGATCGATTCCTCCGGAACGCACCACCATCAAAGCCGTCTGTGAACGTCCCGCCTCGAACTGACGATATACCACCGTTCCCTGGTTTGCCCGGTCATCGTTGGCATATTGATTGATGGTTTCCAACTGATTGGATAATTGGATAATCTTACTCCGGTTATGGAAAGCGGATAAGGTGACATTCCATCTCAGATCTTTGACTGCATCCTGGATCAGGTTGAAACGCAAACGGGCTTCCACACCCGTATTTCTCAATTTCCCGATATTCTCCACATAATCGATAAATCCCGTCGAAGGAGCTACAGTTACAGGCAACAGCAGACTACGGGTATTTTTAATGTAAAAATCTCCGTTAAACACCACCAAGCCGTGCAAGAAAGTAAAATCCACTCCCACATTATAAGAAAGGGTTGTCTGCCACTTCAAACTCGAATTACCGTATCCGGCCAGACTAACTCCGAAATTTCCGTTATATTCCCTGCTAAAATCATACAAATAAGTTGTCAGCGCCTGGGTAGATGAAAAATTAGTTGTCCCCGTACTTCCCACCGAAGCCCTCAGCTTCAATGCGTTTTTCTCATGAGCATGCCAAAAAGACTCATTGTGCACATTCCAGGCTACCCCCAATGACCAGAAAGGAGCAAAACGCGAATTACGTCCGAATTTACTGGAACCGTCCGAACGAAAAGAAAAGTCCAGGAAGTAACGATTGCCGTACCCATAATTTACATTGGTAAAAAATCCTACCAATCTCGATTTATCATAGGTTCCCTGAGGACTGGTATTTTCCTGAAAAGCATTGGCTGCACCGATAAAAATCATGTCCGGATTGATAAACCCGACTCCGGTAAAAGACTCACCTTCCGTCTCCGATTGCATGATATTGCTTCCGACCCCGACATTCAGCATGTGTTTATCTATCGTCTTATTATAAGCCAGTGTCAAATTACCGTCGAACCGGTCACTCCGGGAATTTACCAGATAATAACTCCCCTTCTTTTTCGGATCCGTTTCTGTACTGTAATCCAGTGATTCCGGAGATTTAAACAAATCCCGCCGGTCAAACTGCCTGGTATAACTGAAACGCCCCTGTAAACGCAAAGCCGGAATAATCCTCCAGTCGATATTGAAATTATCCTGAACAGAGGTATAAGTGCTGGTATTACGCTTGGGCAGATTGGCACTGACCAGCGGATTCCAGTCACCTGAAGAAAGTTTTTCCACAAACTCTCCGTTTTCGTCATAAATCCGGTCATACGGATTCTGGTTGGCATACAAAGAGAATTCATTGTACGGAGAATTCTTCGCTTTCACATTATCGACCGACAAGTCATTCCGGATAAAAAAGCTGGAACCGATATTGTAATTGAAAGTCAAGTTAATCCCCAACCGGTCCCGTCCGGATTTCTTCATGACTCCTTTATCCGTATCATATCGTAAATCCACGCCATAACGGAAATATTGATCTCCTCCTTCAAAATTGAGCGAATAACGCTGATTTAACGAAGTAGTCAGAGGCTGGGACAACCAATAAGTATCCACCCCTCTTTTCACCTCTTCCAAACGTGAATTATAAAGCTCTTCCAGTCGTACCTGTTCTGAATAAACAGGATCGGTATATACACCGGCCCGGCGTTCATATTCCAGTTTTTCCGCAGCATTCATCAAATTATAATCCCTCAAATCCGGGATTGAAACGTTGTAATTGGCATTCAGGTTTATCCGGATTTGTCCGGCTTTCGGACGGATAGTCGTAATGACAATCACTCCGTTGGCACCCCGAGACCCATATAAAGCCGTTGCACTGGCATCTTTCAGGATAGTCGTGGATTCCACCCGGTTCAGGTCCATATCATAGATCCGTTCTGCCGAAACCTCCACTCCATCCAGAATATAAAGCGGGGCATTGGGGTTTGTCGTCGCATCGTCAGCATTGGCCCTCAGGTCAAAACCATTCTCTCCCCGGATCGTAATATCCGGTATCACATTGGGGTTAGACCCTTGTGTAAGGCTCTCGTTCAAGCGGATAGAAGGATCGAAAGCATTCAACGCCTGAATCATATTCAAAGCCCCGACTTTTTTCAGTTCCTCGGTATTGATGGTTACCTCCGAACCTGTAAAACTCTCTTTCGATTTCTGGAAATACCCCGTCACAATCACTTCGTCCATCTCTGCAGCCTCCTCCTCCATGACGATAGTCAATTCTTTCCCTTCCACATAATTCACCTCCTTTTTACGCATTCCAACAAAGGTACACACCAGGACGACAGCCTTGCCACGGGGTACCTGAATAGAAAATCTTCCATCCATATCCGTAGCAACCCCCAGGTTCGTACCCTTGATAACGACAGTCACTCCGGGCAAGGTATGTCCCTGTACATCTACAACTTTTCCTTTTATGGTCTGTATCTCCTGCTCAAACTGATCCTGTCCCTGTTTAGCAGTAATGACCACCGTATTATCGATCAACTTGTATTCCAAATTGGTTCCTGTCAAAATATGATCCAATACTTCCTGAAGATTCAAATTCGAGTAATCCGGATTCAGACGATCCAGCTCACGTACATAATCATGATTATAAAGGAAAGTCACTTTGGATTGGCGTTCAATCTCTTTAACGACCTCTGCAAAGGTCACATTCTTCATTTTCAATGTGATATTTTCCTGCGAATATCCTTTCGCAGTCACTTGAAAAGTTTGTAACACAAGTAATAAAGTCATCAGCTTCATCGTCCGCACCATTCGTCCCGGGAGAAATACACCGGGAAATTTCCTGTTTTTCGTTTTTTTCATAACTTTGTTTGACTTATAAGTAAATAAATACCAGAACGGACAGGCGGCCGATTCCCTACATCGGCTACCTGTCTTTTATTCTGCGATATAAATAGTAGTTCCTGAAACATTAAATTTTGCGGGACAAGCCAGAGCCAGCATCGACACGATCTGTCCGAAATCATCATAACGTCTTAAATTACCGGTAAATTCAATATGCCGGGCTTTTTCCGACTGAAACACCACCTGCACATCATACCAGCGCGACAAAGTCCTCATAATATCTTCCAGAGTCTGACGTTCGAATATAAACCTCCCGTTTTTCCAACCGATATATGCCTGTACATCCACTTGCTTTTTAACTAAATTACCAGTCTTCAGCTCTATAGCCCCCTGTTCATTCGGGTACAACAATATCCGTTTTTTGTCGGTGAACATGCATACCCTCCCTTCCACCAGGGTGGTCTGAATCATTTCTTCATCCTGATAAGCCCGGAGATTAAAAGAGGTTCCCAACACCTGTACCTGCACCTTTCCCATCTCTATAATAAAAGGGGACGATTTATCAGAGGCCACCTGAAAATAAGCCTCTCCCTGCAAACGTATCCTTCGTTCCCCGGAGGGAAAAACAATCGGATATTCCACTTCACTCTCCGAGTTCAGCCAGATTTTCGTTCCGTCGGACAGTACAAGTGTAAATTCTCCCTTACGGGGAATACTCAAAGAATTATACAATAGCTCTTCCGGCAAAGACGGAATATTCTGATACACTAAAGAGGCAGACGAAGCCTTAGCTACAGAACCATCCTGCTGCTTTATAGAAGTGGCAGTATCTCCGCACAAATGAATCTGTTCCCCGTTGGCCAAGGTAAGGACAGCCTTACTACTACCAGCAGGAATGACAGATGTCGATACCTGAGGAACAAGCGTACCGTTCCTGTCTTCCCGGAGCCAGCACCAGTAAATTCCTATTGCAATCAGACATACAGCTGCCACAGCAGCTAACCCACGCAACTTCCTGTAAGACCATGGACGTTCCCTTGCTATTCTTTCAGAAAAAGCAGTATACGCAGCAGCCGGATTTATAGACAAATCCAGTTCGCGTTTCCGCCTGATATAGTCACGATCATTCAGATTTTCAAATTGTTGCTGATGTTCCGTTGATTTCTTCAGCCAAAGCCTGAGTTCTTCCATCTCCTCTTCTGAGATAGTCTCCTCCTGATAACGCAAAATCAAATCAGCAATCCGAAATGCTTTCTCACTTTTTAATTCCATATTTTCTGCCTTTTGTATAAAGACAGGAAAAAACTAAAAAGTGGGCAAAAATTTAAAAAATTAACAATGCTAATATCCAGAAATTACTCAACCGTATCCGCAGCATCTTCATACCTCTCTTTCTATAAGCCTTTACAGCCTCTTCGGTTATCCCCAACAAAGAGGCGATCTCCGCATTGGTTTTCCTCTCCAGTATCAGATAAAAGATAGTCCTGATTTTAGGGGGTAAAATATCAATTGCCTGTTTCAATGCCAGATACACCTCTTCTTCGATGATCTGCGATAGAAAAAAATCAGCTTCAGCTTCCCCGTTTAATTGTAAGTATTTTTTCTTCACCTTATCATGTTCCAGATAATTGATACACCGGTTTCTCACTGATATATACAACCAGGATTTCAAAGAAGAAAGTTCCGAAAGATGCTGCCTCTGTTTCCAGAAATCATAAATGACATCCTGTACCAAATCCTCTGCCAGATCGGTATCTCTCAAATATTTTGCAGCAAACATGACCAATGAGGAATAATATAATTCAAACAAACGTTTATAAGCCTTCTCATCTCCTTCTACCAACAGTTTCAGCCAATGTTTTTCATATTTAATTTTATCTTCCACCCCATTATGATTTAAAATGCACTACTCTCTGTATTTTATAAATACAAATTTATCCAATTTCTTTAATTTTTCAAGCTTCTCCTTTTTATCTTCATCCTCTATTCATTGGATTCCACGCTTCATCTCCGATAACTTACATCCAAAAATAGACGGAGGGAATATGGGGATGGAAACCTGTCCAATCCTCTCTGTTTTAATCCTTCACAATCCCGTTGAAAAACAATAAAAAAAGAACTGTCTAAAAGTGAAATGCCCCCAAAAGTTTTATGTCCAACTTTTTGAGGGCACTTCATTTCTTAGACAGCCCCTGGTTTCATCAAAACACTTTCGATCTTTTCTTTCCCCGGTCTATTTCGGATTATAGGGCCGGGTATCCAACGGCAATCCCCACTGCGGATTATATTTTATAATGTTATTCGGAATAGGGAGAACGTAATATTCGGAATTTATCGAAGCCGAATAAGTCTGAGTTCCGATTTTGTGCTCGATAGTGGTTTTACACCACGGCTTGCCATTATCCAATGCCAAACGTTTCAGATCGAGCACACGCTGGAAAGTTGCAATCGGTAATTCCCTGCGGCGTTCTTTCAGGATTTCCTCCAACAACTGATCTTCAGTCAGGGCAGCTCCATTGGGAAGGTCCGTACTTCCCTGCGTATTGTCATACCTGTATTTCCTGAGGGTATTCAGGTCAGACAAAGCTTCTGTTTTCCGACTGTTCCGGGCGTATGCTTCTGCTCTCATCAACAACAGTTCAGGATAACTGAATCCTTGTGTCATTTTTATTTTTACATCCCGATAATATTGTAAGACAATCCCGTCATCATACTTCGTATCCCCTACAGTCGTCGCATATCCTAAATCCTTCAGCATAAACAACCGGTATCTCAAATCCATATTTTTATCGAAAAGAGAGATAAACTCTACCGAAGGATAACCACTGCTTCCCATCCCTCCTGAAGGAGCAACCCGATAGAACAACATTTCCCGGTGATAGGTCTATCCCAAATAATCGTCCTGGCCCTTCAAATCCAATGATACCTCCACATCAGTACCCGGAGAAGGACTGGCCTCCGGATCGGGTTCATAGTAGAAATCGTTGTAATTATAAATCAAATTATCCACCGAACCTTGCTGAGCTAAGGCCGATGTCCAGGCCATATCTGCATATTCCAGCATTTTTCCGAAATCACGTGCAAACATGTAATAATAAGCCATCAAAGTCTGTACTGCACATCGATTCATACGGGCAGGATGGTTTACATTATCGGGAACACTCTTCAGAGCGAAATCGATATCCGCTTTGGCCAGCCCGAACACCTCGGCCGTTGTGGATAATGCCGGATTAGCTTCTGTAGGAGAAGCTGCGGTACGATAAGGAATCGTTTTTGTATCGTTAGCTCCGGCAGGATCATAAACAGGTCCATAAATCATGGCCATTGTCAGATAAGACCACGCCCGGGCAGCCCGGGCCTGTGCCGACAATTCCTCAGCCAATTTCGCCGTCTTTTCATTCTTTACGTCATTTACCCCGTCAATCACATTGTTCAACAAACCGACGGCACGATAAGTACCCCATTCCCAAAAATAATCGGGTTTTTCAGGATTACCGTAAGGCAATTTAAACGTATAGGCAGCGTAGCGGTTAATGTTCGGATGGGTTGCGGTATAATTATAATTGGCACTATTCTCACTGATTTGCAGGTTATCTCCCAAAGAAGCGAGAAGCGTACCTTTATTATTGTCCATATAGTACCAATCTACCGTATACGTATTATTGAGTATATTCTCAAACTCTTCTACTTCCGTAGGAATCAATTTTCCGACAGGCTTGACATCCAAAAAATCATGACACCCCATAAACAAGCCCACCATTAAAGAAATAGTCAATAATTTCGCTTTCATAAGTATATATATTTAGAATGAAAATGATAAACCAAAATAAAATTCAGGACGCAATGGCAATGACGTGAATCCCTGTTCCGTAAAATTATTATATGCTCCTGTCATATTCACCTGAGCAGTTTCCGGGTCTATATCCGTCCCCTTAGCCGTCACAGTCCAAATATTGCGTGCCTGGAAGTAAGCCCGAACATTGTTTACTCCTACAGAAGACAACCAATGTTTAGGGAAGGTATAGGCAAGCGTCACATCCCTCAATTTCATATAACTGGCGTTTCCGGTCAGGAAATCGGTATAAGGGAAATACCAATGTTCCGTACTTCCACTCCGGAGTTGGGGATATTTTTTGGTAGCTTCATCTCCCGGCTTTTGCCAACGGTCGGCAACATGACGATTCTGATAATTCATACCATAGAAACCGTCTTTACGGTATTGATGCCCTAATTTGGCGATAAACATAAAAGAAAGCTGAACGTTTTTATATTTGAACGCATTGGTAAACGACAAATCATATTTCGGACGTACCGTACCCAAATATATAATATCATCGGTAGTCAAGTTAGCGAGCCGGTCTTTCTCTCCGTTTGCCGAATACCCCAAAGCTTCTCCTTTATCGTTCAGACCCGCATATTTAAATCCAAACATAGCGTCGGCAGGGTAACCTTCAGCTAAAATAGGTGCCATACTGGCCCATTGGCTGGTATACATCCGGGTTACATTATATGTTTTAACTTTATTTTTATTATAACTGAAATTGAAAACCGAATTCCAGACGAAATCCTGTTTTTTGATAATATCGGCATTAACAGAAAATTCTACACCATTGTTCTGCATTTCCCCGACATTTTTTGTCAGACTGCTGAATCCGGTCGTCGGGTCGATGGCATCTCTGGCCAACAAATCGGAGCTGTTCTTCAAATAATAATCGAAAGTCAGATTTATACGGTTATCGAATAAAGCGATATCGGCACCGATATTGGTCGTTTTTGTCTTTTCCCAACGCAATTGATTGTTTGGAGGAGAAGCAATACTATAAGAAACTCCACCGGTCATTTCCTGATAAGAGCCTGCCGCAAGCATCAGGTACGGACCTTCGCTTAAAGAAATATTTCCGTTGATTCCGTAAGAAGCCCGCAGATTTAAACGATCGATCCAGGAGACGGAGAAGAATTTCTCTTCAGCCAATTTCCAGGTTGCTCCCACCGACCATAACGGTTTATACCGGTATTTCGAATCTGTTCCGAAGAAATTGGTCAAATCCAACCGTACACTTCCGCTAACCAGATAACGGCTGTCGAATTCGTAAGAACCGTTTCCATACCAGGAAACAAAACGGTTATCCCGCAAATTATACGCCCCGTTTTTTAAAGAATAAACCGTAGTCGAGCCGAACAACATATCCGCCTTATTCAAACCTGAATTCCAATCTTTTATATTTACCGGAATGAAAGATCCTGCCGTCGGATTATATCCCAAACGGGTCGCATACTGATTATTACTATAAGTACTTTTGCGTACTTCATTTCCGGCAAGGAAGGTCACCCGGTGCCTGTCATTCAGAAACGAACGGTTAAAGTTGATCTGAGTCCGGAGTGTCCAGCTTTCATTGATGTTACGCCATTCATCGATCATTGCTCCGTCCGGAAAATAATGACTGGCGTTGTTTGTCTTGGAGGTTGCATCATTGTATTGAATCCTGATACGATAAGCATCCCGGTCATAAGTCGTTTTCTCCACTTTATTTCCTTTGGTCCAAATCCCTCCGGTCTCGATATTCAATCCATCGATAATATATATCTTTAAGGTTCCTCCCAAACGAGTCTGAATATCTTCCGTATCGGTCGTCTCCTTACCCACATCCTCAATCGGATTATAGCTCCAGTCCTTCATATTAGCGATTTTCTCATAATTGGCAATTTTATAAGTACTGGTCGAAAATACCGTCGTCGGTTTGCCCGTCTCCGGATCGACCAGATTATCATAAGGCTGTATCAACGAAGTATTGGTATAACCCAACAAATCGCTCCAACCTCTTACCGGATGTTCATCTTTAGTATATACGACATTAGCCATTAATCCCAACGAAATGTATTTGGACGGTTTCCAGTCGTTCTTCAAATCGAAAATCAGACGGGAATTGTCGGAATGAATCATATTTCCCCGATTATACATATAATTGACAGCTGCATTAAACCGATTTTTCTCCGTACCGCCATTGATGGCTATATTATGCTGATGGCTGAGCTGATTGCGGTAAAAGTATTTCTCCGCCTGCTTCAAACCGTTTATATTCCGCAATTTATCGATTTCAGCCAAAGCTTCTGCCTCAGTCATATTTCCTTCCCGTGCCTGCATCATCAGCCATGTCACTTTACTCATATTGCTAACGGATTGCGTACTGGGACGGTTCGGATTCTGGTAATACAAATCTAATTCCGCATCGATATAATCCGAAGTCGACGCCCGGTTCAATTTAGCCTGAATAATTCATAGTCTCCACAAAAAAGAGAACGCCCTTCTTGTATATTTGCA
>OGDY01003965.1_pt1 | contig 10806 bp, 8 predicted proteins | sample 1570341 | NCBI WGS metagenome assembly OGDY01 (sample SAMEA2581972, study PRJEB24529) | metagenome | biome: Human gut stool | place: China | collected 2011 | reverse complement strand
TTTAATTGTTGTACTCTTCCAGCTAATTTTTCTTGTGGCACCTCTTCTTCGTTTTAAATTAATGTTAAGACAATTTTAATTAAAAAACAAGTCTTAACATTAATTTTATCACTCTTTTTTATTAATTTAATATTATAATATAAGTATTTTAATAAAAGAAAGAAGTGTTTTTATGCCAACTTTATATAGATGTGAAAAAAATAAAAATAACTGCAACTGTCCTCCACCACCTAAAAATTTGGCACCACCGCCATCACCTCCTCCAAAACCAAAGCCACCATCAAAAAAGCCTTCTCCTCCTAAAAAGAAAAAGCTTAATTTTAAAACTTGTAAAAAAAATACAATTAATTCTTTAAATGAAGTTGAACGTTTTTTAAATGATTTTCAAGGTTTTTGGGATTATGTTAAATTATATAAAAATGTTTCAAATATTTTTAATAGAAAGAATCATTAAGATATTTACAAATCAGTATATATTAATTTACTATTGACAATAAACAGATTTTATATTAATATTAAATCGCCGACTTGCTTAGTGGCAGGAAGGAGGTTGCAGAATTGCACGATTTAATAAAATTGCTTAAACTTATATTAATTTACTACATAGTAAAACATTTAAGTGATTAGCATAAGAAAAGACTAGGATTGCTTTGGTAGGCTCCTAGTCTTTTAAGTTGCTTTTTGCACGATTAATTTTTAATTGCTAAATATATATTAACACAGACTTTACCATATGTCAAATTTTTCAAACTATTTTCTCACATAGAACTCCTCAAAATCACTTGATGCCTGACCATTAACCAAGAATTTAACTTTATTAACCTCATTTAACTCAGTAACAGTATTAACAATTGAATAAATCAAATTATTTTTAAGCATACTATCATCTTTATTATAATTCAAAATCTCAGAAGAAAAATCCAAAGTTAAACATTCTTTATCTAATGAAGCATTTAAAAGTTTAGTATTTTCAGGAATAACAACTTTCAATTTATCATTTTTGGGACCAGAAATTAAAAGTTCAACCAAAGTATTATAAGGTGATTTTATTAAATCTTTTACATTTACAAGTCTTGCCTCTGGCTTTAAAAGACCTGTTTCTTTATCTGCAAAATATAAACTTACAATTGTTTCTCTTGACTGCTCATCCGATATTTCCTCTTGTGGAACATATTCGTTTTGAATTTCATTACTCTTCTTTTGTTTGACAAATTTAATTGCAAAATATCCTATAACTACAATTAAAATTACTGAAATTATAAATAAAATTAAAATTTTTTTATTTTTCATATTCTCCTCCCCATTTCACTTATTTTTATATTCAATAGTATTATTTGTTTGTCCAAAATATGCAAAAATTTAGTGGTAATTTCCATTTTTTAACATTTGACAAATGGTCATTTTCCGTATAAAATTAGGGTGTATAAATTATTTAAAAAACCTCATAGCCCTAACAAAAAAACAGTAATTTATACATGGGATGTTTAAACGAGCGAGAGGAGAAATTAATTATGGAAAAAGTTTTACATGTAGGATTAGACGTAGGCTCAACAACCGTAAAAATAATAGTAATGGATGAAATTCAAAACACAATATATAAAGACTATCAAAGACACTTTTCAGACACAAAAAACACAGTATGCAATGTACTAGAAAACTTAGCAAAAATGTATCCAGATAACACATTTACAATAGCACTAACAGGTTCTGGAGCAATGTCTGCAAGCAAGTTCTTAGGCGTAGAATTCATACAAGAAGTTGTATCATGCAAAAGGTCTGTTGAAAAATATATTCCACAAACTGATGTAGTAATCGAACTTGGTGGAGAAGATGCAAAAATCATATATTTTGGAAAATCAATTGAACAAAGAATGAACGGAACTTGTGCCGGCGGAACTGGTGCATTCCTAGACCAAATGGCATCACTTTTACATACAGATACCGCAGGTCTAAATGAATTAGCAAAAGATTACAAAACGATATACCCAATTGCATCAAGATGCGGTGTTTTTGCTAAAACAGATATACAGCCTTTAATAAATGAAGGTGCTGCAAAAGAAGATATTGCTGCTTCAATTTTCCAAGCAGTTGTTAATCAAACAATTAGTGGACTAGCCTGTGGAAGGCCAATTAGAGGGAATGTAGCATTTTTAGGTGGCCCATTAAGTTACTTACCAGAACTAAGAAAAAGATTTATAGAAACACTTAATTTAACACCTGAAGAAGTAATTGTGCCCGAAGAAGCCCATCTATTAGTGGCTAAAGGTGCAGCCCTTGATTCCCTAAATGCAAAACCAATAACTGTTGATGAATTGAAGAAAAAAATAGAAAATTTAAGAAATTCCCAAGATAATACAACACATCCAATTGAACCTTTATTCAAAAATAAAGAAGATTACAAAAAATTCAAAGATAGACATGACAAAGCAAAAGTTGCAAGAACTGAACTTTCTACATATGAAGGCGACTGTTACATTGGAATTGACGCAGGTTCAACAACTACAAAATTGGTATTAATTGATAAAGATGGAAACTTGCTATATTCATTATATGGTAGCAATGAAGGTAACCCTCTAAAAAGTGTTATGAATATGCTTAAAAATTTATATGAAGTCCTACCAGAGAAAGCAATCCTTAGGTATAGTGGGGTTACAGGATATGGTGAAAAACTAATTCAAACAGCTCTAAATGTTGATTTAAATGAAATAGAAACAATTGCACATTACACTGCTGCAAAACAATTTGAACCTGATGTAACTGCAATAATCGATATTGGTGGACAAGATATGAAATACATCAAAATGAAAAATGGTGCAATAGACAATATTATGCTAAATGAAGCATGTTCATCTGGATGTGGTTCATTTATAGAAACATTTGCAAAAAGCCTAAACTTAGAAATTTCACAATTTGTTAAAGAGGCAATTGAAGCAAAAAGACCTGTTGATTTGGGTTCAAGATGTACAGTATTTATGAACTCTAAAATAAAACAAGCTCAAAAAGAAGGCTATACAGTAGGAGATATTTCAAGCGGACTTTCATATTCAGTTATCAAAAATGCTATTCAAAAAGTTATGAAAGTTAGGGATACGGCCACTTTGGGAGACCACATTGTAGTTCAAGGTGGAACATTCTACAATGATGCAGTTTTAAGAGCATTTGAAAAAATAGTTGGAAAAGATGTTGTAAGACCAGACATTGCAGGTTTAATGGGTGCATATGGTATGGCTTTACTTTCTAAAGAACAATATGAATCAAACCTAGATATGGAATACACATCAACTATTTTAAAAGCAGATGAATTAGATAAATTAGAAATTAAAGTAACTCATGCAAGATGTAACAATTGTGAAAATCATTGTAAATTGACAATAAATAAATTTAGCAATGGTTCAATACATGTATCTGGTAACCGTTGTGAAAAAGGTGCAGGTATTACAACAAATAAAAAGAATTTACCAAACTTAGTACAATACAAATATCAAAGAATATTTGATTACAAACCACTTGAGGAACAATATGCAATAAGAGGAACAATAGGAATTCCAAGAGTTTTAAATATGTACGAAGATTATCCATTCTGGTTTACATTCCTTACAAGCCTAGGCTTTAGGGTAATTATATCAGATAAAAGTACAAGAAAAACATATGAAAAAGGTATGGAATCTATGCCATCAGAATCAGTATGTTATCCAGCCAAAATCTCACATGGACATATTGAAAATTTAATTGAAAAGGGAATAAAAACTATTTTCTACCCTTGTATGCCTTATTCAAGAAAAGAATATGAAAAAGCAGACAACCACTACAATTGTCCAATAGTAATTTCATATTCAGAAGTACTAAAAAATAATGTTGAAGATTTAAAAACACATAATATAAAATTCATGAATCCATTCTTACCATTTGAAACTAAAAATCTAGTTAAAAAGATAATGGAATTAGATGAATTCAAAGAATATAACTTTACTAAAAAAGAATTACTAGAAGCCGCAGAAAAGGCAGAAGCAGAATATCAAAAATGTAAAAAGGATATACGTGACAAAGGTTCTGAAACCGTAAGATATATTGAAGAAAACAACCTAAGAGGAATTGTTTTAGCAGGAAGACCTTATCATATCGACCCCGAAATAAACCATGGTATAGATACTTTAATTACATCTTTAGGACTATGTGTTCTAACAGAAGACAGTGTGTCTGATAAAACAGAAGCAAAACGTCCAATAAGGGTTGTAGACCAATGGGTATTCCACGCAAGACTTTACGCAGCAGCAGACTTTGTTGGTAAACACGATAACCTAGAATTAGTACAATTAAACTCATTTGGATGTGGTGTTGATGCTGTAACAACAGACCAAGTTGAAGAAATTTTGTCAAGTTATGATAAAATGTACACATTAATCAAAATAGATGAAGTTAATAACCTAGGGGCAGTAAGAATTCGTATTCGTTCACTTCTAGCAAGTATGAATAAACGTATGGCAAAAAAACAAGAAGAAAAAGCCGATGGTGACTACGGATTAAAGAAAAAAATCTTTACAAAAGAAATGAGAAAAGATTACACAATCTTAATTCCACAAATGGCACCAGTACACTTTGACTTGTTAGAGTCTGCCGTACAAGCCGCAGGTTACAACGCAGTATTACTAAGAGAATGCACTCAACATACAGTAGAAACAGGATTAAAATATGTAAATAATGATGCTTGTTACCCATCAATTTTAGTAACAGGACAAATGATTGAAGCTCTTGAATCTGGAAAATATGATTTAAATAAAACTGCATTAATCATGTCACAAACAGGTGGTGGATGTAGGGCAACAAACTATATAGGTTTTATTAGAAAAGCGCTTAAAGACGCAGGATTTAGCAATGTACCAGTAATATCATTCAATGTTGTTGGTATGGAAAAAATGCCAGGATTTAAAATAACACCAAAATTAATTGAAGGATTAATAAAATCTGTTGTTTATGGTGATTTATTACAAAAAATGCATACAAAAAACAGAGCATATGAAGTGAACAAAGGTGAAACTCAAAAACTATATGACGAGTGGATGGCTAAATGTAAACAAATGGTTAAAAAATCAACAAATAAACAATTTAAGCAAAGTATTTATGATATTGTAAATGATTTTGAAAAAATTGAATTAGATACATCTATTAAAAAACCTAAAGTTGGAATAGTTGGAGAAGTATTAATTAAATATCATCCATTTGGAAATAATTATGCAGCAGAAATGCTTGAAAAAGAAGGAGCAGAAGTTATTTTACCAGACTTTATGGGATTTGTTAAATTTATGGCAACACATAAAATTACATTTAATAGTTTATTAAATATAAATAAAACATCTGCAAAAATAAGTAAAATTGCGATTACATTAATTGATATATTAGAAAAAGATGAAAAAATTGCATTGGCAAATTCTAAAAAAGGTTATTTACAACCTTGTGATATTTGGCACTTAGAAGATAAAGTAAAAGATGTTTTATCTATTGGAAATCAAACTGGTGAAGGTTGGTTCTTAACTGCAGAAATGATTGAATATATGGAACATGATATTCCTAATATTATTTGTGTTCAGCCTTTTGCTTGTTTGCCTAACCATGTTGTTGGTAAAGGTGTTATTAAGACTATTAGGGAAAAATATCCGGAGGCTAATATTTCTCCTGTTGATTATGACCCAGGTGCTAGTGAGACTAACCAGGCTAATAGAATTAAATTGTTGATGACTGTTGCTAAGGATAATTTAGAGCGTCAAGAAAATGAGAAAAAGGCTTTGGATAAAGAAAATAAAAATGTTGAAGATGTTAAAACTTCTGAAAATGTTTAATTTAAGCTGAAAGAACAGGATTGTAGTCCTGTTCTTTTTAAATATTTATTTCATTAAATAGATTTTTAAAAAATATATTTATACTCATTGATGGATTTGGAAAATAAACAAATCCCTTTTTTACATATATTCCATCTTCTTTTAATTTTTTAGACATTATTTTCTCTGCATTATTAATTGCAACTTTTATATCGTTTAATTTTATTTGATATAATATCTTCTCCATATTAACTTTGCTTTTTATATTTGCATTTTCCTCAAGATTATATTCTTTTCTAACCAACTTTACATATGCATCATTACTCTGAACATTTTTCTCATACATTCTTTTATGTAACAATAACCATAAATCAAAATTTAAATTTGAATATAAAATTTCAGTACGAGTACACATTTTTACTTTATCCTCAAAATCTTTTTTATTTAAATCATAATCAAAAACTGCTATCTTTTTAACATCTGTACTACTGTTATCTAATGTTTTTAATTTTGCAACTTCTTTAAACTTTAAACTTATGTTATTATTTAATTCTTTTACTATTTTTGCAACATAATCAAAATACATTTTTTCTTGTTGGCCCTCAAAAAAACATCTATACTCTCTTTTTATCATATATTATCATCAGCCCCTTCTTCAACATCAAGAGCCGATTCAAAATCAATAAATGGTAACGCCCCAAACTTTCCTTCAAAATAATTTTTCATATAATTTGCATCATTTCTTAATTCAATATTTGATAATTTATAGACAGAACTAATATATGTTTCTTCATCTTTTTCAACAAACATAATTTGATCTCTTCTAAAAAATTTCTTTTGTAGGTATAACGGATTATGAGTATTAAATATTAATTGAGAATTATTTTTATTAATTTCTTTATTATTAAATAAATCAATAATTCCACTTACCAATTCTGGATGAATAGAACAATCAAATTCATCTAAAATAAATACCCCGCCTCTTTTAAAATATTCCATAAATCCAATCCAAAAATCTATTAATTTTATCGTTCCCTTAGATTCTATCTCTTTAGAATTTACCATAAGCCCTGGATTACCGCCATTTGATTTATAAAAAGAATTTAATGTATATTTTCCTGTATTATTGTCCTTTATATATCCAATTTTTTGTGGACCAAAATCTGCTATTTCTATAAGTTTATCTAATTGTTTATTTCTAAAAACTGTAATTTCATTATTTTCGGTATCATCAAAATTTACTAAAGGTTCTTTAACATTAAAATCAACCACAGTAATAAGTTTTTCTTGGAACCATTTTAAAATATCAGATGATATTTTTAAACTTATCATAGATTTAAATCCAGTTGTCAAAAATAAATCTTCTTTATCTAAATTTTCACTTAATGTCTTCTGCAAGCTATCGAGATTATCAATAAAATTCTCATCTTTTCCTAATATTTTTAAAACATTTAAATCTTTATTTATTTCAACTGTATCTTCTTCTCTTTTATATATTCTTGTAATATTTTCTTTTACTGAAGTTCCTATTTTTTTATAATCAATTGCATTTAATTCTTCTCTTACTATTTTTCTTGTCTGATTTAAATATGACGCATTAATTTCAATATAATAATTATAAATATTTTCTTCCGTTTTAAAAGTAATTTCCAAATGCATTGGTTCACTTAACTTTTTTTCATCATGAATAAATGGACAAATTTCTAATTCATTTATATCTTTATTTTTAATTTGTTTTTTTATAGTACCATTTATAACAATTTGCCTTAGCATGTTTATAGCATATATTATATTTGTTTTTCCACTAGCATTTGCACCATAAATCACCATAGATGGTAATACATATTTTTTTATATTTTTTTTCTCGCCTATATCTATTAATCTATCTTTAAAATCTCTTTTTCCACTATCAGCTAACATGCTTATTTCAGTTTTATTATAAAATGATTTAAAATTTTTAATTTTAAAATTTAATAACATATATTAATCTCCTTTCATTTAATATATTTCCAATTTACTTTATTATACCACAATTTTAGTATTTGTAAATATATTATGGAGATTTTTTCTCATTTTTATATTTTTATTTTATTCTTTGAAATAAATTTTTTTGCTTCCACATACCCTAACTCATAAAAATAATCCATTTTACTCATATCCAAAAGAGAAATCTTTTTACTTTTTATTTTAATTAGATAATCCGCCCCACTAAGTTCATGTTTTGAAAGTTCCTTACCCATTAATGCAAAAGAACGAACAGCAACATCAACTAAGTTTTCACAACAACTATCATCAACTTCATTTTCAAAAACAACGCTTATAACCTTATCAGCACCCAAAAATCTAAGTTCTCTCCAAGGCACATTTTCCCTAATTCCACCATCAACTAATTTTCTATTATTAAAATCACATGGTGAAAAAACAGATGGAAAACTGCAACTAGCCTGAACACAATTTCCAATATTTGCATCATTTACAAAAATTGTATTATCAGAAAAAGCTCTTATTTTAGAAGATGTAAAACAAATTACATCACCTGTATTCATATCAACACTTGGAATTGCAAGTGGCATTTTAATATCAGAAATATTATTAATATTTTTTTCACCACATATTTTATTAATTAATTTTTTTATTGATTTTCCAGAATTTAAACCATCAATTATTATCGTTCCTGTTAAAGTAATTCCAAAAAATAATTTAAATATATTTTTTAATTCTACATATTTTATTTTTTTGCAATATTTTTTAAAAATATAATAAATATCATCCGCTTTATATCCAGCCGCATATAAAGTTGCCACTATACTTCCCGATGATGTTCCACCTATATAATTTATTTTTATTTTTTCTTCTTCAAATGCTTTTAATACGCCAATATGTGCAGCTCCCTTTGCTCCACCTCCAGATAAAGCTAATCCTAAATTCATAATTATCACCTTATATTATTTTATGAAATAAAAATAAATTTGCAATAATTATTTTTATTTTTTTATTTTTATGTTATATTAATAAAGAAGGGATTGATTTAATTGGAACAAAATTATTATGAAATATTGGAAGTAAATAAGAATGCTTCACCAGAAATAATTGAAAAAGCATATAAAACATTAGTTAAAAAATATCATCCAGATTTACAACAAGATGAAGATAAAAATAAATATGAAGAAAAAATAAAAAAAATAAATGAAGCCTATGATATTTTATCGGATTCAGAAAAAAGAAAAAAATATGATTTAAATTTAAAAAATACGGAAATTTCAATTAATGATTATAATTCATTATATCAAGAAAATATTAATTTAAAAAATAATTTAAATATATTAAAAGAAAAATTAAATTATTTAAATAATATTAAAAATAATTATGAAAAAAATAATTTAAATTATAATAACTTACAAAATAATAAAAATAATTATAAAAAAAATAATATTAATCAAGAATATTCTGATAATTATTATACAGAAAATTTTAATAATTCTGATTCTAAAAATAATGAAAATTATTCTGAAAATAATAATATTAATTATAATGATATTAATTACACAAATTATTTTTCTAATTTTTTTGTTAATATTAAAAACAAACTTAAAGATTTATTTGCTTTTTTTATTACTATTTTAATTATTATTTTTATTTTCTTTATTTTATGGCATATTCCATTTACCAAAAATTATTTAATTAAATTATATAATGAAAATAGTATTTTACAATTTTTTATTAATTTATTTTTTGAGCATTAAAATAAATTAAATAATTATTTAAAAAAATAATCATAAAATACTTTATAAAATAAAAAATATTATATATTGGAAAATTTTTACTTTTTTCGAATATATAATATTTTTATATTTCAAACAATTTTATAATTTTATAATTTTTCTACTTCTTCTTTTGTTAGCCCTGTTGCATGAATTATCACATTAATATCTATTTTTTGTTGTAATAATTTTCTTGCTACATTTTCTTTTTCTTCTTTTTTTCCTTTTTCTCTCCCGTTTAATTTCTCCTTCTTCTCTTCCTTCTTTTATTCCCTTATAATACCCTGCATCTTCTGTTGCTTTTTGGTCCATTATATATTTTTCTCTTAATTCTGCTAAATATCTTTCATGCTCATCACTACTTATTTTCTCTAATTCTTTTTGTGCTTTTTTTATTGCTGCATTTTCATCCATATTTACCACCTCTGGATTTTCTATAAATTTTAACCATAAGTCCACTTGTTTCTTTTTATTTTCTTTATATTTTATGAACTTTGGTAACTCAATTATATACAATTCCATGACATCTGTCAATATAACTTGGCGGTATTCTTCCTCTCTTATTTGCCATTTTGTTTGATATTTTGGGATTTGTTTTAATGATTCTAATTCATAATCTGTTATTAATATTGCTATTGTTTTTTCTAATTTTGAATAGTCTTTTCCAGCTTTTATACTTTTACTAAATAATCTACTCCAGTAAAATAATAATCTTCTTTCTATATCGTTTTTATCTACTACTTGCATTTCTATATCACAATTAATATTACTGTCTATTTTTGCTTTGATATCTAAAATTCCTACTTTATCATCAAATAAATCTTTTTCAAGTATCGTATTATTATCTAATTCTACATTTGTTATTTCTTTTCCGACTATTGAGCTTATTAATGAAGCAGTTATATCCTCATTTCCTATTTGCCCAAATATTCTTTTGAATACATAGTCATTTTTGGGGTTTAATAATTTTACTATGCTGCATTCCTTCTTTCTTTATTTATTTTTTTTGGAACTTCGGCAGATTTGCCTTAATTTGAATTAATAAAATTTTGTTTGAAATATAATGTAATTATATTAACATAAAAAGTTAATTTATGCAATAGATTTTTTAATTTTTTTTATTTAATTTTTTTTATTTAATTTTTTTTATTTAATTTTTTTTATTTAATTTTTTTTATTTAATTTTTTTTATTTAATTTTTTTTATTTAATTTTTTTTATTTAATTTTTTTT
>OGDY01003953.1_pt1 | contig 10836 bp, 7 predicted proteins | sample 1570341 | NCBI WGS metagenome assembly OGDY01 (sample SAMEA2581972, study PRJEB24529) | metagenome | biome: Human gut stool | place: China | collected 2011 | reverse complement strand
CTGCGTGGCGGTGAACAGCAGCGCGTTGGACTGGGCCTGAGCGGCCGCAAGCTCGTCGGCGAACGCCGATTCACGGGTTCCGCCAGAGCAAGCGCACGTATCGGCATCCTGAGCCGGGGCAGCGGCGACGCCGGACTTGCCCTGCTGGGCGGCCTGAGCCAGCACCACGGGATTCATCGCAGCGGGCAGCAGACCCACGCGAGACACGTTGTAGACGGCGTCCTTGTATGGCAGTTCCCTAGGCAGCGCCTGACGGGCCTTCTCAGTGGACAGCTCATAGTCGGGCACGAACACGGCGGCGGTGATGGACGGGTCCACCGGGTAGTTGACGGCGTGGAATCCGCCGTGCAGCGGTTCACCACCAGGAACGGCGACCGAGCCGACGCCTTCTGCGGTTTCGAAGTCCCAAGAGACGGTCAGGCCACCGAACACAGCCGGGGCCACATTGTCCGGGTGTCCTTCAATCTGGGCGGCCATATCGAAGACGGCCGGACGGTTGAGGTCACCGGTCTGGGCGAAGGCCGCGGCGGCGGCGATGCCGGCCACAATGGCCTCGGCGGAAGAGCCCATGCCACGAGCCTGAGGGATGTTGTTGGTCGCTTCCAGCGTGAAGCCGAGTCGGCCGAGGCCGAACGTGGCACAGGCACGGCGGAAGGTGGAGACCACGAGGTGGGTTTCGTCGCGTGGGAGGGTGTCGGCACCCTCGCCGTGGATGATCACGTGGGCAATGCCGTCGTTCGGGTCGTCGTTGAGCGTGAAAGTGAGCTCGTCATGGTAGTCGAGCGCCAGACCCACGGTATCGAAGCCGGAGCCGAGGTTGGCGGACGTGGCGGGCACGCGCACGTGAACGCTATTGCAGATTGGGTTCATGGTTGTTCCTTAAAAAGGAGCTCCCCTTGTCAGGGGAGCTTGGGTATTCAGCTTTCAACTCACGGGCAGCCGTTCGACCGCCTCATCAGAGGGAGCCTAGACGGTGTCAGTCCAGCACGCGCAGGATGGACGGGTCACCGGTGACGAAGTCGAGCGCCTGCACGGCCTTGACGGTGTTGCGCAGGGTTTCCTCGTCGGTCAGGTGGGTCACGATGCGCAGCTGCTGGATCTCGCCGTCGTAGCCGGGGTCGGTCATGGTGGGCTTCAGATCCTGGTTCACACCGTTGATGGAGACACCGTTCTTGGCGAACTCGGCGGCGATGGCGGCCAGCACGCCCGGCTTGTCGTGGATCAGGAAGCGCACGGCGAATGCAGCCTTGGAGGCGGTAATCGGAGCCTTCGGCAGATTCTTGTACAGCGGGATGGACGGGCCGGTGCAGCCAGCAGCAATGTGGCGGGCTTCGGTCACCACGTCGCCCACGACGGCGGAGGCGGTCGGAGCGCCGCCGGCGCCACGGCCGTAGAACATGAGGTCGTCGGCGGCCTCGGCCTTGACGAACACGGCGTTGAAGGAGCCGTGCACGGAGGCCAGCGGATGGGTGTTGGAGATCAGTGCCGGGTAGACGCGCGCGGACACGCCGGCATCGGTGTTCTCCACGACGGCGAGCAGCTTGATCACCTTGTTTTCCGCGGTGGCGGCGGCGATGTCGTCGGCGGTGATCTTGGTGATGCCTTCGACGGAGACGTCGTCGATGGTGACGGAGGTGTGGAAGCCGAGGGTGGCCATGATGGCGGCCTTGTTGGCCGCGTCGTAACCCTCGATGTCGCCGGTCGGATCGGCTTCGGCGTAACCCTTGGCCTGCGCGTCCTTGAGCACGTCATCGAAGTCGAGGCCCTTGGTGGTCATCTCGTCGAGGATGTAGTTGGTGGTGCCGTTGACGATGCCGAGCATGCTCGTCACCTTGTCTCCGACGAGGGATTCGCGCAGCGGCTTGAGGAACGGGATGGCGCCGCCCACGGAGGCTTCGAAGTAGATGTCGACGCCCTTGGCTTCGGCGGCCGCGTAGATCTCCGGACCATACTTGGACAGCAGCGCCTTGTTGGCGGTGACCACGGAGGCGCCGGATTCGATGGCGGCGAGCACGAACTTGCGTGCCACGCCGGTGCCGCCGATCAGCTCGATGACGATGTCGGAATTGGTGGCCACGCTCATGGTGTCGGTGGTCACGATGGCCTTGTCGATCCACGGGAACGGATCGGTTTCCGCCGGGTCAAGGCAGGCGACGCCGGTCAGCTCGATCGGTCGTCCGATACGTGCGGCAAGCTCGTCCTTCTGCTCGACCAGCAGGCGTGCGGTCTGGGAACCAACGGTACCTGCGCCCAGCAATCCAACGCGAATCGGCGCAACATCTTCCTGTGCCAAGGCATCCTCCCTTGAATGTGAAGTATTGGTGTGACCTTGCTTATTGTACGGTCTCAATATGACGTAAGGCCGCGGAATATCAAGAAAATGGACGGCTTCCGAAGCTTTCCCCGCAAGGAAGCCCGAAAACCGTCCATACCGTGAGACGCAATCGTGGACTATTCGCTGACGTCCCAGCTCAGCAGATCGTCGATCGTCTGCCGGCGGATCATGACGTGTGCGCCGGCCTCGCCGACGCCGACCACGGCGGGAATCAGCGCCTGGTTGTAGTTGCTGGCCATCGTGCGGCCGTATGCGCCGGTGACCGGCACCGCGAGGATGTCGCCACGCTTGATGTCGGCGGGCAGCCGCACCTCGTTGATGACGATATCTCCCGATTCGCAGTGCATGCCGACCACGCGGCACAGCTTGGTCTGCTCGCTTCCCTTGCGGTTGGCCAGACGCGCGGTGTAGTCGGAGCCGTACAGCGCCGGACGAATGTTGTCGCTCATGCCGCCATCCACGGACACGTACACACGTTCCGTCACCGGATTGCCTGACTTGTCTTTCGCCTCGCCGGAAAGCTCGACCGGCTTGACGGTGCCCACGCGGTACAGCGTGACGCCGGTGGGGGCCACCGTCCAGCGGCCCGGCTCGAAGGAGATGACCGGGGCCGGCATGCCGAGCGCGCGGTTCACGGTGCTGACCGCGTCGGCGAGCCTGCCGAGCTCCACGTCGATGTCCATGGAATCCTCGCCGTCGGTGTAGGCCACGGAATAACCGCCGCCCAGATCGACCTCCGGCAGAGTGTACGCATCGGTGGCGTAGAAGGTCTTGCGCAGCAGCATCATGCGCTTGGCCGCCTGAATGAAGGCGTCCGCGTCATGGATGTTGGAGCCGATATGCGAGTGCACGCCGACCAGTTCGAGCACGTCCTGACGGCGGTAGATGTCCTTGAGCACGGCGAGCGCCGGTCCGTCGGCCACCATGGTCATGGCTTCGGCGAGCTTGCGGTCGCCTTCGGAGACCTTCTCGTGGCTCAGGTCGTACGGGTATTTGACGTCGTACTGGAGCTTGCGTTCCGCGTGGGCGGAGTGGTCGGAGCCGTCGGCGGAAGACGCGTTCTCCCCCAATCGTGCGTTCGACCCTGCCGGCGTCACGTCGGTCAGGTCGTCGAGCACAGCAAGCTTGCCCGCGTCGGCTCCGGCGGGCAGCAGGGCCACGCCGAACTTTTGGTCCTCGTGCGCGGTGGACACGAATTCGTGGCCACCCGCGTGGATGCCGGACGTGACTCGCAGCATGACGCGTGCGCGCTTGCCGAGACGCTTGGCGATGGTGGCGATACGCTCCGGCTCACCCGGCTCGTCCACGACGATCTTGTTGAAGCCCTGTTCGATGGCGAGTTCGATTTCCGCGTCGGACTTGTTGTTGCCGTGCAGCACGAGCCGGCGGCCGGGAACGCCCGCGGCGAGCGCGATGCGCATCTCGCCCATGGAGCAGGTGTCGATGAGCATGCCGGATTCGGTGACGATTCGGCAGATCTCCTTGCTCAGCAGCGCTTTGCCGGCGAAGCTGACGTGGGTGACGGTGTTGTTGAACGCGTTGGCGGCCGAATGCACGAATTTCGTGGCACGGTCACGCACCTCATCGGTGTCGATGACGTAAAGCGGCGAGCCGAATTCGTCGAGCAGGCTTTCGGCGGTGCGGCCGTGGAAGGTGATCTCACCTTCGGCGTTCACGGCCGATCCGGCCGGCCAGATTGGACTCACAGGCATGGTTTGCGTATCTCCCTTTTTCGTGGATTCGCTTCACATCTTGTCCGGAGCGGCGACGCCGAGCAGGTCGAGGCCTTCGGCGATGACCGTCTGCACGGCGTCGTTGAGCTTGAGTCGCGCGGCGGCGCGGGCCGGTTCCGGAGCCTTGGCGATGCGGATGGCTTCGGCTTCCTCTCCGCGGGCTTCCGGATCGGTAAGCTCCATCGGCACGACGCGCTCCACGTTGTACCACTTGTGGTACGTGGCGGCGAGATCTTCCAGATAGTGGGCCACGCGGTGCGGCGCGCGCAGGTCGCCGGCTTCGCGCAGCAGGGCCGGCCACTGGGCGAGCGCGGCGAGCACTTCACCGTCGGCGGTGGTGTCGAGCAGGCTCACGTCGGCGCCTTCGTAGGTGATGCCGGCGGCGGCCGCGTTGCGGTCCACGTTGCAGGAGCGGGCGTGCGCGTACTGCACGTAGTACACCGGATTCTCGTTGGAATGCGAGGACAGCAGGTTCAGGTCGATGTCCACCGGGGAGTTGTAGTCGGTGCGGGCCAGCGAATAGCGGGAGGCGTCCACGCCGATGGCGTCGGTCAGATCGTCGATGGTGACGACGTTGCCGGCGCGCTTCGACATGCGCACGGCCTTGCCGTCCTTCATGACGTTGACAAGCTGGCCGATCAGGATCTGCATGTTCTCGCCCGGCTTGTCACCGAACGCCTCGCACATGGCCATCATGCGGCCGATGTAGCCGTGGTGGTCGGCGCCGAGCATGTAAATCGCCACGTCGGCCGGGTTGGTCTCGCGGTGGCGCTTGTTGCGGTAGTAGGCGATGTCGGCGGCGAAGTAGGCGAACTCACCATTGGACTTGATGATCACACGGTCCTTGTCGTCGCCGTGCTTGGTGGATTCAAACCAAGTGGCGCCGTCCTTGTCGAAGATGTCGCCGCGGGACTTGAGCTCTTCGATGGCGGCGTCGACCTTGCCGTCGGCGTACAGGCTGTTTTCATGGAACCAGACGTCGAAGTTCACGCGGAAGTCCTTCATGGACTTCTGAATCTCGTCGAACATCATCGGTACGGCGCGCTTGCGGAATTCCTCGCGCACTTCGGTATCGGCCTCGCCGAGCGGTTCACCGTCATCGTTCAGGCCCTGATCCTGGTGGGCCAGTGCGGTCAGGTCCACGCCGTCGGACTCGGCTTCGGCCTGAACACGGGCGGCGATCTCGTTGATGTAGGCACCCTTGTAGCCGTCGCACGGGGTTTCGGTCTGGTAGCCGGCCTCACCCAAGTTATTGGCCTCGGCCCAAGCGGCGACCAGCGACTTGGCGAAGCGGTTGATCTGCTCGCCGTGGTCGTTGAAGTAGTATTCGCGCACCACCTTGGCGCCGTTGGCCTCGAGCACGCGGGCCATGGCATCGCCGACGGCAGCCCAACGGGTGCCGCCGATGTGAATCGGACCGGTGGGGTTGGCGGAGACGAACTCGAGATTCAGGGTCTGGCCGCCCAGATGGTCGTTGCGGCCGTATTCGTTGACCTTGTTGAGATGCTTGTCGGCGTCGGTCACGGCACCGGCGGCGAGTACGGTGTCCACCACGGCGGCGGCCGAGGCGGAGTCAAGCGTGATGTTGATGAAGCCGGGGCCTGCCACCTCGACCTTGGCAATGCCGTCGGCTTCAGCGAGCGCGGCGGCGAACGGCTCGGCCAGATCGCGCGGCTTCATGCCGGCCTTCTTGGCCAGCTGCATGGCGATGTTGGAGGCCCAGTCGCCATGCGCACGGTCCTTCGGGCGCATCACGGCGAGCTTGTCGACGGGCGGAATCAGCTCGTCGGTCAACGCGCCGGCCTGACCGGCGGCGACGAGGTTGTGGGCAATGCTGGAAATCAGTTCACTTAAGGCTTCAGGACTCATTCTTCTAAGGATACTGAGAACGGCGACACTTGCGCCCTGGTATGCCTATATGCTGCCCCTGCTGGCGGGGGCAAGCACACAGCCGAAAGATACCAAGCGAAAAAGGGTAGGCGACAATCGCCGGAATCGTTGGAGGCTCGCCGAAACCGCTATACATACCGTCGGTCGGTATCTATAGTGATCTGCAACATCAAGCACAGTAGGGAGGCCACCATGGCACGTAACGCTCACCCCGAGGTGACGCGCACCCGCATCCTCGACGCCGCACAACGGCTGTTCATGGCCCAGGGCTATGAGCACACCTCCATCCAGAACATCGTGGACGAGCTCGGCGACCTCTCCAAAGGCGCGATCTACCATCACTTCAAATCCAAGGAAGCCATCCTCGAAGAGCTCACCAACCGAGACAACAATATGCAGGACGACTTCAACGAATCCGTCATGAATCGCACTGACCTTACCGCCCTCGAAAAGTTCCGCGTGCTATGGCGGCATTCGATGACCAAGCAAGACCACGTGCAGATCATGCGAGCCGCCATGCCGATGCTGAGCAATCCGGTTTCGTTCGCCGCGAATATGCAGGTATGGAGCAAGCATCTGCCCGAACGCTTCCTGCCGCTGATCGAGGCGGGCGTCAAGGATGGCTCCATCCCCACCGAGTATCCGCGCGAGGCCGCAGAGCTGCTTTCGTTGCTGCCGAATTATTGGCTGATGCCGTATTTCTACCCGGTGACCCTGCCCGAAATGGAGCATCGCATCCGCTGCTTGGCCACCATGCTCGACGCGATCGGCGTGCCGATTTTCGATGACGAGCTCATCACGGTCGCCGCGAAGGGCATGATGACGTTCGCAGGGGAGCCGGAGAAAGGCTCAGAATGAATAGCACAGTGAAACCCGAGAATGACATCGCCGGCACCGCCACCCAACGCCCGCTGCTGTCCCGCGACTTCGTGCTGCTGGTCGCCGGACAAGGCATCTCGCTGTTCGGCAATATGATGCTGCGATTCGCGATGTCGATGTGGGTGCTGGACAAAACCGGCTCAGCCACCATCTTCGCCTCGGTGCTGGCCATCTCCATCGTGCCGACCATCCTGCTCTCCCCGTTCGGAGGCGTGCTGGCCGATCGCGTCAACCGCCGCACCATCATGGTGGCGCTCGACGCCATCTCCGCCGTGCTCGTGCTGGCGAGCGCCATCGTCTTCGCCACCACGGGCTTCCATATCGTAGCCATCGCCACCATGCAGGTGCTGCTCGCCGTACTCGGCGCCTTCGAAACCCCGACCGTGCAGGCCGCACTCCCCCAGATGTTCCGGCAGTACGGCCCGGCCACCATGCGCCAAGGCATGGCCGTGATCAATCAGGTCCAACAACTAAGCAGTCTGCTGCCGAGCTTCCTCGGCGGCGTGCTGTATGCGATGTTCGGCATCCGTCTCATGATGATCATCGCCATCGCAAGCTTCGCCGGCGCAGCCGCGCTCGAATGCTTCATCCGCCTCAGTGCCCCGGATCGCGGCGACGAGGAGCTGCCCACCCCACTTGAAGACCTCAAGGCAGGCGTGCGATTCCTCATCAAGGACCGGCCGAACGTGTTCAGACTGCTGTTGTTCGCGGCGGCGCTCAACTTTGTGCTTATCGGCTATTCCGGCGTCGGCTTCCCGTACACGATTCGTACAGTGCTCGGCTTCGACGCCACTGTCTACGGCATCGCCGACGGCCTGATCGGTGTTTCCGGCGTGGCGGGCGCATTCATCGCCGGCCTGTTCGCCACCAAGCTCACGATGCGCTGGCTGCCGGGGCTGATGGCGACGCTTACGCTGGCCATGGTCCCACAGGGTATTGTGTTCCTGCTGCCGGTCGACGCATGGACCAAACTCGTGGTGCTGATCGTATTCACCTGCGGCACGATGGTCGCCAGTTGCTTCACGAATCTCATCGCCGTGCCCGCCATCCAGCTCAGTACGCCCGAGGCAATGGCCGGCAAAGTGATGTCCATGGCCGCGGCCGTGAGCATGTGCGCCCAGCCGCTCGGCCAGATGGTGTACGGCTGGGCCTACGACCAAATGCCGGTCGCCATCGTGCTGTTCATCACCACCGCCCTGCTCGCCGTGCTCACCGTGCTGATGGTTCCGCTCGCCAAGCAGTTCGAGGACTGACGATCGGCGCGCACGCCACATCCTGCCGCCCGGCCATAATTGAATCACCGCACGAAAAGGCACGAAAAGGCACGAAAGAGGTACCTATGGCCACGCTCAACCCCCAATCATTGGTCACGTTGTGGCAAATCGAACAGTATGGTTCGTTCTCCGCCACGGCCAAGGCCACGGGTTGGTCGCAGCCGGCCATCAGCCAGCAGATCAAAAAGCTGGAGGCACAGTGCGGTTCGACTCTGGTGCAACGCACCTCGCATGGCGTGGAACTCACCGCCACCGGTTCGATGCTCGCCCGCCACGGCGAGGCCATCGCCGATCGGCTGGAGCGGGCGGCCCGTGAAGTCGAGGATTATCGGCATCATCGGTTTGATCACCTGCATTTGGTGGCCCCACCGTCAATCTGCTCTACTATCGCGGCCCGTACCGTGGTCAAGCTCAGTATGTTCACGGACATCGAGCTGAGCCTGATTCAGATGGAGCCGCCGGAGGCGATCGGTCTGATTTCCCAAGGCAAGGCCGATACCGCCGCCGTGTTCCGCTACAGCAGCATCCCGAACTTCCTGCACATCGGCGACGACCTGACCTTCCATTCGCTGGGTTACGATCCGATGCGACTGCTGGTGCGCCGCTCCAGCGGCATCGCCAAACGATTCGAGGAGACCGGCGAACCTGTGCCGCTGTCCGCCGCCAAAGACGAGCATTGGATCGCCGGCTGCCCCACCTGCCGCGCAAATTTGGTGAAACTGGCCACCCGTGCCGGATTCAAGCCGGATATCCGCCACTGCACGGATGATTACTGGGCCACGCAGAACCTGGTCGAGGTTGGTATGGGCGTCTCGCTGGTGCCGGCGCTCGATACGCATATCAACTTGCAGGGCGATCTGGTGGCCTGTCCCATTGCCGACGATTTTGCGGCGCGCGAGGTCGGCATCGTGACTCGTGCCGGCGACCATCGCCCCGCGCTTGGTTCATTGCTCGAGGAGCTCGAGCGCACGTCACTCAAATATTTGAGTGCCAAGTAGTCGCACAGCGATAAGCAAGCTTGCGAGCGCCATCACGATTTCGGGGAGCCAGACCGTTGAGCAGCCCTTCTGCACCGGGAACAATGACATGTTATGAGCATGAACAACATTCCCCAGTCAACGACTTTGAGCAACACAACCGCCGGCACCTCTTGCTTTGATGCCAATCACATCGACGTGACGACCATCGAGGATCTGGAGCAGGTCGGTTCGGATAAATGGACCCGTTACCCCGGCTGCATCGGCGCATTCATCGCCGAGATGGATTACGGTCTGGCACCGTGCGTGGCCGAAGCCATCGAAGAGGCTACTGAACGTGGCGCGCTCGGCTACATTCCCGACCCGTGGAAGAAGGAGGTCGCCCGCTCGTGCGCCGCATGGCAGCGCCGCTACGGCTGGGAGGTGGATCCAACGTGCATCCGCCCGGTGCCGGACGTGCTGGAGGCGTTCGAAGTGTTCCTGCGCGAGATCGTGCGCGCCGGTAACTCCATCGTGGTACCGACTCCGGCCTATATGCCGTTCCTAAGTGTGCCGCGTCTGTATGGCGTGGAGGTCCTTGAGATTCCGATGCTGTGCGCGGGCGCCGGCGAGAGCAGCGGGCGCAATGATGAATGGCTGTTCGATTTCGACGCCATTGAGCAGGCGTTCGCGAACGGCTGCCATGCCTTCGTGCTGTGCAACCCGCACAACCCGATCGGCAAGGTATTGACGCGCGAAGAAATGCTGCGATTGTCCGATCTGGCCGCCAAGTACGACGTGCGTATATTCTCCGATGAGATTCACGCGCCGTTCGTCTACCAAGGCCACACGCATGTGCCATTCGCCTCAATCAACCGGCAGACGGCCATGCAGGCTTTCACCTCCACTTCAGCCTCGAAGTCGTTCAACATTCCCGGCACCAAGTGCGCGCAGGTGATTCTCACCAATCCGGACGATCTGGAACTATGGATGAGGAACGCGGAATGGTCCGAGCACCAGACGGCCACCATCGGTGCCATAGCCACCACTGCGGCCTATGACGGCGGCGCGGCATGGTTCGAGGGCGTGATGGCATATATCGAGCGCAATATCGCGCTGGTCAACGAGCAGATGCGCACGAGATTCGCCAAGGTGCGCTATGTGGAGCCGCAGGGCACGTATATCGCGTGGCTGGATTTCTCGCCACTGGGCATCGGCGACCCGGCCAACTATTTCTTTAAGAAGGCCAACGTGGCGTTGACAGACGGCCGTGAATGCGGCGAGGTCGGGCGCGGTTGCGTGCGTATGAACTTCGCCATGCCCTACCCGCTACTGGAGGAATGCTTCGACCGCATGGCCGCCGCACTTGAGGCGGACGGGTTGTTGTAGAACAGAATTGCGGCTCCCCTCAAAGAGGGGAGCCGAGGAACGGCCGAATTAGTCGAAGTCGGCACCGAGGGCTTCGAGTTTGCCGCGGAAGTCGGCATAGCCTCGGTCGATCAGGCTGATGCCGTGCACGTCCGAGGGGCCTGACGCGGCCAAGGCCGCGATCAGATGGCTGAACCCACCACGCAGGTCCGGCACGTCGATGTCGCGTCCGGTCAGCGGGGTCGGTCCGAAGATCACGGCGGAATGCTTGTAGTTGCGCTGCCGGAAACGGCAGGGCAGCGAGCCCAAGCACTCGCGGTACAACTGGATGGTGGCACCCATCTCGACCAGCGGCTTGGTGAAGCCGAAACGGTTCTCATACACGGTCTCATGCACGATGG
>OGDY01003949.1_pt1 | contig 10840 bp, 7 predicted proteins | sample 1570341 | NCBI WGS metagenome assembly OGDY01 (sample SAMEA2581972, study PRJEB24529) | metagenome | biome: Human gut stool | place: China | collected 2011 | reverse complement strand
TATAGAGGAGTAGAAGCCTGGATCGCCGCCGGAGCGCGGGGGGGACTGCACATCGCCAGCCGGGAAGAGAGGCTGACCGTAATTCCCGGCATCACCACCGCCGAAGAGATAGAACGGCTGATACAATCGCAGAACACGGTAGTCATCATGAAACTGTCGCAGTGCACCGATGAAGTGCACCGTTGCATCCGCCTTCATCCCGAATACGATTACCGCTATTTCGAGAATGTAGGCACTCCGCAGGAGAAATACATCAGTGACGGGCAGCAGCTTGAAACACTCCGTTTTCCTTATTTCTCTCTGCTTATCATCCGTCACAATGGCTTCTGACGCCGATTTAATACAATTTCGCACAGAGTACGAGTGATTTTTGCAGAAATGGCTTACCTTTGCACCTTGTGTAATTAAAAAAGATAAAGACATGAAGAAACTTGCTTTTTATATGTTGATGCTGGTTATGGGTATCGGTTATGCCCACGCACAAGGCCAGGCAGATATTAAATTCGACAAAACCACCCATAATTTCGGTACATTCTCCGAAAGCAGCCCGGTGGTGAGCTGCACTTTCACTTTCACCAACGTAGGAGATGCTCCGCTGGTAATTCATCAGGCAGTGGCATCTTGCGGATGTACAGTGCCCGAATATACGCAGGAGCCTGTAATGCCCGGAAAGAAGGGAACAATCAAGATTACTTACAACGGTACGGGCAAATATCCCGGACACTTCAAGAAGTCCATTACGCTGCGCACCAACGCCAAGACCGAAATGATACGTCTGTTCGTTGAGGGCGACATGACCGCCAAAGACGCCAAATAAACGTTTTTATGATACAGAATAAAGGAGAATTTTTCAATTCTCCTTTTTTTTTGCTTTCTTTGAAGCCTATAACCGATACATATCGCAATCATAACAATAAACAATAAAACAGCTATTATGAAACAAGAAGAAGAGAAACTGACCGGCTTGCCGGAAAATGCGTTCCGCGCACTGAAGCCGGGAGAAGTCTACAACCCCTTGATGAGTCCCGACAAGAAATATCCCGAAGTAAACCTGTGGTCGGTACTGTGGGGCATCGCCATGGCGGTACTGTTTTCGGCAGCGGCAGCCTATCTGGGGCTGAAAGTGGGACAGGTATTCGAAGCCGCCATCCCCATCGCCATTATCGCCGTCGGCGTGTCCGGCGCAGCCAAGCGTAAGAACGCACTGGGCGAAAACGTCATCATCCAGTCCATCGGAGCCAGCTCCGGAGTAATTGTGGCAGGCGCAATCTTTACCCTGCCCGCACTGTATATCCTACAGGAAAGCTATCCGCAGGAAATTACCGTAACATTTGCACAAGTATTCATCAGTTCGCTGCTGGGCGGCGTACTGGGTATCCTTTTCCTTATCCCGTTCCGTAAATATTTCGTAAGCGACATGCACGGCAAATATCCTTTCCCCGAGGCCACCGCAACGACGCAGGTGCTTGTATCGGGAGAAAAAGGCGGCAGTCAGGCAAAACCGTTGCTGACGGCGGGTATTATCGGCGGTCTGTACGACTTCATCGTTGCCACTTTCGGTTGGTGGAACGAGAACTTCACCACCCGTGTATGCGGCTTCGGCGAAATGCTGGCAGAGAAAGCCAAGCTGGTGTTCAAGGTAAACACCGGAGCTGCCGTACTGGGTCTGGGCTATATCGTCGGACTGAAATACGCCTCTATCATCTGTGCCGGCTCGCTTGCCGTATGGTGGATTATCATCCCCGGCATGTCCCTTATCTGGGGCGACAGCGTGCTGAACCAATGGAATCCGGAGATTACCGCCACCGTAGGTGCCATGTCTCCCGAAGAAATCTTCAAGTACTATGCCAAGAGCATCGGTATCGGCGGCATTGCAATGGCGGGTATCATCGGCATCATCAAGTCATGGGGCATCATCAAGAGTGCAGTCAGCCTGGCTGCCAGTGAAATGAAGGGCAAAAAGGCCGAAGAGAACGTAGAACGTACTCAGAAGGATTTGTCCATGAAAATCATCGCTTTCGGTTCGCTGTTTACCCTGCTGCTCGTGGTACTCTTCTTCTATTTCGACGTAATGCAAGGCAACATTCTGCATACCGTGGTAGCCATTCTGCTGGTAGCAGGAATCTCCTTCCTGTTTACCACCGTAGCAGCCAATGCCATCGCCATTGTAGGAACGAACCCGGTATCGGGTATGACATTGATGACCTTGATTCTGGCCTCTGTCATCATGGTGGCAGTGGGACTGAAAGGTGCTACGGGTATGGTAGCTTCACTGGTAATGGGTGGCGTGGTCTGCACCGCATTGTCCATGGCCGGCGGTTTCATTACCGACCTGAAAATCGGTTACTGGCTGGGTAGCACACCCAAGAAGCAGGAAAGCTGGAAATTCCTCGGCACACTGGTTTCCGCAGCTACCGTAGGCGGTGTGATTATGGTGCTGAACGATTCTTACGGATTCACCAGCGGACAACTGGCTGCTCCGCAAGCCAACGCCATGGCGGCTGTCATCGATCCGTTGATGAACGGTGTAGGTGCTCCGTGGCTGCTCTACGGCATCGGTGCCGCTCTGGCATTGGTACTGACTTTCTGCAAGGTACCTGCCCTGGCTTTTGCGCTGGGTATGTTTATCCCATTGGAACTGAACCTTCCGTTGCTGGTGGGTGGAGCCATCAACTGGTACGTGACCTCACGCAGCAAGGACGAAGCTGTCAACAACGCACGTGGTGAGAAAGGTACGCTGCTGGCATCCGGATTCATTGCCGGAGGTGCCCTGATGGGGGTAGTGAGTGCTATCATGCGCTACTGCAACATCAATCTTATCCACGAAGAATGGCTGGCTAACCCGATGAGCGAACTGGTGTCACTAGTAGCTTATCTGCTGCTGATTACTTACCTGGTAAAAGCCAGCATGAAACTGAAAAAATAACCTTTAATTCATCACACACATGAAAACACTGCTACTAATGGGTCTGTTGCTTATGTCGGGCACACTCTTCGCACAACAGCCAATTGAAATTAAGGTATGGCCCAACGGTGCCCCTAATGACAACGGCATCACAGAAGAAAAAAACGGAGATACCGATTCTCCAAGTTATACAAAAGAAACCATTCTCTACGTCTATCCGGCTAAAAAAGGGAACGGAATGGCCATCGTAGCCTGTCCGGGAGGAGGATACTCACATCTGGCCATGGCCCACGAAGGGAAAAGCATGGCCGACTGGTTCAACAGTCAGGGCATTACGTATGCCGTGCTCCGCTACCGCATGCCCAACGGACACAATGAAGTGCCTCTGAGCGATTCACAGCAGGCTCTGCGCATCATGCGCCAGCACGCTCAGGAATGGAATGTAAAAAAACTGGGCATCATGGGTTCTTCAGCCGGAGGACATCTGGCCAGCACCACAGCCACTCATTTCACCGATGCGGAAACCCGTCCGGACTTCCAGATTCTGTTCTATCCGGTCATCACCATGGATCCTGCTTACACTCACATGGGTTCTCACGACAACCTGTTGGGAAAGAATCCCTCAAAGGAACTGGAACAGAAATATTCCAATGAATTGCAGGTTACTCCACAAACACCCCCTGCCTTCATTCTGCACAGCAGCGATGATACAGCCGTACCAGTGGCCAACAGCGTGAACTATTACACAGCCCTCGTCAAGAACAAGGTACCTGCCAGCCTGCACACTTATCCGGTGGGAGGACACGGCTGGGGATACCGCGACAGCTTCCCCTACAAACGCCAATGGACGGGCGAACTGGAGAAATGGCTGCGCGAGATCAACAAATAATTTGCGCAACTCTTTGTAGAACAAAAGAAAAGTTGTACCTTTGCACCCGCTAATACGGGTTATTAGCATAATTCAAATCATTTACATTAAAAAACTAAATTAAAAAATGGCAACTAAAATCAGATTGCAAAGAAACGGACGCAAAGGATATGCGTTCTATTCAATTGTTATTGCAGATGCAAGAGCACCACGTGATGGTAGATTTACTGAAAAAATTGGTACTTACAATCCGAACACCAATCCTGCCACAGTAGATTTGAATTTTGAACGTGCATTACACTGGGTAATGGTAGGTGCACAGCCTACTGACACAGTACGCAACATCTTGTCTCGCGAAGGTGTTTACATGAAGAAACACTTGCTGGGCGGTGTAGCTAAAGGCGCATTCGATGAAGCACAAGCTGAAGCTAAATTCAACGCTTGGAAAGAAAACAAACAGTCAGGTCTGGCTGCTTTGAAGGCTAAGGAAGAAGAAGCTAAGAAAGCTGAAGCTAAAGCACGTCTGGAAGCTGAAAAGAAAGTAAACGAAGAAATCGCTAAGAAGGTAGCTGAAAAGAAAGCTGCTGAAGCTGCTGCTAAGGCTGAAACAGAAGCTGCTGCTACTGAAGAGGCTCCTGCTGCTGAAGCAACCGAGGCTCCTGCTGAAGCATAATTCACACCTTTACTTCAAAAGAGTTAACTCCTCCGAAAAATCGGGGGAGTTTTTTTATATACAAGTCCATTTATGGCTCAGTTCAAACTACAAGAAAGATAGCTTTCACACAGAACTCCCATGAATAGGAGGTTTCGATAGCCGTTATGTGTGAAAGGAAATCTACCAACTTTCCTGACGGACGGGATTCCTCTCACCGACATAATTTCATCTTCTCCCCAAAAAACACATAGTCATTCATGTAATACTATACAAAAGCTTTTTAGAATTTCTTTATGCTAATTTTCTAAGACTCTAAAACAATCTATTTAATCTGTTAATTTTAGTCCCGTAATAATAGGATTATGGTCTGAATAACGATAAGGATTGGGCTGGAAAAAGGAAGTATATTGATACTCAAAATAGGCCGGTTCACTAGCATTTATGTCCCAAGGTGCCGCCCCGGTCACCTGCCCGGTCAATGTGGAAGAGCTAAGAGAATGATCCAAGTAACCTACCTCACCCTGATAAACATAACTCCAACTGTCAGGAGTATACTTTTGCAATTCATTAGTATAGCCAGCCTCCGTAAATATACGTACCGGATCCTCATTAGAATAACTGTTCAGGTCTCCTAATACCAACACGTCAGTATCACCATAATATTTTTTCAGATTTTCGTACGTAAGCAGGCAATCCTTAGCCTCTTGCACCCTTCGCGAATTGAACTGAGACTGGCCATCCTGCTGATCTTTATCACCTCCGGTAGCATTATTGCCCGATTTTGATTTAAAATGGTTCATAGTCAAAATTACTCTGCTGCCGTTTTCTTTCAACTCAAAGCATTGTGCCACATGACGAAGAACCAGATATGTGCCTTCATAAGTTTTAAAATCCATATAAGGAGAAACTCTTTCTGTATCATAAATAAAAGCATTCTTTGTATAACTTGTTATTCTCTTATCTCCACTGTCTATGCCTTTATATTTACCGGTCACACCATATTCCTCATTCAGTGCCTGTACCAATTCATTGACCGAATAATCTCCTTCTTCGATTTCACAAATAGCATACACGTCAGCATCTATTTCTTTCATCGCTGCCAAAACTTTCTTCCGTTGCCTCTGAAAAGCGGCCTCATCCTTGGCTCCATTACTATGTCCCCACATAGAAGGGCTTGCCATATAATATTCAAGATTCATACTGGCTACTTTCATATTATATTTTCCCACCTCAGGAACTTGGGGACGTCTATTCTCTTTAATTACCGGTCGATCAGTGATAGTCAAAGCATAGTTATCTCCCGAAACAGATACCTTTCCTTTTAAATTCTCCATCCTAGTTCCCACGCGCAATGTATGATCCTCATCTGTCAATATAATCTCACCCGGAATCAGCACCAACTTATTTCTCATATTCTCTTCCAAAGCTTTTTTATAATCCGAAGTACCCGGCATTACTTTATCAGTTGGAGTACGTAAGACTTGAGAAGAAAGAGTGATATTGCCTGTTGCCGACCCTTTATAGGTAGAAGAGACAAACATTGCATTTTTTAGCGTTACTTCCTTTCCTACCAAATCATTCGTAAAATCATCGGGAAAGATATAAGTTTTTACTACGGAATCGGAATCTGGAATCGGAATATCCTTATTACTACCACAGGCAACCAACAATAACGCCACCCAATACATATAAACAACTCTATTCACAAACTTTATCATACTGATTTTGATTAAAAAAGGGAGGATACTATACTAGCCCTCCCTCTCTTCTATTTATTTCTCAATTACTATTTTTGTATAGGTTGAAATGAATCCTCAACATATTCAAATTTTCCAGGAGCAGTAACTTTATATACCAATTGATGTGTACAATCATTAACTGTAGTACCAGTAAAAATACCAACTTGTACAGTATACAACACTTCAATACCATCAACAGGAACTGCATTAGCATTCAGCTTAGCCAATACTTCAGCCATGACCTCAATCAAATGCTCACACATCTTATTATATATAGCCTCATCATCCATACCTTCATATCCAGCAGCATATTGTTCACGAGCCTTAGCAACACGCATATCTACATTTCCATAATAAGCAGAACATCCAGTATAATATTCATTATTTCCATAAGAAGTAACATAACCATCACCTTTCTTAGTAACATTAAGCAGCTTTTGGTCAATATTCTCCCAAACCCAATCTGTTGCAGTTTGCATATACAAAACAGTAGTTGCGTTTGATTTTGTAGGAGGTAATGAAATTACAACACTTGGGTCGAAGTTCCATTTGCCATTACTCTTCACATACTGTTCAGTTTGAGTAGTGATATATGAGTTCTTAGTCCAACGTGCAGTTTTTGATGAATAAAGATACGAATCGCTATTCACCTGCACCTCACTACCATTATAATACTTATAGACCATCAACTTTTCATCTCCATCTAAAGGATAATTGATTGTTTTTGCCAAATAATTAGGCAAATATTCTTCAGCAGGAATACTAGAACTAAAATTAAAGTTCTTACCCGGATCACCCATTGCCGTATAATCAGCAGGAGTCAACGTCAGAATGTCTTGATGATTAACTGAATTCCAACCTTTATCGGTCTTTTCATATAAAGCATACATAGGTTCCGTTTTCACCAAAGTTGGAATATCATTACCAAATACAACATTATCAATCTGATAGGTAGTAGACTGTTTATTCTTTCCATCACCTACATACTTAAATGCCACATACACATTCTTTCCTAAAAATTCTTTCAGTTCATACGATCCCGCAGAAACAAATTTGCCATATCCACTCGTTGGTTCCTGTGGAATTTCAAAAAACGAAGTGATATCCTTCCAAGTGGCTTTTGAAACATCTTTTCCATCAAAATCAGAAGAAACCAATACAGACAAACAATCCGCATTCCAATATCCGATACAAACATCGAAACCTACTTTCTTGTTGATGTCCTCAATCTTTACAGAAGGTGTTATCAGCCACGCTTCACAAGCTCCTTTACCATTAGCAGAAAATTGAATATACTTATTATCATCATATTCTTTTGCAGCCCACGCAGCACCGCTAGCACTAACATACCAATTTTTAATAGAAGTTACATCGCCTGTAGTCAGAGATTCAAAATCATAAGTAAAAATAGGGTCCTCCATTTTCTGAGGCTTAGCCGTCTCATTATAATTAAATTCTGTAAACACTACATCTCCTTCTTTTGCATCTTTATATTCTACATTCAGTATTTTATAAAGTTTTGAAACGGTAGACTTATTTAAATAAGCACCGTAATACCCTTCTCCATGAACAAGCTTATAATCAGAATCTTTCAACTTATAGTATTTAATACTATAATATTTATCGTGTAGTTCTGTTTTAGAATCCTTATAATCATAAGTAATCGTAAAACTAGAGCCATTATCAGCCGTAGGATAAGCAGAAGCTAACCAACCAGGCAAAAAGTCTTGCGCTTTATCCTTTTCTGAAAAGTATTTATTTGTTTTTGGATTGCCACTCAAAGATGCCCAATCCGTAAATTCGAATGAACCTTTCTTAACATCTGTCGGCTTGCCAAAATCGTCAAAACCTTCGAAGTTATCTTCATTGTAGTCGCACCCAACAAGTGCTAAAGCTACAAGTGCGCTATATAAAAAATATTTTTTCATTATTCTACTCATTTAAGGATTTAGAAGTTCAATTTCAATTTTACAGAATAAGTACGCCCCCACGCATAAAATATACGATAAGCTGTTTGCCAAGTACCATCACCATTAAATGAGTCGATGATATATTCTTGATCAAATAAATTATTGATATTACCAATTATACGGGCCTCACAACCTCCAACTTTGAACTTATAACTAGCATTCAGGTCAAATTGACCACCTGTAGGTGCTTTCCACGGAGTAGCAAAAGTAGTTTCACCATTCATTGCCAAATCACTGCCTGAGAATGAGAAATCTGCATAGTTGCGTCCATACAAGTTATAATCAAGTCCTACTCGTAAATCTCTACTTACATTTACATTTGCACCAAAAGCAGCTGTAGTTTGGGCAGAACCACCCACCTTTACTCCTTTCAGATTAATAACAGACTTAGCATGATCAGCTGCCTGTATACCCGATGCCACTGTTCCTTTATTATCTGCAACAGGTTGACCTGCTGAATTATACCAATAACCAGTAGCATTACTATCCCACTGCCAATCACCGTAAGAGAACATTCCAGTAAGCTCTAACCATCTGAACGGTTTAAACAACAAATCGATTTCCGCTCCCATGTGACGCGCATTTACACCTTCCATATTAATAGAGAAACGATCTACAATATGATCTCCTTCTTTTAAATCTAAATTACGAGTCATGGTTTTATCCAACCATTTTGTATAATAAGCATTAAAGTTAACCGTTAAATATTTAGAACGATATCCATAGCCCAACTCAGCAGAAAGAACTTTTTCATTCACGGCATTCGGATTAGTTGCATTACTTACTCGTGATGACAAAAAAGCACCTCCCGAAAAGAATGGAGCACGGCTGATAATACCTGTATTAAAGAATACATTATGATAATCATCAATATTATAGTTAGCACCTACTTTGGCTGTATAACCAATATAGTTCACAGTCTCTGATTTTGCATGCTCCTTATCATAATAAAAATGATCCTTACGCCAATAACTAGTGTTTGTTAATGAACCAGCAACAAACACTGATAATTTTTCACGATTATATTCTGCCTGAGCAAACGCACCTTCAGACATTACATAACCATCAAAGTTACGATAAACAACATCTCCTACACTTAATTTTTCATTTTTCCAATTAGGATCAGCTGCTGCAATATTATTTTCAGCCAATACAGTACCACGATTCACTACGTCTACAAAATAATCACCATTATACAAATCGTTCAATTCTGCCTTATGCATACCTTTATAATAGCGAAAATCCACACCACCATAAAAATCAATATATTTACCAAAACGATTTGTATAAGTAGATACCAATCCATACCAATTATGAGAGTTCTTATTATCCGCCATGGCCATTAATGAACCGGTTTCACTTTCTTCATTCATTTCTTGAATTTGGTCATAAGCAAAGGTACCGTCTTCATTACGGTAATATGTATTCAATACACCATTGCTTGAGCCATACCATCGGTTAGTATAATCCGTAGTATATCCCATTCCTTTATAGCCGCCACCACGACCTAATGAAGCATATACTGAAGTACTTAAAGAAGACTTTTCGTTAATCTGCCATTGATGATTCAATGACAAATGAGGTTTAGTATAATGATTAAAAGCAGAAGACTTGCGCTCACCATTCTTTCCAAAACCATAAGTAGGATTATAACGGTATTCACTCTTACCTTTCATATAGTTTTTTACTTGCTGCCACCCTTCAATAGTTAAACCATCATAATTACTACGTTGGTAGTGCTCTTGTGAAGCTCCCAATGCAGTAAATGATAATGTATGAGCATCATTTAAACGCTTAGAAATATTTACGAAATAATTATAGTCTTCATAATCTGTACCTTGAATATATCCATCTCCCCATTTTTTTCCACCTAGAACAGACAAAGCCCATCCTGATTCACTCATACCGGTAGATACACTAAACACCAAGCTGTTACCACCATCATTAGTAATACCATAAGCTATAGAACCACCTTTCTTGGCATCAGTTGTGCGAGTTATAATATTAATAGAACCACCAACAGAAGGAGCAGAGACTTTAGCAGCTCCCAAACCACGTTGAGACTGAATACTACGCGCCACTTCCATCAAGCTGGTCCAATTACTCCAATATACCCCACCCCACTCCATATCATTCATTGAAATACCGTTTATCATTACGGCGACATTAGGACCTTGGAAACCACGTATATTGATTTTAGAATCACCATAACCACCACCGGATTTAGTCGCAAATACCCCCGGAGTTGATTTCAAGATTTCAGGTAACTCTTGAGTACCGATTTTATTTTCAAGAAAGTCAGGAGTTACAGATGATACTGCTACCGGAGTTTTACGAGCTACAGCAATAGATGAGGTTACTACCACATCCCCCAATGTATGAGTATCCAAATTCATTTTGACTACTCCCCAATTTACCTCACCTTGCTGAGTCAGTTTAATAGACTTATCCAAGTAACCTAAATACTTAATTTCAATTGTTGCTTTAGCTGAAGTAACTTTCAATGTGAAATTACCTTCATAGTCTGTAACAGTACCTAAACTAGTACCGCCTACCGTAACAGTTGCGCCAATCAATGGCTCATTGCTATCGGCATCTACCACTGTCCCTTTTACTGTTGCCTGCGCACCAGCTGTAGCAGCAAAACATAGTGTAAAGACTGCCAACATAAGGAAATGCTTTAGATGATTTCTCATAATTTTG
>OGDY01003942.1_pt1 | contig 10855 bp, 11 predicted proteins | sample 1570341 | NCBI WGS metagenome assembly OGDY01 (sample SAMEA2581972, study PRJEB24529) | metagenome | biome: Human gut stool | place: China | collected 2011 | reverse complement strand
GCAACTGGAGCTAGAATTAGTGAAATTACTTCATTAGAGTTAAAACAAATAAACTTTGAAGAATGTATAATTAGAGTTACAGGCAAGGGAAAAAAAGATAGAATTATTCCTATAGGTAATACTGCTTTAGAAGCTTTAAAGCTATATGTAAATAATTATAGGGCATTCTTAGTAAAAAATATTACTTGTGATTATGTTTTTTTAAACAAGAATGGAACAAAAATAAGTAGGCAAGGGTTCTTTAAAATATTAAAAGATTTAGCTAATAAAGCTGGTATAAAAAAGGAAATAAGTCCTCATACATTAAGACATTCATTTGCTACGAATCTTCTTAATAATGGAGCAGATTTAAGGGTTATTCAAGAACTTTTAGGTCATGAAAATTTAGAAACAACGGAAATATATTCTCATTTACAAAATAAAAAAATAGAGGAAGATTATAGTAATCATCCTCATGCGCATATCTAAAAACTATCTGCAGTTTTCATTACGAGCTTCATTGCGTGCATTTGATCTTGCACTAGCTTTACTAGAACTTCTAGCTGTTTTTTTAGCTTTGTTTCTAGCATTTTCTTTATTCTTGCTCATGTATATATACCTCCCACTATTATTATGTAACAAATATTATTTTTTAATCATATATTTTATGGTAAATTAAGGAAGTGATTTAAGTGAAAAAAATCGGTATTACAACCAGAATTTTAAATAATGATATTAATCTTGAAATAGAAAAAATACCGCATTCATTAATAGAAAAATTAAATAATTATGATGTTGCAGTTATAATTATACCTTGTGTTAATGATGTTAGTTTTTATTTAGATTTGTGTGATGGTTTTATTATACCTGGGGGAAATACTTGGAATGATGTTGATGTTAAAGTATTAAAACATGCTATGAAACGTAATAAACCTTTGCTCGGAATATGTGCTGGTATGCAAGCTATTGCTAATATAAATACATTTATGGATCATACAATTAAAGTAGATAGTGATATTAATCATTATGTACCTAATAAAGAGTATGTTCATGAAATTAATATAAATGAAGGAATTTTAAAAGATATAATAGGCAAAAATAAAATATCTGTTAATAGTAGACATCATGATACGATTATAAACGAAAATTTCTTTAAAGTAGAAGCAAGAAGTGATGATGGTATTATTGAAGCAATAAGTTTAAATGACTATAAATTTATATTCGGAGTTCAATGGCATCCAGAAGATATGGATGATATAGATCAAGACAAATTGTTTAGATATTTTATCAGTTTAATTTGATTTTTAACATACTATATGATACTATCTAGATAAGGAGATATATATGAGAACAAAAAACATACAAAATATTAGCTTGTCTGAGTTATCTTTTATTATTTTTTCTAATCAATTTAGTATTGAATTACAAAAAGATGCCTACAAAGAATTAAAAAGAAGATTTTCTAAAAAAACATTTAATTTAGAAGCGTTTTTAGAATATGAGAAAGCTACAATTGAAAAAAGAGGAAGCAATATTAATGATTATTTAATATCGGATAGTGCTTCTATAAACTTACTTTTAAGATTATACTTTTCAATGGTTTATAAAAAGGAGATTTTTCAACATGGCAATTTACTATTTAGTGAAAATTTATTATGCCATAGTGATGGAGAAAAAACTTTTTTTGTTAAAGCTTTAAGATATGAATTAAAAAGACTAGAAAATACTAAAAATCCGTTCTTATCTACATCTGAATGCGAAATATTAGAAAAGGTAATGGAAGCTTTAAATGAAAGGATAAATAAGAAACAACCAATATGGTATGAATCATCATTAACTGAATGTACTTGGGATATTATGACTGACTCTTTAATAACTATAATTCCTGTAATTAGTTATTTATCAGTTTACAACTTTCTTTTGCAAGATTTAGCTAAATTAGCACCACAAAAAAGAGCTATTATGAAATCAATGAAAACAGCAACTGTTGATCATTCAATTTTCCATAATGAAGAATTAAAACGAAATTTAGTAAGATAACTTGAATATAATTAAGTGGTGATATGATGCAAAAGATTATAATTCCACTTATATTATCAACATTAGCTGGTCTATCAACGTTAATCGGAGCTATTCCAATATTTTTTAAAATTAAAGAGAAGAACTTAAGTAAATTTATAAGTTTTTGTCTTTCTTTTTCTATTGCAATAATGATTTCTATAAGTATTTTAGATTTAATTCCAACATCATTTTTTGAAATAGTTAACTTCTATGGAATTGGAAAAACTTTAATAATTTTATTAATAGCATTTATTATTAGTTATATAATTATTACATATCTAAGTTCCTTAGTAGAAAAAGAAAGCAAAGGTATTGATTTATATAAACTTGGTATTCTAAACATGATTGTTTTAATTCTTCATAATTTACCGGAAGTTATTGCAACATTTTTAAGTAGTTATCATAGTATTGATCTAGGTTTAAGATTATCAATTGCTATTATGCTTCATAATATTCCAGAAGGAATTTCTATAGCAGTGCCAATATATTATGCAACTGGTAGTAGAAAAAAGGCTATAAAATCTACACTAATATCTGGATTATCTGAACCTTTAGGTGCTATCCTAGCTTATGTATTTTTAAAAAGATTTGTATCAGAACTCATGATAAGTATAGTCTTAATTGTAGTAGCAGGGCTAATGATTACTTTGTCAATACAAGAAATGCTTCCTAGAGCATTAAAATATAAAGAAAATAAGTGGATTTATTTAGGTCTTATTATAGGAACAATCCTAGTAATAGTAAATGTGATGATTAGTTAAAATGTGTTGACACATCAAAAAGAGTGGGGGAGAGTATTTACATTTAATCTTGTCTGTGTTAAACTACAAAAAGTAAGGATGTGTTTTTATGGGACTAAATATTGATTATGAAGTTATCGCAAATTATATAATTATAATCGGAGCAATAATAATATTAGTTACAATTATAAAATCGATTTTACCAATTTTAACATATAATGAACTTAAGAAACAAAGAAAAATATTAGAACAAATTGGGAAAGATATTTCATATATAAAAGATAAATATTTATAATTTGAGGTTTATTATGATTAAATTGTTTATAAATATTGTTAAGTTACTTATGAATAAATTTTCAAAGAAAGAAAAGATTAATGTTATTAATATAAATACAAATAGCGATACAAAATCAGCAAATTATATTTTTATTTTTTCGATGACTAAGTTAACATAATATATATTATTTTGTGAATTAAATTCTTGATTTTTAATTAAAATTATATTATATTTTTCAAATCGTTCTTATCTTTTTAAATAACTTTTCTTTACTCAATAAATATAATTAATCATAAATAAAATATAAAATTATTTTTATAACAAAAACAAAATTATTTTTTATAATAAGTTTTAAAATTTAAAAAAGTATTTTATAACCTTATTTATATTTTAATAAGGTTAATATTGCGCGTTTATAACCTTATATTTATTATAAATAAGGATATATGCGTGTATGTATATATGAAAAGTCCCCTATCTTATGACTTATCTTAAGTAGGGGACTTTAATTATTCTTTTTTTGATACATAAGTAAAAATTAATGCTATTACTATCATAAGTATTAAGTCTACTAATAATTTACTTACAAATAAATTTATATTTAATAAATTATATAAAATATAAATGAAGAAACAAGATAATATTATTCTGAAGATCTTTTTTAGTAAAAACAGGATGTTTCTAGAAACAAGATTATATTTGTATATACAATTATAGTTGATTATTATATGTAGTACTATCCCTACTCCTTCGGAAATTAAATTTGCAAAAATGATTCCTTCTAAATCGTTTGTTGAAGATTTTAAATAAAATATTATCATAAATAATATATAACTTATTAAATATGGTATTATTGATTTAATGATATATGGCATAAGCCCTTTTAGATAGGGGAGCATTTTAAAACTATCCTTCCCTACTCTATTCGTGCTTTTTCGCCAAATTGTGTTAATTTCATTTTCTTTTAAAGCAATATTTTCAGTTATTACAGTTATCATGTAATTATTATCTTTTTTTAAATTGTTTATTAATTTATTGAATAATTTTATATTAATGGCTTTTATTTCTGGCAAAACAGATTTAAAATTAGTATTAAATAATGTATTAAATATTTTGTTTATTAGATCTTTACTCATATTATTGTTTTCGTTAGAGCCAAGTACTATTGTATCTTCATTATTCATAGCATCTAAAGCACATTTAGCAATATCTTCATTATCAATGTTGTTAATATTATCTACGAAAACTATTGATTTAATATTTAACTTTTGTTTTTTAATATAATTATTAATCTGATCTAAATAATCATAATTTCTTCCACTGAAAATCGGATAATTACTTTTTATATCACAGTTGTTTTTATTGCAAATAACAATATTTTCAAAAATTTCATGAGTGGACTTTAATTGTTTTTCAAAATCAATAATACTCTCATTATAATAGTTTACAACTAATAAAATTTCTTTATTCATTTGTTAACACCATTATTATTTTATCACTATACCCATATAATGTCAAAAATTTATAAACAAAAAAAGCATTTTTAAAAATGCTTTTAAAATTCAAAGTCGTCCCAATTATAATCACTATCGTCTTCAGTATCACTAAAATCATAATCGTCATCTGAATAATCCGGTTCATCAATATCACCAATTATACTTGAAATATCTTTAAAGAATTCAAATGCTCCAAGTTTATTATATAAATTTAACATTATAGTGCTTGATTCTGAATCAGTAAGTTGTTCAAAATCTTTGGCATTTGTAATATCACTTTTTGTAATTTTATTTTTTCCATATTCCATTTTATTAGTGAAATCTATTACTACATTTTCATTATTGTAAGTTATATCAATCTTTCCAGTTGCATCAGATTTATTGTTTTTAGAGTCTTCGTTTACTTTGATATTACACTTAGCTTTTACTCCTTCAACATCGATGTTTGCTGTTAGAGTTGAACTTTTCTTATCATTTTGTAATGCTAATTCTATAATTGAGTTTTCAACATTGGCTGTTAACCCTAATTTTTTATCACTTATTTCAATACTTATTTTATTTGTTCCTTCAGTTATTGTTATAACATCATCTTTACATTCTAAATACAATTCTGTATCTTCACCAACAATTTTATATTTATCTTTTTCAACTTTTGTACCTTCTAATTTGCTTCCTTCAATATCTAATACAAATGATTGAACTTCGTTGGTTAAAATTTTTATAGTTATTTCAAATTTAATATTAATTGGACTATCTTTTAAACTATCTAAAATTGATGTATCATTTTCTAAATAAGACATTATAGTTTTATCATTTTTAACTAGTTCAATAAATTTATCTATTACTTTATTGTAATTGTTTTCATTTATTTCATATGTATATGTTACATTTAGTCCACTAGTTTTGGTATTCATATTTGCTTGTTCTAATGCACTTGTTACATATTTAACGATATTTTTCATTGAATTTTCAAAATCATTAATATTTGAAAAATTCTTAACCATATCAACATATTCTTCAGTATTTGCAAAAATGTTTTTATCTAAAGTTGTATAAAGAGGACTATTAAAAATATCTTTACTATTTAAATAGATTTTATTGTTATTGTAAACAATGGTTCCGTTTATACTTTCATTATTTTGTTTTAACCCTAAGTCTAAACTTAAATAATTATCATTTATATTTGACTTTTCATTTAAACTTATTTGTAAATTATTTAATGATTTTAATGTTGTAGATGATGTTGTTAATGTAATATTTGTATCATTAATCATATCATATTTATCAATGTTATTGATTAAATCATCGTTTATTGATAAGGCATCAAAGGACTTATCAATAGATGCAATAATATTTTTAGCATTTTTGTTTAAGAAACTTTTAGCGTTATATGTACTCTTTATATAAACAAAGCCACCTACAACGATGAGTAAAGCTACTATAGCAATAACTAATCCTATTATTAATCCTTTATTTTTCTTTTTGACAGGATTATTAACTATGTTGTTATTTGAATTTATGTTATTTTGATAATTAAAACCATTAACATTTTGAGTATTTGGATCTAATCCTGGGTAATTAGCTCCAACCATATTATTGTTAGTATTCATAACTTCAGGTTGATTAAATCCAACTTGGTTCGTTGCTCCAGCGTCACTGGCATTAATTGGTTCAACTGGTTGATTAGTTCCCATTTGACTTATGTTATTGCTTAAATCATTATTTACGTTTGGCGTTTGAATAGGTTCACTGATGTTCAATTGTTCCATATTATTTTGTTGGCTAATATTTTCATTAACCATTTCATTTGGTTGACTAGTATTTAATTCATTCGTGTTATTTTCTGAACCCACACTGTCACTCAAATTGTTTTCTAAATTTTCATTCATTTTTATCCCTCACTACTTTCATTCTATTATAAGAATAACATTTTCTTGAATAATTGTCTATATAAAAATAAAATAAAGGCATTTTTTAGCCTTTATTTTACATATTTTTTAAAGTTTTTAAATTCTGGGGCATCTTCAAGGTCAGTTTTTGCTAAATCTTGTAATAATGCTTTTTGCTTTCTATCAAGTTTAGTTGGAGTAATAATATTTACCACAGCATACATATCACCTTTACTGATTTTATTTGGTAATTTAATTCCTTTACCCTTAATTTTTAACTTAGTATAGTTTTGTGTACCAGCTTTTATCTCTAATATAATATTACCATAAAGCGTTGGTATTTCTTTCTTGCATCCTAAAGCTGCATCGGTTATAGTTACTGGAACTTCTAAATAAATATCTGCTCCGTCTCTTTCAAATAAAGGATGTTCTTTGATTTTAAATTCTAGAAAAACATCTCCGTTTGATCCACCATTTACTCCGGCATTCCCCTTGCCACTTAGTCTTAGTTGGTATCCTTCATCAACACCTTCAGGAATAGTTACAGTTAATGTTTTAACTTTATCAACAATTCCTTTGCCTCGACAATCGTCACAAACTGTTGCATAAGTTTTACCTAAACCTTTACAATCTGGACATGTTTTTTGCGTTTGCATGTATCCAAATATGGTTTGAGCTTGTTCTAATACTTTTCCGGCTCCGCCACAAGTTCTACATGTTGATTCATTAAAGCCACCTTTACCTTTACATTTTGAACATTCACTTGTAAGATTTAATTTAACATCTTTTTCACATCCAAAGGCAGCTTCTTCAAAAGTAAGATTTAATATTACCCTTATATCTTCACCTTTTCTAGCTCTGTTGCTTGACTTCGAACTTCTTCCAAATCCTGAGAAACTTGAAAATCCTCCACCGAATAAATCTCCAAGAATGTCTTCAAGATCAATGTCACCCATGTTAAAACCTTGGAATCCTGATGCGCCACCTGCACCTCCACCATTTTGAAATGCAGCATGACCAAATTGGTCATATTGGCGTCTTTTGGTAGCATCAGATAAAACTGCATACGCTTCACCAATTTCTTTAAATTTTTCTTCGGCTCCTGGTTCTTTATTTATATCGGGATGATATTGTTTTGCTAATTTTCTAAAAGCTCTTTTTATTTCTTCGTCTGTGGCAGTTTTACTGACTCCTAAGACTTCATAATAATCTTTTTTATTCATTTTTTACTCCTTTCCAGTGATAGTTATATCATGTAGTAAAAGTGATGGAGTTCTAACACTTAAACTAAAATTAGATAAATCACTACCAACTTCTATAACATTTGAAAATACTTCAAAAATATTCGTAGATAATATAATCATATTTAGACCTTTTGTTACTTTTCCATTTTCTACAAGTAGACCTTCAGCTTGAACTGATATGTTACCAGTTTTTGTATCTACCCCAGAATGAAATCCAAAGGCTTCATCAATAATGATTCCGTTATCAAGATCCTTTATTAGTTCTTCATACGATTTATTTCCACATTCTATATATAAATTATTAACTCCATTAGCATTACCTGATGCTTCTTTATTCAATTTAATAGCATACTCAATATTGTTTATTTCTTTTATAAATACACCATTCTTAACTAGTGTTTGGCATTTTTTTAAAGTGCCTTCACTATCAAAATTAGCATTTAACATTCCTTTCGGAGAATCTTCAACAATATTTATTTTTTCACTAAATATTTTACTATTTAATTTGCCAAATAATACTGACTCATTTAAAAATATATTTTTACTTTGAAATGAATCTTTAAATGTAAGTAATATACTTTCTACGACATTATTAGTAAGTAATACTTTATACTTATTCGTAGTAACTGACTTACTATCTAATTTAATTAATAAGTATTCTAATTTTTTCAATAGATATTCTTTAAACTCGTTAAAATCATAATCTTTTGTATAATAACCTATATATAATACTCTAGTTATATCATCTTTATTAACTGTTATGGCTGCTCCATAAGCATTAAAATATGTTTCATCTTCCATATCACAACTATTTATTGAATTAGTAATATAATTTCCGCATTCAGTATGAGAATAATCTGCTTCAATTGATTTAATGCATGAATACTTTTTCTTTAATTCGTTTAATGATAATAAATCTTCTTTTACTTTACTATAATCAACTATTTCTTTTTTTCTTAATTTATTTTTTATATTACCAGAACATAGTCTATTAGAATTTTTATTATCTGATGTTTTAAATATATCTTCCAAAATCTTTATTAACTCTTCAGGATTTTTAATGCTTTCAGTAACAATCTTAACACATCTATTATCTTTGATAGCTTTAATTATATATTTTGATACATTAGTTATTTGAAATAATTTAATTTTATTATTTAACGTGCTTATATCTGTGCTGTTATGTTTTTCTTTAAATATCTCAATATCAATGTTATGCATTTGACCAATTTCAATTAATTTATTCATCTTTTTCACCTCCGACAAGTATATGACCAACCTTTATACGAGGCATTCCAACATTTACTGGAACGGAGCCACTGATTGAACCACACATTCCTTGCCCAAGTGCTAGGTTATCTCCGACCATTTCTACACTTTGTAATATATCTTTACAGTTACCTATTAAACTAGCTGACTTAACACATTCAGCAAGTTTACCATCACGAATCATGTAAGCTAGATCACAAGCAAAGTTAAAATCTCCAGTCTCTGGTGATACACATCCACCACCCATTTTTTTAGCATAAAGGCCTATTTTTATATCTTTTATCATATCTTCAAAAGTATCTGTTCCTTTTTCAAGATAGGTATTATTCATTCTGGATGTCGGAGCATATATGTAACTTTCTCTTCTACTACTTCCAGTTGGATTCATTTTCATTTTGCGATTATTTATTTCATCAATTAAATACCCAGTTAATACTCCTTTATCAATTAGTTTATTAACTTTTGTTTCTCTACCTTCGTCATCAATCTTACTTGATCCCCATTCATCACATAATGTTCCATCATCAATAATACTTACTTTTTCACTTGCTATTTTGTTACCTAAATCATGACTTAAAACTGATATTTTATCTGCTACAGATGTTGCTTCCATTGCATGTCCGCAAGCTTCGTGAAATATTACCCCACCAAAACCATTTTCGATAATAACTGGCATTTCTCCACCAACACAAGGTTTAGCATATAATTTATCAAGACCTTCTTTTACTAGGTTATTTATTACTTCATCATAATTTATTTCGTCTAGTAAATCTAAGCTAATTGTTTTGCCATAAGAATATGCTATGTTACATGATTTATCATTATCTTTTAAACTAATTGTTATATATAATCTAGTTCTTTCTCTTTCTTCTTTTTTATATAAACCGTTTTCACGAGCAATAGTTACATTTTGTTTAACATTTTGTAAGTTTAGACTTACTTGATTAATTCTTTCATCTTTAATTCTTATTTTTTTATCTAAGCCATTAAACAATTTTTTTATGTCTTCATTTGTATAATGAGTTTTATGATTATTTTTATATTTTTTTATTCTATTTAGGGATACATAATCATATATTGCTTTTCCATTAACGTTTTCTTTTAAAGAATTAATGATTGAATTAATATTTTTATTGCTAAAATCGTTAGTAGCAGCATAATAAACATTATTTTTTTTAGCTAATCTAAGACCTAGTCCACTACTATAGTTAACGCTATATCCATCTAAGTTGCTATCAACATAGTTATATATTGTAGTTTTTTTATCTTCAAGGAATATTTCTGCAAAGTCCCCACCAGTTGATAACATATTTTCAAGCATTCTTTCAAGATTTTCTTTTTTCATCTGTGCTCCTTATTACGGTCAAAAAGAGAGTATAAGACGCTCTCTTTTTACCAATTTATATTTTATTATTTTTCTTCGTATGTGGCATCTTCAACTTTTTCATGGTCATTATCATTACCACTATTTGTTTCAGTATTATTTGCATTATCTTTAGCTGCTTGTTCATATACTTTAGCTGCTAAATCCATAGCTACTTTATTTAATTCTTCAGAAGTTTTTTTAATTTCTTCAATATCAGTTCCTTCTAAGGCTTTCTTAGCTGCTTCTAGTTTTTCTTCAGCGTTCTTTTTGTCGTCTTCGGATACTTTATCACCTAGATCAGATAGAGCTTTTTCAGTAGCAAATACAATACTATCAGCATTATTTCTTACTTCAGCTTCTTCTTTTCTCTTTTCATCAGCTTCTTTATTTGCTTCAGCTTCTTTCATCATTTTATCAATTTCTTCATCAGATAGATTGGTTGATGATGTAATTGTAATTGATTGTTCTTTATTTGTACCTAAATCTTTGGCAGTAACATTAACAATACCATTAGCATCAATATCAAATTTAACT
>OGDY01003937.1_pt1 | contig 10861 bp, 8 predicted proteins | sample 1570341 | NCBI WGS metagenome assembly OGDY01 (sample SAMEA2581972, study PRJEB24529) | metagenome | biome: Human gut stool | place: China | collected 2011 | reverse complement strand
GTTCTCACCTTCAAATGGCTAACATAGTTACTAATTGGTTCCCAGAACTTTTCTGTTTATCTCACTAGTAGGCAAACCAGTCCAGAAATCATGAGCACTTCCTATACTGATATTATTTTGATACAAGAAATGAGGAGCCCCTCCGTTAAACTCATCACTACCTACCAAACCATAAGAAGTTCTCACCTTCAAATGGCTAACATAGTTACTAATTGGTTCCCAGAACTTTTCTGAACTGACTACCCACCCCAAAGAAGCAGCCGGGAAGAATTCGAAACGCTCTCCTTTTGCCAAACGTTCAGAGCCATTGTAACCAAAGTTAAATTCCAGCAAGTACTTATTAGCAAAATCGTACGTCAAGCGTCCTGAATACCCCTGGTTTCTATTAGGTAACACATCATTTCTGTATTCACGCATCATGTACATCAACATGGCTGACAAGTTATGGTCGCCAAAACTACGCTTCCAGTCCAAACGTGCGTCAAAATAGAAGGTCTGATCAGAATTACGGCTAATTCCCGACTGACTAAGATATTGATCACCTGTTTGTAACAATTGAAGTTCGTACTCATCGGTATCCGGTAAATAACTACCGTCTTTTACCTTATAATAATAAGGTTTGATAGAACGATTATAAGAAGACTCTGACCAGTTCTTGAAGTTCACCAAAGCTTTTAAACTCAATCCTTCCGTGATAAAGTCCAGTTTCTGATTTAAACTGATAGAAGTATTCAGTGTATTGTAGTTCGTTTCTTTAAATGAACCTAACATTTCTGCATAAGGGTTCTTTCCGAGTACATTTGGTTTTATTTCTGCATTACCGAAGCGAATAAAACCATCATCCCCTTCCTGACTGGGGAAATAAGCAGGAAAAGCCACTGGATTCGCTCTCATTACAGTCTGGTACATATCCGACACACTGTAGTTAGGCCCCTGACGATTTCCAATCTGTGCCATCATACGAAGGTCAATCGTAGTCGTATTGGTTACCTTATAAGATATATTATTCTGGAAGTTATACTCCCAGTTATTGATGTTGGTATCATAATAATAATTCTTCGGTGCATCCAGCAAACCAGTATCATGATTGGCTTGCAAACTCATATAATATGTCACACGAGAACCACCACCTTGAAGATTAATATTGGCACGCTGATTGTAGTTTCCTTCCTTAAAAATCAAATCATACCAATCCACATTCGGGTATACATACGGATTCAATCCTTTTTCAGTATTCAGAATCTGTTCTTCCGTATATTTCGGATTCGTGATAGGAGTCAGACTTCTAGCCTGAGCCGCTTCATTGTAAGTACGCATAAAGGTCGGTCCGTCTGCAAATTCCACTACATTCATCGGACGGAAGTAAGATGCCTCCAAAGAAACATTTATCTTCGCTTTTGAGTTTTCCGTACCACTTTTTGTAGTAACCAGCATCACACCATTCGCACCTCGGTTACCGTAAATAGCCGTTGCCGAAGCATCTTTCAACAAAGAAAAACTTTCGATAGATTCTGCCGGAATACGGTTCAAGTCAGAGGATGAAATTTCCACTCCATCCAACAGAATCAATGGGGTAGAACGTCCTCCGAATGTATTGATACCACGGATATAAAATTCAGAAGAAGATCCAGGTTCTCCACTGCTTGTCATAGACATAATACCAGCTAACTTACCAGCCAAAGAACTAGTCAGCGAAGAAGAAGGAACCTTTAGAGTAGAACCTTTTACAGTAGCAATAGATCCAGTTACAGAAACTTTCTTCTGTGTTCCCTGTCCTACAACCACTACCTCAGCCAGCATTTCATTATCCGGTACAAGCTTCACATTTACAAGTCCCTGATCAGTAATATAAACTTCCTGTTTTTTATAACCTACATAACTAACCTCCAGGGTGCAACTTTTCCCAGAAAAAGTAAGTGAGAAGTTACCATCCAAGTCAGTAATAACACCATTAGTAGTGCCTTTTACAACTACATTGGCACCTATCACTGTCGAACCATCGGTAGCATCAGTTACTACACCAGAAATAGTACGCTGCTGTTTCACCGATTTAGCAGAGGCCTTACTTAAAATAATTTCTTTTCCATTTACTTTATATACAATTCCACTACCTTCAAATACTTCTGAAAGCACTTCCTCAATATCCCCGTTGAGATTATAGTTTTTCTTAGCACTTCCTTCCAAATCACTGGATTTATAAAAGAAAGAATAATCAGTGGTTTCTTCTATTTCTCTTACCACTTCCAACAAAGACATTGAATTTCCCCGTAAAGGAATCTGCCCGGTAAAAGGTGCAGACCAAGCATCCGACGAAGGATACAACAAGAGCGAAAGAATCAAACTCCTACAAAACAAACTTCTCTTTTTCATTTTTCATGTGTTTAATTTATAGTTAACCATCATTCAAGAATTAGGTTTTGTAATAAATACACTTATCATGAAAAAAAGACTACATGGGTAATAAGATTTTTTCTAAAAATATTTTTATCTGTAGAAATAAAAAATCCCCGTGAGACTTACAAACACAAAGTTTCACGGGGAATATACATCTATTATATATCAGCAATAAATTCTATTTCATCAACAAATAATGGGAACCATTTTTCTTATAAGTCAGTTGTGAAGAAAAACATATTTTTTCTATCACAGCTTCCATGCTTTCATCATTTCGTATAGTACCAGTCAGCAATAAGCCATGATTTACAGCTTTATCCAATTCTACCTCTACCCGATATTTTTTTCTGATAAAATCCATCAAATTATCAAGTCGGATATCCGTAAAACGATAATTTCCATCTACCCATTGTATGTTTTCTGGAAAATTCTCGACCAAAGTAGAACCGGTATGTACATCATATACTAAACGTTGAGAAGGTGCCATACTAATTAATGACTGGTTTTTACCAACAAAATCAATGGCTCCCTCATATAAGGCTATAATTGAAGTATCTAACGTAGGTTGATTTACAGAAAAGACTGTACCTTTAACCTCTATACAAGCTGTATTGATATAGACCTTGAAATCTGTATTGGCTTTCTTTTTTACTTCGAAGACAGAACTTCCTGTCAGCCAAACTTCACGTTTACTCAGGAAGTCTGAAGAAATTCGTATCTTACTCTCTGGTTCCAACCAAACAGTTGAACTATCTGGCAATATATACATACGGCCTTCTACATAAGAATGCTCTATATAAGCCACACTCTTTATTTCATGTTTTTCAGGTATCTTATATCCCCAATAAAGCATAACCCCTACTAATGCTGCAGCAACCGCCCATCCTGCCCGCAAAATATAACGACGAGGAGAGAATATTTTTCTATCTACCCTTTTCCAAGTCTTTTCTTTAAGTTCCAGATTCTCATCCACCTGTTCACTTTTTACTTTTTCCCATTCCTTGTGTAACTGTTCCACAAAAGGTTTCCAATTTCCCAAATCTTCTGTTTTATGTTTTTTCTGGTTCATGCACCTAAACTTATTTTATTTACTATAAATACACGCCATAAAAAGAATTGACTACAAAGCTATATCACTTTATTGTTATTTTTTACATTCGTATTCATTTTATTCAAAAGATTTTCAATAATAAGATTATTTATCTACATTTGCACACATAGAATATTTAAAGAACGCTAATAATTTTTTTCGACCTCGCAGTATGATTAATACTATCCGTCAAATTAAACAAGGGAATTCCAAGGCCTTTAAAGCAATTTTTGACCGATATTGGAACATCGTATATCGTTTTACAGGCCTGTATCTCATGGATAACTACGAGAAGGAAGAAATTACACAGCAAGTATTTATTAAACTTTGGGAAAAGCGCGAACTGCTGGACGAAGAAAAAGATTTAGACGGGTTACTTTTCATTATCACAAGAAATTTGATATTCAACCATATCCGCAAATCTATCAATGAAGAAAAACTAGCTGAGACATTACAGCTGGCAACAGAAGCCTCAAATGAAATTGAACAAGGAATAGAAGCTGAAGATTTAAAAAAGTACATAGACAAACTTGTTCACATGCTTCCTGAACGGCAACGAACCGCATTCATTTTAAGTAAAAAAAGAGGATTAAAGGTAAAAGAGATTGCAGAAGAAATGCATATCTCCGAAAAAGGAGTTGCCAGAAACCTGTATCTGGCAACAAAATTCCTAAAAAAACATATCTTGTTCTTCTGGCTCGCATATTCTGTATTCTCGCATTCTAATTTTTCCTTTCAATCATTGGAAGACATCTCTCTAAGGTTCTGGAGTACTATTCCTGAATGCCGTTTAAAGAATTTGCTGAATGAGGCTTGATTGACAAGCTTAGTATTACCCTAATTATTGAATACTTAATTATCAACCATATCCGCAAAAAAGCAAAAAGCCGGACAGATACACGAAGTATCCTTCCGGCTTTCACTTTTTCCGTCTTATCAGACAATATTTACAATTAATTCTGCATTCTATTATTCTTCCGTATTCTCTTCCATCTTCCGTTTCACAAACTTGATTTTCAAGTTGGCCTCTTTCTGCTCTTTCTTGATTTCTTCGATGGCAGACAACACACGTGCCAGCTCACTCAGTTCTGCGACTGCCTTCACGTCATTCGGATGCATCACTGTCTTATAATTCCGGTCGCCGATAAATTCCAGACGGATGTTTTTCTTATCACGATTGGCTACCAGAAATGCAATCACCCCTCCATCATTACCCAGTTTATAGTCGGCTTTTTCTACCGGACGTCCTAAATCTGTAGTTTCATAACTATCTATTGACGTAGGAGTTTCCGCAAAAGTATCATCCACAGAAACCTTTACAGCCGTATGATGAATACTCCCTCCCGCACAATAAATAGAGGTCAGCGACATCTCGCCTAATTCGCTCACCTGTGCACGCAAGAACGAACGGCCGATGTTTTTTTCGACCACCTGAGTGGGATAGAAATAATTTCCTACTTCCTGATAGGCCGTGTCCTTCTCCAGGACAAACTTTCCCTTGATGGAGTCAAGCGCAGCCTGCTTCACCGTCATCATGCTGTCCAGATAAGCCAAAGTCTTGGTCTGTTCTGCCAGGTCAATCTGCTGCATCAGTTTGATACCCGCCTTGCGCACTTCAAATGCCTTGGGATACAGGGTACGAATACTATCTATCTGCAATTTAGCCAGACTGTACTCACCTGCCGCATACGCAGCTTCCGCACGCTGAAACAACTGTCCAGCCTGCTTCTCACCGTTCTGGCAAGCAGAAAGTGCCAGTGCCATCGGAACGAGCAATAATCCTATCTTTTTCATACGTTTATCTATCATTCTATGCAGGCAAAAATACAACTATTTTCGGAACTCCTCCGCACATTCCTGCTTTTTTCCACGCATTTTCTATGTTTCCCTCACCGGAAACCTACGTTTTGCGGAAGGGAAACCTACGTTTCGGCCTTGAGAAACATAGGGTTCGCACAAGCGAAACGTAAAACATGCAGAAAGGTTTGTTTCTTAACAGCCTGATGTTTCCTCAATGTCTTTCCACAACCAGAAAAACGAATGCAAGATTTCAAGCAAGCGGCAAAAAATGGACAAAGGGATTTTTTTTGTAACTTTGCGGCAAATTGAAAAAATGCATACAATGGAACTGAAAGAACACTTCGCTGGCAGAATTTTTAGTCTGATATCAGAAACGGCCGATGAGCTGGGACTGGAATGCTATGTCGTAGGTGGATATGTAAGAGATATTTTCCTGAACAGACCTTCCAAGGACATAGATGTAGTGGTGGTAGGAAGCGGAATTGAAATGGCTCAGGCTTTCGGCAAAAAGCTGGGACGAGGTGCGCATGTATCTGTTTTCAAGAACTTCGGTACGGCACAAGTCAAGTTCAAGGATACGGAAGTGGAGTTTGTGGGTGCACGCAAGGAGTCGTATAGCCACGACAGCCGCAAGCCGATAGTGGAAGACGGCACGCTGGAAGATGACCAGAACCGCAGAGACTTCACCATCAATGCCATGGCAGTCTGCCTGAACAAGACACGTTTCGGAGAACTGGTGGATCCCTTCGGCGGGCTGGATGACCTGAAGGAACGTACCATCCGTACTCCGCTTGATCCGGACATCACGTTCAGCGACGACCCGCTGCGCATGATGCGCTGCATACGGTTTGCCACGCAATTGAATTTCTATATAGACGATGAAACGTTCGAAGCACTGGAGCGCAACAAGGAACGCATCAAGATTATTTCGCGCGAACGTATCGCCGACGAACTGAACAAGATTTTGCTGTCACCTGTGCCTTCAAAGGGCTTTATTGATCTGGACCGCTGCGGACTGCTGGAACTAATTTTTCCGGAACTGGTGGCACTGCAGGGAGTGGAAGTGCGCAACGGACGCGGTCACAAAGATAATTTCTACCACACGCTTGAAGTGGTGGATAATATTTCACGCGTAAGTAATGACTTGTGGCTGCGCTGGGCTACCCTGCTGCACGATATTGGCAAACCGAGAACCAAACGCTGGGAACCTAAAGCGGGATGGACTTTCCATAACCACAATTTCATCGGTGAGAAAATGATTCCGGAAATCTTCCGCAAGATGAAGCTTCCGATGAACGAGAAAATGAAGTACGTACAGAAACTCGTCGGTCTGCACATGCGTCCGATTGTGATTGCCGATGAAGAAGTGACCGACTCGGCCGTACGCCGCCTGCTCTTCGAAGCTGGTGATGACATCGACGACCTGATGATGCTTTGCGAAGCAGACATTACTTCCAAAAACGAAGCCCGCAAGCAACGCTTTCTGGATAACTTCAAACTGGTGCGCCAGAAGCTGAAAGATTTGGAAGAAAAAGACCGTATCCGGAACTTCCAACCGCCTGTGGACGGAGCCGAAATCATGCAGGTATTCAACTTGCAGCCTTGCCGTGAAATCGGAAGCCTGAAAAGTTCTATCAAGGATGCGATTCTGGATGGTGCCATCCCGAACGAGCACGACGCAGCCTTTGAATATATGCTGAAAAAGGCGGAACAAATGGGACTAAAGCCCGTGAACCTGCCTGAAAAAAAATAAGCTAACCCAACCTCTTTCGAAGCCTCTGTCACCCCTGATCTACAGAAGCTTCGAAAGATTTTTCCGATATAGCTATTCGCTTGTCGACAAACTAGAAAAATATTTCAAAATTTCCAATATCTGAGAGCTATTACAAATTAGAGTTACCCAATTAAACCTCCTACAATACCATACAAGGAGGATTTCGTTCATAAAAGTTCTCCCAATTTAGAAACATCCGAAAAATCTCATTTTTTATTTTTCTCCCAAATCTCTATCTTTGTCCTGCTTTTCAAAAGGTAACCTAACCGTTTCAAAAGGGAATGCCGTGGAAATCGGCAACAGTACCTGCTGCTGTGATTCTTGCGTAAACCTGGACATGCATTGCAAGCCACTGTGAATCGAATTCATGGGAAGGCGTCTGTGGGGAAAGATCAGTCAGAAGACCTGCCCGGAAAAGCTCAACTATAATTTATGTTTTATCTCATTTAATTGAAAGAAATGAATTTGACAGAAATCCGCATCATCAAGCGCGACGGAAAGCAGGAAAACTTTTCAGCCGCTAAAATCACCAACGCCATCGGAAAGGCTTTCGAAGCAACCGGTATTCCTCAGCAGAAAGAGGAACTGGATCTGATTACCCGGCAGGTGGTGTCACACTTCTCACAGCCTACCATGGGTGTGGAAGAAATTCAGGACCTTGTGGAAAACGAATTAATGAAGGTACAGCCGGAAGTGGCCAAGAAATACATCATCTACCGTCAGTGGAGAAATACGGAAAGAGACCGGAAGACGCACATCAAGCATATCATGGACGGCATTGTGGCCATCGACAAGAATGATGTAAACCTGAGCAATGCCAACATGTCAAGTCATACGCCGGCCGGACAGATGATGACTTTCGCTTCAGAAATCACCAAGGACTATACTTACAAATATCTTCTTCCGAAAAAATATGCAGAAGCGCATCAGATGGGCGACATACACATCCACGACCTGGATTATTACCCCACAAAGACGACTACCTGCATACAGTATGACTTAGATGACTTGTTCGAACGCGGATTTCACACCAAGAACGGAAGCATCCGTACGCCGCAGTCCATCCAGAGTTACGCTACACTGGCTACCATCATTTTCCAGACGAACCAGAATGAACAGCACGGAGGACAGGCGATTCCGGCCTTTGACTTTTTCATGGCCAAGGGAGTGCTGAAAAGTTTCCAGAAAATCATGGCTACTCATTTAGGATTGCTGCTCGACATCAAGGGACACACAACGGACGAGAAAGAAATCCTGAAAGGGATACGTGCCCATTTCCACAGCATCGCTCCTAACGAAGAGACTGAAAAGGCTTACTTGGATTCTTTACAAGCGGAAGGCATCGACCTGACAGCAGACGAATTGAAGTACGTGCTCCGCAAAACATTGGCACAAACCCGCAAGGATACGCATCAGGCCATGGAGGGCTTCATCCACAACTTGAACACCATGCATTCCAGAGGGGGTAATCAGGTGGTATTCAGCTCCATCAATTACGGTACGGACACCTCGGCAGAAGGAAGGATGGTGATTCAGGAATTATTGAAGGCTACCATCGAAGGCTTGGGAAATCATGGAGAAGTTCCGGTCTTCCCTATCCAGATTTTTAAGGTGAAAGACGGAGTGAGCTATTCCGAAGCCGATTATCAACTGGCTATGAAAGATTTTGAAGCAGCTCTCTCAGGAGATGTGAAGTTTGAATGCCCGAATTTCGACCTCTTCCTGCAAGCATGTCGTACGACGGCCAAAGCCTTGTTCCCGAACTTTATGTTCCTGGATACTCCATTTAACAAACACGAAAAATGGAATGCCGACGACCCGAAACGTTACCATTATGAACTGGCGACCATGGGATGCCGTACGCGCGTATTCGAGAACCTCAACGGAGAAAAGACTTCATTGGGAAGAGGTAACCTTTCATTCACGACCATGAACCTGCCTCGTCTGGCCATCGAAGCGCACCGGAAAGCAGAAAGTCCGACTAACGAGACTCCGGAAGGCAAGCTCCAGAAAGCAAAGGAACTTTTCCTCCAGTCTGTACACTCCATGGCAGAATTCATCGCAGAGCAGTTGTATACCCGTTACCAGTACCAGCGTACCGCTCTTGCGCGTCAGTTCCCGTTCATGATGGGCAATAATGTATGGAAAGGTGGAGGTGCCCTTCATCCCAACGAAGAAGTCGGAGATGTGTTGAAACAGGGTACTTTAGGTATCGGTTTTATCGGAGGACATAATGCCATGATGGCATTATACGGCCAAGGACATGGACACAACCAGCAGGCGTGGAACACACTTTACGAGGCTATTGAAGAGATGAATAAGGTGGCCGAAGACTATAAAAAGAAATACGGCTTGAATTATTCGGTACTGGCAACTCCCGCCGAAGGATTGTCAGGTAGATTTACCCGTATGGACAAACGGAAATATGGAATCATTGAAGGGGTAAACGACCGTGATTATTATGTCAACTCATTCCATGTGGACGTAAAAGAACCGATTACTATTGTTGAGAAAATCAAACGTGAGGCTCCTTTCCATGCATTGACACGTGGCGGACACATCACCTACGTAGAGCTGGATGGCGAAGCGCAGAAAAATGTAAAGGCCATTGCGAAGATTGTAAAGGTGATGCACGACGAGCAGATTGGATACGGTTCTATCAACCACCCGGTAGATACTTGTCACGATTGTGGCTACAAGGGAGTCATCTACAGCCGTTGTCCGGTATGTAACAGCGAGAATATCCTGCGCATGCGCCGTATCACCGGTTACTTGACGGGCGACCTTAGCAGCTGGAACTCTGCCAAGAGAGCGGAAGAGCACGACCGTGTAAAGCATGCATAAGCTGAAAGGAAACATACATGTTACATTATTTATATACATATCCTGAAACAATTGTCGACGGTGAGGGCATCCGGTATTCCATCTATCTGGCTGGCTGTTCCCATCGTTGCAAAGGATGTCACAATCCGGAATCATGGAACCCGAAAGCTGGCAAACCTCTCACGCAGGAAGTGCTGGAACAAATCGTTCAGGAAATCAATGCCAATCCTCTGCTGGACGGAGTAACCTTCTCAGGCGGTGACCCTTTTTACAATCCGGAAGAGTTTCTGCCTGTCCTGAAAGAAGTCAGCCAACGAACGGGCATGAATATCTGGTGTTATACAGGATTCACATATGAAAACTTACTTAAACTAGGAGAAGCAAATCCTAAAATAATAGAACTGCTAAAACAAATAGATGTTCTCGTGGATGGACCATTCATCCTTGATAAGAAAAGTTATGATTGTGTTTTTAGAGGCTCTACCAATCAAAGAATTATTGATCCTAAAGAGAGCCTAAAGAAAAAGAAAGTATGCCTAGTAGAGAAATATTATCCTAAAGATAAAAAGAAAAATAATAAAAGAGAGCGAATGTACATTTAAGCTCTCTTTTTATAACATATACATAGAACCATCGTCCTGATAAGAGTTATTATTAGTTAGTTTCTGTTCTAAAACTTTAACTCTTGATTCTAAACTATTTAGTCTATTATTAATTTCATATAAAGTATTATTACCATTATCATAACCAATCGTATTATTTTGTAAATTACTAGAACCATAATTCATTCCCTGAGTAGCATATGGCATCCCATTCATTAAACTACCAGGAGGTCCTTGATAACCAAAATTACCATACATCATATTACCCGGCATATTCTGAAAATAACCATACTGCATCATATCTCTATTATCCATATTATCACATTCCTTTACTTTATTATATGCAAATAACAATAAATGTGCTATAATACTATTTGT
>OGDY01003933.1_pt1 | contig 10870 bp, 9 predicted proteins | sample 1570341 | NCBI WGS metagenome assembly OGDY01 (sample SAMEA2581972, study PRJEB24529) | metagenome | biome: Human gut stool | place: China | collected 2011 | reverse complement strand
TTCGGCCTCGCCCTTGCCCTGTAAATAGGCCAGCTTCAGGGCGTTCTCGCCCTGCTTGCCCAGCGCCAGCACCTGCCGCACTGCGCCGCCCATGCTGCCTTCCGGGCCGGTCAGCTTCAGCGCCTCGGCAAAGCTGCCCACTTCGTTCACGCCCATCCGGTACAGTGCCTTCGCGGCCTGGGTGTACACGCCTGCACCGATGCCGCCGGGCATATTGTCCACGATGGTCTGCACGCCCTGCGTGCTCACCCTTCCCGCCCGGGCCAGCTGTGCAGCCGCTTCCTGCTCCCCGCTCGCCCAGCCGCTCGAGTCCAGCGCACTCTCGTCCGCCGTCAGTGTTTCCTCCGCGTAGCTCCTGCCATTGACAGCCCCGCCCTCCGGTGCTATATTGGTCTTGGCAGAGGGTAGATCAGCTAACGTCTCGGGCGTATCTCTGGGGTCGGACGCGGCATCCATAGAGGACTGCAACTCCTCTGCTGTGGCGGGAGGGTCTACGACTACGTTTCGGACGTGAACCTCAGGGTCGGACGCGGCACTCACGGGGGATCGCAAGCCTTTCGTCACTTCTGTTAAGTCCACACCGTTTTTCGCAAGATACTCGGTGACAATATAGTTCGTGTTTTTCTTTGTATCACAGACGGCTTCCACGACAACGTGGCTGCCGTCTATTTTTTTCTCAAAGATAACGACAGGAGCACGTTTACCTTTGTTCGTCATGTACCCATCTGCCCGGTCTTTTGCCAGATACGCATTGTCAAAATTGTTCAGCACATACGCCGCCCGGGCCACGTCGGCGCTCTCCTTCATGGTTCCGTCGGCACTGCCGTTTCCCCCTGCGTGCCGGTTGGTGATGTGCTGCACGGCGTTCGAGTCCATCAGGGTGCGGTCGCCCACCTTCTCGAGGCCCGTCAGTTCCATCATGGCGCTGCGCATCCGGTCGCCCGTCTCGGCCACCACATACGGCTCCAGCTTCTCGCCTGCCCGCACCCGGTCAACGTACTCCGCCAGCCCCGGGTCAACGCTGTTCTTGTATTCCTCAATGCCGACGTTCTGCGCCGCAGTATGTACCGCCGGGTCATCGTTCACAGCTGTCTCGTTCACAATGCCGCTTGCCTCTGTAGCAGCGCCCGTCATTTTACGCCCCGCAGAACTTCCGGCGTCCGACTCAGACCTGACCGACTCGCCAGTGGCTCCCCCTTTGGGGGAGCTGGCGCGCAGCGCCTGAGAGGGCTCCGCCGTCCGGGCCTCCCACTCCTTCTGCTGGGCGGCAGCCCGCTCCATCCGGTCCAGCCGGTCGTAACGCTCTGCCTCCCTGTCCAGCGCTTCGCTCATGCCGCGCAGCCTCGTGCCGATCGCGCCGCCCAGCGCGCCGGATGCGCCGCCGGAGAGTCCGCTTTCCAGCGCGGTGAGGAAGGTGTCTTTGCTGAAGAGGTTCTTTGCTGCCTCGCTGTCCCCCAGCGCAGCGTCGATGGCCATGTCCGCATAGGTCTCCGCAAAGGCCTGCATCGAGTTGTCGATGCCGCCCGAGATGGCCGCAGCCACCGCCGGGTAGCGCTTCGCCAGCTCCGAGCTGCCCGCCAGCCCCTGCACCCAGTCCGCGATCTGCCCCGCCAGCGTGTCCTTGGCGTAGTCCGAGCCCATGGTCTTTGCAAGGTCAGCCGCGCCCACCGAGTTGATGGCCCACCCTGCGCCGAACTTGGCGAGGCCGCCGCCCAATGCCTTACCGGCGCTCTCGCCCTTCTCCGCGCTCTGGCCCATGGCCTCTGCCGCTCCCTGTGCGCTCAGCATAGGCAGGATCCATGCTGCGCCCTCGCCGCCTGCTGCAATGGCCAGATTCTCCGCCGCGCTGGTCACGGCCCCCGCCACGGCCCGCTGGGTCGGGCTCAGGCCGCTCTGGGCCGCAGCCGTCAGCTGCTGCCCGCGGTCGTAGAGCTGGTAGCCCACGCTCTGGTTCTTGTCGATGCCGTCGCTCACCTCCAGCCCCGCCAGCTTCTGGCGCATCTCCCGGATCTCCTTGGAGTTGTACCCCATCGAGATGAGCTCCCGGTTCCGGCTCTCCGGCCATGTGGGGTTATAGTCCATGTCCACGTCGGTCAAAAGATCAAACAGGCTCTGGGCGTGTTCGTCGCCCTTCACTTCCTGCTCCACCTGTTTCCAGTTCTTCAGGGTGGCGTCAATGTTCTTTCCCGCCTGCACGCCGTACTCCGCGCCCAGCACCGGGGCAGCGGCCACCGTGTCTCCGATGCCGCCGATGGTGTTCGCCGCCCGGCGCACGCCCCGCTTCCATGCAGGGATGGCGTCCAGCGCAGCGTTCATCTTCCGGGCCTCGTCGATCTGCGCCTGTGTCCAGCCGCCCTTTTGGATAAGGTCGGCGTCCGTGTACGCGCCGTGGGTGTTGTCCACCCGGCGCACCGCGTCGGCCAGATTCTTGTTGTCCCCGGTGTCCATCCACTGATTGATGCGGTCAAACTCGTCCGGTACGCTGTCCTTGGCAAAGCTGGCTCTCAGCTCCTGCGCCCGGCCGGTGCCGTAGGCCATGGCCCCGCCGTCCACGTTCTCCAGCACGTTCCCGTTCTTCGCAGGTACGCCCCACTTCTGCCCCATGTCCAGCGCCATTTCGGTGGGGCTTCCTTTGAGAATGGCTCCCCTGACAGGGGAGCTCCGTTCTCGCGCGGCGTCAGCCGACGGGAACGGTGAGAGGTTTTCTTTCCGCCCGCTGCGCGCCTGAGAGGGTTCATTCCTCGCATCCACCTCCCCCATATCGCTTATGTGCCGCTCGGTGTACTGCTGCAGGGCATCTGCATAGATGTTGCTTTTGGGCAGCACTGTGCTCGATGCAGTGGACGGATTCGGCGTCTTGGTGCGGACAGCTCTCACCTTTTCCGCCGTCCACCCAGAGCTTTCTGCCGCCTTCGATGGGTTGCTTTCTCTCATTTCCTTAACTTTTTCCGCTGTCCATGCCATCAGCCCTTCACCCCCGCCTTCTCAAGCGCTCTTGCGATTTCTTCATCGCTGTACCCGTTCTGGTTCATATTGTTCATGATAGCCCACGCGCTATAACCTTTTTTCGCATAGTTCTTTGCCAGCATTGCCGCCATATCTACGCCGCCGCTCTGGCTTGCGCTCTGGACGTTCGCAGTATCCGCATTGAGCCACCCATTATCCGTTAAGGTCTGCTTGTAAAAATCGTACAGCGGCTCATTTCCCTTCATAGAGGAAAATGTCTTTGCCATACTTTGCAGCTGACTGTTCGTCCAGCTGCTCCCGCTGCTTTTCGTTCTGCTGCTCCTGCTGCCCGAAGAGCCGCCCGAGCTGCCTGCGCTCTTTGTTGCCAGCGCCGTTGCAAGCTGCCGTCCTGCGATCGTCCTGTAATTTCCCACAGAGTTCGGATCCAGGCCGTACAGTTCCAGCACCGCCCGTGCAGCCTCGTCGCTGCCGCCGCCTGCCAGCCCGGCTGCGGTCGTGAGCGCACCCGCCTTGTCTGCGCGGGTGATGGGTGCGCCGCTGTAATTGTCAAAAATGCCGGTGTCCAGACCATACCGGCCCAGAACGGCGTTCGCGGCATCGCCCGCTCCCTGCTGGTACAGATTGAACGCCTGCTCGTAGGCATTCAGTGCATCGCTCTGGCCGGTGCGCTCTTTGTTGTACTCCCACTGTTCCCGGGCAAACTCGTTCTCCCACTGCTGCTGGGTGTAGCCCTTGTAGGTGTCGTAGGCCGTCAGACCGGCTCTGCCCACACTCTTCGCCATCTCCCACAGGTTCGAGAGGAAATCGCTTTTCTCCTGCGCTGCCTGATCTGCCCGGCTCTTCTTGTAGTCCCGCCAGTCCTGCGCGTTGGCCACGGCCCCCTGATGCTCCGCCGCCTCGAGACTGTCCTGATTCTGCAGCGCACTCAGCAGCCCCGAGAGGCCGTTCTGCTTCAGCTGGTACAGGGTCAGGGCCTTGTCCCGCAGCCCGGCCAGCCCGCTGTCCACGTTGGCCATGGCCTGCTGGTAGCCCTGCTGGGCCACACTGTTTGCGTAGCTGGAGCCGTACCCGCCGCTCAGCGCGGCAGCGCCCGCAGCGGCGTTCTCAGCCGCCGCCCTGGCATTCGCCTGCGCGCCCGCGCGGTACTGCCGGTAGAGTTCGCTGTCCGTGCCTACATCGTAGCCCGCATTGCTGGCTGCGCCCATGCTGTCCAGCGCCTCATTGATCCGGTCGGTATAGTTACTCTGGTATGCCCCCGGCATCGCGTTCTCCGCGTCCTTCTGCGCCGCCTGCGCGTCCCTGTATCTCTTGAATACGCCCATCTTTAACTCCTCTCTTGACAAATACGTAAAATACGTATATATTATAATTACAGATTCGGAGGTGCATCTTCATGCCAATGACCCCCAAAGAGATCGTTCGCCTGCTCGAACAGAACGGTTTCGTGTTCGTCAGCTCCAACGGTTCTCATCGCAAATACCACAATCCCACCACCGGCAAGACCACTATCGTCCCTTTCCACGCCAAAGACCTCAAACCCGGCACAGAGAAAAATATCCTCAAACTGGCCGGTCTGAAGAAATAAGGAGGCATTTCTATGAACGCTGTTTTCTATCCCGCGGTGTTCCACCCCGAAGAAACGGGTTATTCTGTCACCGTCCCCGACATCGAGGGCTGCTTTACGCAGGGCGATACGATGGATGAGGCTGTGCGGATGGCACAGGATGCCATCGGCCTGATGCTGGAAGAGTGCGCTGTCTGCCCCACTCCTTCCGTTCCTTCCTCTCTTCCGGTGGAGGCCGGAGACTTTGTGGTCATGGTCCCCTTTGATATGGCTGCTTACCAAAAGCAGTTCCGCCCTGTTAAAAAGACCCTCTCCGTCCCCGCTTGGCTCAATGATGCAGCCGAGGCCGCACACATCAACTTCTCCGGCGTTCTTCAGGACGCCTTGAAGGAAAAGCTCCATCTTGCATAATTCTTGATAGCTCAGCCCCTTCGGGCTGGGCATTTTTAATTCTGTTTCATCTTGGCTGTCCGGGTTGCGGCTCCCAGCGTCTGCTGCGCTGCCGCTTGCATCCTGCTGGCCGCGGCCCCAACAGCTCCTCCCTGTTTCCGCCACTGGCGGCGGTCGTCGCCGTTGCCCTTCCGGGCAGGGCGTTTTTCTTTACATGAAAAGAAGGGGCAGCAGGGTCGCTCCCACGCTCACTACGGTGTTCCAAAATCCCGAGCGCCGGTTCTTCTTTGCCTGTGCCTCGCTGGCCGCCTGATTGTATGCGTTCTGGTAGTAGTTGCGCTGGTTCTCCCAGTTCTGGTAGTTGGTCTGGTATTTCTCGTAGTCCTGCGCCTCGGCCTGCTGGTATCCGCTCAGCTGGTTCTGCAGGTCGCTCTTTTTCTGGGTGTACTGGTTCAGCGCCTGGCTGTACAGACTGTTCGTGGCGCTGCTCAGGCCCGCCATGGCATTCTGGTAGGCGCTCTGGCCTGCCTGGGTGCCGTAGCTCGAGCCGTACCCGCCCGAGATGGCGCTGGCGTTGGCCTGCGCGTTCTCATTGGCCAGCTTCGCCTGCCGGGTGTAGCTGTTCTTGTACTGCTCGTAGGCCGCATCCCGAGTGGGGTCATAGCTGAAATCCTTCATCCCGTCCAGCTGACCCATCACGCCATCTATCCTGTCTTTGTATTTGCTGGTGTAGTCTTCCGGCTTCTTCGCCTCCCACTCCTCCAGCTGCGCTCTTGCATTGCTCAAATTACTCATTTCAGCTTCTCCTGTAAGTCCCCCGAGAGATTCTCGGTGTCAATGTTGCTCAAAATATATTCCAGCTGCTCCTGCATCTGGTACAGATAATTCCTCAGCTCCCGGGCGCTGGCCGTATCCAGCCCCTCCAGCCTCGGCATGGAGATCTTCGAAAGTCCCACGATACTAGCCACGTCTCGGTACACCTCCGTTCACTCTTCCACCCTCGCTGCTGCTCAGCGTCATGGCGATGCTCCTTACCGCGATCTGTCCTTTTCCGGTCAGGCGCAGCCGCATGGTGTCGTGACGGGTCGGGACGAAGGGCAGGTTCACTCTCACACGCTTCCCTGCGGTGTCCACCCGGCCCATCTCCTGCCACTCGCCGCCGTCGAAGCTGGCCCAGAGCGTCACCACGGTCCGCTCCATCGCGTCCAGCCGCACCGTCACCCGGCTGCAATACTTGTCGTCCGGGCTCCCGAGTCCGATGTCACCGGTCACAGCCTCGTATTCCACCGTGTCCTCTTCGCCGCTGGCCTCCCGGCTTCCGTCTGCGGCCCAGATGGCCTCTTTGTCCCAGAGATAGAGCTGTCGCCCGGTGCTGCACATGGCCCAGCCGGTGGCGTCTTCCTCGTGCCAAAGCCCTTTCTCAGTGTCGTATACCAGCAGCCGCTGCCCGCCGGAGCTTTCGGTGTGCAGATAGTACCGGCCCACCAGCCCGCCGCCGGCGGCTCTCGTCACATGGCTGAGGCGTTCTTCGTCCAGCGAGGCCGACACCTTGGTGGGCAGACTGCCGTCCCACGCCATGACGCCGTCCATCGAGAGGTAGTACAGCGTCTCGTTGATGACGCAGAGACTCTGGTGCGCACCTTTGGCCACGCCCGAACACTGGATGCTGCTCATCTGGTAGTCGCTGGGCTTGGTGCCGTACAGCTTGTGCAGACCGTTCTCCTTGAAGAAAAGCACGTATCCCATGCAGGTAGCCGCACCGGTAAAGGCCCCGTCGCTGCCCACGGTCACGGCGTAGCTGTCCGCTGCCGTTCCCCGGTAGGAGAACCAGTTGGTGGCGTCGCCCAGCTTGCAGGCATAGATGACGTTTTCGGTGCTCGAGCAGCCCCATACCCGGTTGTTGTGCTCCGTCAGCCAGTCGAGATCCGGCACCCGCCGCTGGGCTGTCACGTCCGGGAAAGGCCCGTCGAAGGTCTGGGTGGTCTTGCCGTCCATGGCCGTCCACACCACGCTCTGGCCTGTCACCACGCAGGTGCCGTAGTACAAAACGCTCTCGATGTCCGGCGCGATGGAGAGGATGACCGAGTCTCCGGCCACGTCGTCCACCACTACGTCCCCGCTGAAATCAGAAGAGTAAGCATTCTTCACCACAGACGGGATGCCCGTCAGCGTCACAGTGTCCCCGGCTTTGAAAGCTTCGCCCAGCCCCTTGCAGGTCACGCGGCAGTAATTCAGTAGGATGTTCTGCCAGCCGCCCGCCGTGCTGTAAAGCTTCAGGGCGTCGCGGTAGCTCCACGGGGCGTCTTCGGCCTGTTTGAGCCAGACATCGCCGTTCCCCGGGCTTTCCGGTTCGGTCGCACCGAACAGATTCGGCGTGTACACTACACCGGCAGCATCGCAGGGGGTCACGGTCAGGCTCACTCCGCCCTGCTGCCAGCTGGACCCCAGCGCACTCAGCGTTCCGCTCACAGTATCAAAGGACATCTTGTCCGGCCAGATGAGCACCTTGGTCCCCATACCCACCAGTCTCTTCTCGTCGTTGGTTAGAGCGTCCTTCAGCTCCACAGTGGCGCTGCCGTCATCCGGGGCGTAACGCAGGGTCGTGCCTTCCACGGTCACAAGACCGTTCAGATGGTACATCCCGTTCATCCCGGCTGCTTCCCGCACCTTCCGCCGGGGCTTGCGGGTCTCGAGTGCCGGGTATCCTCGTGAAGAAAAGTTTTTCTCTTCGCTCAGCTCTGCCTCGCTGCACGCATATCCCTCATTCAGCCCACCGAATACCCGCAGCAGCTGCCGCTGGCTGTTGATTTGATTCAGACTTGTGCTTATCATTTCATCCTCCTTCCGGGTTCTCGTTCTTATTCCAATCGGAGAAACGAGAAAAAAGCGTTTAGCGAAGCGGCTAGCTTTTTTCCGTTTCGACTTCTCCTTTGGGGTCTGAAAGGGGCGAGCAGCCCCTTTCTCGTGGATCCAGCGCGTCGAAATCGCTGGTGGTTTTCTGGTTCTCTTTTGGCAGCAAAAGAGAACATATCTCACGTTAAAAGTTTCCCGCCGCCTGCCGGCATATAGTTCCGCCTCACCCACACCGCAAACTCCTGCACATAACTCGTGTAGAGCTGCAGCTCATTCGCCGCCCGGGCCGTCTCGCCCAGTGCAAGGTCCATCTGCGCAGCCAGCCAGTGGGGATAAAGCGCTTCTGCCGCACAGCAGGCCAGCAGCGGGGTGTCATATTCCAGCCCGTCGTTCCACAGAATATCTGCGCCCTTGTCCTCAAAGTCGCCGCCGGTCTGGCTGCGCTCCACGATGTTCCGGCGCATCCCGCTGTCTGCCTGCCGCAGCCATAGCTGCTTCAACCGGTTCTCAAAATGATTGTTCGGCCTCAGCTCATCAGCCATCTTTATCGCTTCGCCTGCTGTCATAAAAAAACCTCCAAAACAAAATCCCCCGGCGCAGCAAGCGCCTGCAAGCTGTACCGGGGGAAATATCAAATGGTCATCATCTGGGTTCCGGCCGCCGCCTGCATGGCCTGACTCTTCCGGGCCGCTTCGGCGTCCTGTTTGATGCTGTGTTCCAGCACCTCGGCCACAGCCTTCGGCACCTTCACGTCCATGCCGCGCTGGATGAGGTAGCTGTCGCCGTTGACGCCCACGAACACCGGTGCCGAATAGCGGTCGTCATCCTTGAACAGATGGATAGTCACCATGCCGTCGTCCTTTTCTTCGGTCGCTGCCTCGACCTTCTCCACAGTCTCCACCGCGTTCTCCACGGCCTGGGCCGCAGGTTCTTTCTTCGTAGCCATAGTATTTCCTCCTTAGTTTGCCTTCGCCTTCGCGCTGTACTTCGGGCTGATGCTCTCGATGCGGACCATGTACTGCTCACACAGACGTTCCGCAGTCTTGATGGCCTTCCAGCCCACGGATGCGCGCTGGTTCAGCGGGTCTTCGCCCGCACCCAGCTGCTTGACGATGTGCTGCAGGCCGCCGCCCTCCACCTCGGTCACAGCGTAGGCATGAGCTGCCAGCACCAGAGTGCCAAACACGGCCAGACCACTCGGGCAGCCGCTGCCGGTCCAGATCTTCGCCTCGCTGGTCTCGATGAAGCGCACACCGGCCAGCTTGCCGATCTCACCGTTGTAGATGTTCTCAGGGGCAGCATACTTGTGGACGTCGATCCACTCCGGGTTGCGGCGCAGATCATAGGCCACATAGGGGTGGACGATAGCCACGTAGCTCTCGCCGATGGCGTCGGCATTCTGGGCTTTCAGGGCAGTGGCCGCCTGGTCGATGAGGTCGGGCGTCAGCACACTGGCGGTGGTCAGATTGGCGCGGCTGGTCACGGCGGTGTCGCCAGCCGGCGCGTAGATGACGTTGGTGCCGCCTGCCAGCACCTCGCGGGTCACGGTGTCCAGCGTGCGGCCCGCCTGGGACGCCAGTACCTTGGTCGCCTGGGTGATGTTGTTGTCGATGGCGGTCAGCTGCAGCACGTCGGTGATGGCTGCCCAGCCGCCGTACTGCTTCACGGTGGCGGTCATGGGGGTGACGGTCAGGGCCTGAGCATTGGGGGTCACGCCCTCGGTCAGCGGCTCGGTGGCCTTGGGCAGGCTCTCGTACTTGCGGAACTCGATGGTCTTGCCGTTGTTGGCCGGGATGGGATACTTGTCGCCAAACTGGTCATGCACCAGCAGCGGCTCTGCCTGGTCCAGCAGACGCTTCTCGTAGTAGGTCTTCATTTTGGCGCTCATGCCAGTCGCACCGGTGTGGTTTGCAGGCTGCGCAAACAGCTGCAGATTCATGTGGTTCTTCATGTTTCTTACTCCCTTCGTTTACTCATGTGCTTTATTGAGAGACTTCTGCTTCCCGGGTTTTCCTTTAAGAAAGGCTCCCCTAACAGGGGAGCTCCGTTCTCGCGCGGCGTCAGCCGACGGGAACGGTGAGAGGTTTTCTTCCGGTCAGCAGCGCCTTCTCGTCAAAAAGTGATGATCTGCCCCCGCATGGCCCGGCGTTCCAGCTCTTCGCACTGGGCAGGCGTCAGCTTGGAGACGTCGGTCTTCAGCACCGCCGCACCGCCGGGGTTCGTGCCGTTCTCGCTGGGCCGTGCGCCCCGCTGGCGGATACGCTCCACCACGCCGCTCTCCGTCTTCTTGGCGGTCTCAGCAGTCTTCCGGGCCATGATGTCGTCAAAGTAGCGGGCCTTGTAGGCGTCCTCCATCTTCACGCCCAGCTTGAGCATCTGGGCAAAGTCCGGGTCAGCCAGCGCCGTCTTGATGTCGAAGTCCGGGTCTTCAGCCCGGATGCGCTCCACGGCGGCGTCCCACTCCTGCTGGATGGCTTCCATCTTGGCGGCTTCCGCCCGCTGCTGCTCGGCGGCACGGTGCTTGGCGTTCTCGCTTTCCAGCGCGTCCATCTCCTTGGCCAGCTGGACGCTGATGCCCTTCTTCATGGCCATGTCTTCGTAGTAGGCGTCGTCCTTCACGACGCCGCCCTCCACCGCAGCGGCCAGTGCCTCGTAGTCGCCGGGAGTAGTGCCATACTTCTGGCCCAAAGCATTCAGGATACGCCCCACCGGCCCCTGCTCGTTCAGGATGCTGTCGTAGGCTTTCTGGGTGGCCTGCACGATCATCTCGCCAAACTCCCGGTTGTACTCGCCCCGCATCAGTTCGCCAAACGCTTTCCGGTGCGCCTCCGGGTCGGTGCCGCTCTTGTCTGCCGCACCGTCCTGTTCCTCGCCTTCAGCAGCATTTTCCTCCGCGCCCGGCTCTTCCGCCGGGCTCAGCATCTCATCCACCTCGGCGGCAGCAGCCTCCCGGCCTTTGCCCTGGGCGGGAGCAGACGCAGCCTTTTCTTCCGCCGCAGCTTCGCCGGTGCCTTCTGCTGCACCATCGCCGCCCTCAGCAAACATCTGCAATTTCATGGCAGGTTCGTCCATATCATCTGCGCCGCCGTCTGTGAC
>OGDY01003930.1_pt1 | contig 10881 bp, 10 predicted proteins | sample 1570341 | NCBI WGS metagenome assembly OGDY01 (sample SAMEA2581972, study PRJEB24529) | metagenome | biome: Human gut stool | place: China | collected 2011 | reverse complement strand
ATAGTCAAGCACCAGACCGTGCTTGTGGCGATCCTCCGGAATGTGGCTCATGCCCAGAATGCTGCGGCGGCGGATGGGCGCGTGGGTGATGTCCACGCCGCACATGGTGATCGTGCCGCCGGACGCGGGTTCCAGACCGGATATGGCATATACCAGTTCGCTCTGGCCGTTGCCGTCGATGCCCGCGATGCAGACGATCTCGCCCGCGTGTACCTGGAAGCTCACGTCCTTGACTGCGTTGTTCTTGTGGACCTTGGAGGGAACGGTGAGGTTCTTCACATCCAGAACCACCTCCGCCGGGTGCGCCTCGCCCTTGGTGACTGCGAATTCCACGTCACGGCCGACCATCATCCGGGACAGCTCTGCCTTGGTGGTATCCGCGATGTTCACGGTGCCCATGTACTTGCCCTTGCGCAGAACGGAGCAGCGGTCGGCAACCGCCATGATCTCGTTGAGCTTGTGGGAGATAAAGAGGATAGATTTCCCTTCCGCCGCGAGATTGCGCATGATCTGCAGCAGCTCCTGGATTTCCTGGGGGGTCAGTACGGCGGTAGGCTCGTCGAAAATCAGGATCTCGTTGTCCCGGTACAGCATTTTCAGAATTTCCGTGCGCTGCTGCATACCGACGGAGATGTCCTCGATCAGCGCGTCAGGATCGACCCGCAGGCCGTATTTTTCCGACAGCGCCATGACCTTTTCCCGGGCGCGGGCGCGCTGAAGAATGCCGTGCTTCGTATCCTCGTCACCGAGGATGATGTTGTCCAGCACGGAGAAGCACTCCACCAGCTTGAAGTGCTGGTGAACCATGCCGATGCCCAGAGCATTGGCGTCGTTGGGGTTGTTGATTTTGACCTCCACGCCGTCCTTTTTGATTACGCCCTCCTCAGCCTGATAAAGGCCGAACAGAACGCTCATCAGCGTGGATTTACCGGCGCCGTTTTCACCCAGCAGGGCGTGTATCTCGCCCTTTTTCAGCTGGAGCGTAACATTGTCGTTTGCGATGATACCGGGGAAGCGCTTCGTAATGTTTACCATTTCGATTGCGTAAGGTACATCCTGCAATCCAATTACCTCCTTTTCGTTCCCGGCGGGGCAGCGGCACAATTCGCCCCCTTGCTTCCGCCGCCGTCCGGCAATCCATCATGGGAGGGCTGCCGCTGCCGGACGGTTCTAAACTTGTGCGTTGCTTTTTTATTATACACGACCTATCGTCAGATTTCAAATAAAATCCGTAGAAATTGGGAAATTTTTTGGTAAAAAAAGAGAACGGGCAGTTTGCCCGTTCTCTTGCGGTTGGAAAAGGAAATTACTTCAGGTTGCCCAGCCAGGAAACGTTGACGTTGGTCACGGCAGGCTCAGCGGAGGTATCGTTGGAGACGGTGATGGTGCCGTCGAACATACCCTTCACCAGAGCGGCGTAGTCGTCCTTGGAGAACTTGCCGTCGGCGAACTGAGTGGTCTCGGCCAGCTGCACGTAGTTGGCAGCGGGATCGTCGCCGGATACCAGACCCAGAGTCTCGATCTTGCCGGCATAGTCAGCCCACTTGCCGCCCACGATGATGTCGGTCAGCGCATTGATCGTGGTGGGCCGCAGACCCTTCATGGCGGAGGTAACGGTCATGCCCTCACCGTAGTCGCCGTCGATGATGCCCTTCTGGTCAACGTCAACACCGATGACCTTGGCATTGACCTTCTTGGCAGCCTCAGCCGCGGAGGTGTAGATGCCGCCGCCGCAGGCGAAGACGACCTCGGTGCCGTCGGCATACCAGGTGTCCATAACGGCAGTGATGTCAGCGTCGCCGTAGAACTGGTTGCCGTAAGCGTACTTCATGTCGACGGTGATGCCCAGCTCCTTGGCAGCGGCGTCAACGCCCTGCACGTAGCCGTAGCCAAAACGGATAACGGCGGGAACGGCCATGCCGCCCAGGAAGCCCAGCTTGGTGTAGCCCAGCTTGACAGCAGCGTAACCGGCCATGTAACCGGCCAGCTCTTCCTGATAGATGGCGCAGTAGACATTGCTCATGTCCACATAGTCTTCCAGGTTCCAGTTGTCGGGGTTGTAGTCATAGCTCTCGCCCTTGTTGGCAACGGCGGTCTCCAGCAGGTCGCCCTTGGCCACGTCCAGCGCGACGAACTTCACGTCGGGATAGTTGGGAGCAACATCCACGATGGTGCCGCCGAAAGCATAGCCGGGCATAACGATGACGTTGTAGCCCTCAGCGATGGCCAGCTCCACGGAAGCCACACGGCCGGCGGTATCGTTGCTGGTGGGCTTGTAGTACTTGGTTTCCACATTGTTGTCCTTACCGAAGGCAACGACGGCTTCCCAGGTGGTCTGGTTGAAGGACTGGTCGGTGATATCACCGTAGTCGGTAACCATGGCGACCTTGTAGTCGGAAGCCTTGGCCTTGGTGGTGCTGCCGGAGCCGCAGGCGACCAGAGTCAGGGACAGCGCCAGAACCAGCAGCAGAGCCAGAATCTTTTTCATGATTGCATTCCTCCATAATATTCTATTCTTTGCAGTGTACAGAACACCGATAATATTGTCGCACATTCCTAAGAAAAAATCAACACATTTTCCATGTTTCTCCCGGCTTTTTCAGAAGTTCTTCCCAGGGCATCCACGTCAGGCGTGCATATGTTTCTGAGCGGAGAAGCTGAAGGGCAGAATCTCGGCCAGGGTGTGGGCTTCGCAGCCCTCCGGCGTAATCATGTAGATGAGAAAATCGTCGCCGCAGAATTCCCGCATCACCTGACGGCACACGCCGCAGGGCGGGAACGCCCCGGTGATGACGCCGTCCTTTCCGCCGCACACGGCGATGGCGGCAAAGTCCCGGTGGCCGTCGTAGACCGCCTTGAAGAAGGCGGTGCGCTCGGCGCAGACCGTGGGGCTGTAGGACGCGTTTTCGATGTTGCAGCCCTGATACACCGTCCCGTCGGCGCACAGCAGCGCCGCGCCCACCTGATAGCCGGAGTAGGGGACGTAGGCATGGGTCATGGCCTCTCTGGCAAGCTCACACAGTTTTTCGGGTGTCATGGTTTGCCTCCTTATCACGTCTTCCGTAAAATGGTGCTTACAGTATTTCTCCCGCGAAACTCGTGCCCGCGCCGTCCCAATGAACGCCCAGCAGGTCGGTGACGGTGGCGGCAATGTCCGCGAAGGTGGCCTTCGTGCCGAGATTTCCGGGTTTGACGCCCTTGCCCAGCACCAGCAGCGGCACATACTCGCGGGTGTGGTCGGTGGTGGCAGTGTAGGATGGGTCGCAGCCGTGGTCGGCGGTGATCATCACCATGTCGTCCTCCCCCAGAGTGGGCAGGAACGTGCCCAGCCAGCGGTCGAACTCCGTCAGGGCGGCGGCGTAGCCGTCGATGTCCCGGCGGTGACCGTAGAGCATGTCAAAATCCACCAGATTCACGAAGCACAGCCCGTGAAAATCCCGTGCGGCATAGTCCACCGTGTGCGCCATGCCGTCGGCGTTGGACTTGTTGAACACGCACTCCGTGTCCCCCCGTCCGGCGAAAATGTCGTGGATCTTACCCACGGCCAAGCAGTCCAACCCCGCCGCCTTTACGGCATCCAACATGGTCTGCTTCGGCGGCTCCAGAGAAAAGTCGTGACGGTTGGCCGTGCGCTTGAAGCCGTGCTCCGCGTCGCCCACATAGGGGCGGGCGATCACCCGGCCGACGCCGTACTTTCCCTGCAAAAGCTTCCGCGCCTTGCGGCAGGCATCGTACAGCTCCTGCAAGGGAATCCATTCCTCGTGCGCCGCCACCTGAAACACGGAATCGGCGGAGGTGTAGACGATCCACTTGCCGGTTTTGCGCTGCTCCTCGCCGTAGTCCCGGATGACGTCGGTGCCGGAATAGGGCAGGTTGCACAGGACGCCCCGGCCGGTCTCCTTCTCGAAGGCGTCCAGAACCTCTTTGGGGAAGCCGTTGGGGAAGGTGGGCAGGGGCTGGGGGGAGATCACACCGGCGATTTCCCAATGGCCGATGGTGGTGTCCTTGCCCATGGAGCTTTCCGTCAGCCGGGCGAACGCGCCGGTGGGGGCGGCGGCCTTAGGCAGGCAGGTCACGCCGTCGATGTTGCCCAGTCCCGCGGCGGTCATGTTGGGAATGTCCAGCTTTTGGGAGGTGGCGCAGGCACGCAGGGTATTGACCCCCACGTCCCCGAAGGATTCCGCGTCGGGCATCGCGCCGATGCCGAAGGAATCCAGAACGATCAAAAATACTCGCTTCATACTATCACCTTATACGAGTTTTTAATAAAACGCTTAAAAGCGTTTTATTCGGCCGCAGGATTGCGGCCAGCGGCCACTGCCGCTAAAAAACGAAGTCAATACATTTCTTACCGCCGCCCAGGCGGTCTGCCGTGTAACGGCTTAAATAAAATGATGAAATCATTTTATGAAGAAATCGTATTAGATTCTGAGGTTTACTTGTTCTCCATAGCCACGGCGGTGTCCAGCGCCACCTTCATCATGGTGGTGAAGGAATTCTGGCGCTGCTCGGAGGTGGTATCCTCGCCGGTGAGGATGTGGTCGGAAATGGTGCAGATGCACAGCGCCCGCTTGCCGTACCGGGCGGCGTTCATGTACAGGGCTGCGGCTTCCATTTCCAGCGCCATGACGCCCATCTTCTTCAGGCCGTACAGGCTGTCCAGTCCCTCGGGCACCAGCGCGTGGTCGCCGTAGAACACGTCGGAGGAATTCACGTTGCCCACATGGTAGACGGCGCCGTTTTCCTCGGCGGCCTTCACGGCCTCCTTCAGCAGCTCCCAGGAAGCGATGGGGGCGAAGGTGCCGGGGATATGGAACTGGGCGGCAAAGTTGGAATCGGTGCAGGCGCCCTGGGCGATCACCAGGTCATACAGATGGATATGCTCCTGAATGGCGCCCGCGGAGCCGACGCGGATAATATTCTCCACGCCGTAGCCGTTGAACAGCTCGTGGGAATAAATGCCGATGGCGGGCATACCCATGCCGGAGGCCATGACGGAGACCTTGACTCCCTTGTAGGTGCCGGTGTAGCCCTGCACGCCCCGGACGTTGTTGACGAGGACGGGGTTTTCCAGGAAATTCTCGGCGATGAATTTGCTGCGCAGAGGGTCGCCGGGCATCAGTACGGTCTTGCCGAAATCACCGGGCTTTGCGGAAATATGCGGGGTGGGGGTTGGGAACATAGCAATCATCCTTTCGTTTCTGTGATTTTATAATGCAGGGGGACGTGGGTTTAGTAGCCGCTGCCCTCAAATCCCTTTGCGATCTTGACAATGCGGGAGGTTCCCAGACGGGACGCGCCCAGCATAATGAACTTCTCCGCGTCGGCAAGGCTGGAAATGCCGCCGGCGGCCTTGATCTTCACATGGGGCGCAACGTGCGCGGCGAACAGCTCCACGTCGTGGAAGGTCGCGCCGGCCTTGGAGAAGCCCGTGGAAGTCTTGATGTAGTCCGCGCCGGAGTCGGAGACGCACCTGCACAGGGCGATCTTTTCCTCGTCGGTGAGCAGGCAGGTTTCGATGATGACTTTCAGCAGCTTTCCGTTGCAGGCGGCTTTCACGGCGGCGATTTCCTCCGTGATCTTCTCCCACAGGCCGTCCTTCGCCCAGCCGATGTTGATGACCATGTCCACCTCGTCCGCGCCGTTCGCCACGGCATCGGAAGCCATGAAGCACTTGGCGGCGGTGGTGTCGTAGCCGTTGGGGAAGCCGATGACGGTGCAGATGGGCAGCTTGTCCCCTACGTACTGCTTCGCCTGTTTGACATAGGACGCGGGGATGCAGACGGAGGCGGTGTGATACTTCATGCCGTCGTCGCAGACGCCTTTGATCTCCGCCCAGGTGGCGGTCTGGGTCAGCAGGGTGTGGTCGCATTTGGCAAGAATGTCTTTCAGTTCCATGATGATTCTCCTTCTATATACAACTCAATTGTGTCCGTGGAGGCGGATGACCCGATGCTCCCGGATGCCCCGGATGTAGCACTTGTGACACATGGCAATATAGCTGTCGTTGCCGCCCAGAACCACCTGCGCGCCCTGGGTGATGATGTGGCCGTCGCCGTCGATACGGGCGTTCACCGTAGCCTTCGCGCCGCAGTCGCAGATGGTCTTGATCTCCTGAATGGTGTCCGCCACCTCCATCAGGCGGCGGCTGCCGGGAAACAGGCGGGTCTGGAAGTCCGTGCGCAGGCCGAAGCACATCACCGGAATGTTGTAGTCATTGACAAGTGCGCGGAGCTGGTCGATCTGGCTTTCCGTCAGGAACTGGCATTCATCCACGATAATGACGTCGCACTTGCCCTCCTGCGTGTCCTGAAACAGCAGGTAAATGTCCGTGCCGGGGGCGATGACGTCCGCCGGGGATTCCAGACCGATGCGGCTGCGCAGAATCTTCGCGCCGTCCCGGGTGTCAGTGCCGGGCTTGATGAGCCAGACGTTTAAGTCGTTTTCCTCGTAGTTGTACTTGGTGATCAGCGCCTGAGCCGTCTTGCTGGAACCCATGGCGCCGTACTTGAAATAAAGCTTTGCCATTGTGTCTACCTCCGTTCGTCCTCCTATTATAACGAAAAAGAAGGCCGGATGCAACCCCTTTTCTGGGCGAAGTACACAATTTATGCTTGCATTCCCGCCTGCCGGATGCTATACTGAACAAAAGAAGAAAAATTTTTCGGCAAATTTTCCATTTTCTGAAACCTTCGCCGCAGTTTGTCGAGTATATGGATAGAAGCACATAATAACAAGGAGGTAACTCAAATGAAAAAGATGACCGCATTTCTCGTAACCCTGTGTATGCTTGCCGCTCTGCTGGCCGGATGCGGCGGCGCAAGCAAATCCACCCAGGCCTTCGACGCAGCCGCAGCTGCCCCCGCCGAGGCGGCGAATGGCGCTTACTATGATATGGAGAGCGCCAAATCGGAAGACGGCGGACTGACGGGCGACACTGATTCCACCGTGCTGCCGGAAGGCCGCAAATGGATCATCACCGTGAATATGTCCGCCGAGACCGAAGATCTGGACGCTCTGATGGAAGCCCTGAACGGAAAGATCTCCGGTCTGGGCGGCTACGTGGAGGATCAGGACAGCTATAACGGCAGCATGTATTCCTCCCGCCGCTACCGCAGCGCCAGTCTCACCGTCCGCATCCCCGCGGAGCGTGTGGACGAATTCACCGAGGAAATGTCCGGCATTGCCAACGTGGTATCCACCAACCTGAGCCGGGAGGACATCACCCTGAGCTACGTCGCGACCGAAAGCCGCGTTAAGGCGCTGCAAACCGAGGAAGCCCGGCTTCTGGAGCTGATGGAGCAGGCCGAGACCATGGCCGACCTGCTGGAGATCGAAAGCCGCCTGACGGACGTGCGCTACGAGCTGGAAAACCGTGCATCCCAGCTGCGGCTGTACGACAATCAGGTGGATTACGCCACCATCTACTTATCCATCGACGAAGTGCAGGAGTACACCCCCGTTGAGGAACCCACCGTGTGGGAGCGGATCAGCGGCGGCTTTGTGAGCAGCGTGAAGGGCGTCGGCAACGGGCTGCTTGACCTGCTGGTGTGGGTGCTGGCAAAGTCCCCCTATCTCGTCATTCTGGGCGGCGTCACCGCCGGCGTGGTGGTTCTCATCAAGAAGCGCAAGACCCGCAGGGCGGCAAAGAAGGCCGCCAAGCAGAATCCCACTGAAGAAAGCAAATAAGTACGTGTCCCACCGGGCGCACCGAAAGGTGCGCCCGGTATTTATTTTGGAATTGTAATGGTCAGCACGATCTGGCTGTCCGTCTCCCGGCGTTCCGATACTGCGGGAATGCCGGACAGCTGGATTTTTTGCAGGGACTGGGTCAGGTTGTTGAGAAACGCGCCCACGTTGGCTCTTGACGGCCTGTCCGCCCGGGCAGACAGGAGCGTTTCCACATACTTTTCCGTCCGCGCCACGCTCATGCCCTGCCTTACGATCTCCTTTACCGCCGCGAGCTTACTTTCCTCCGTTGGCAGCTTCAGAAGCGCCCGGGCATGGCGCTCCGTCAGCCCCGCCTCCCGCAGGGCAAGCAGCACCGGCTCGCTGTGCTTCAGCAGCCGCAGCTTGTTGGCCACCGCGCTCTGGCTTTTGCCCAGAAGCCGCGCCGCCTGCTCCTGACTCATGTTCCAGTCCTCCAGCAACCGGGAAATGCCCATGGCTTCCTCGATGAAATCCAAGTCCTGCCGCTGCAAATTTTCCACCATGGCCGCCATGCCGGATTCCCGGTCGTCCATGCTCATGATGATGCAGGGGATGTCCGTGATCCCCGCCAGCTCCGCCGCCCGGAGCCGGCGCTCCCCCGCGATCAGCTCATAGCCGTTTCCGCTGCGGCGGACGGACAGCGGCTGCAGGATTCCGTGCTGCCGGATGGAATCGGACAGCTCGTCCAGCGCCTCCGGGCGGAAAATTTTCCGGGGCTGCGCCGGATTGGGGCGGATGGAACGCGCCGGGAGAAAAACCACCCGTCCGGTCTCCATGTAGGTTTTCAGCTTCTGACATTGCATTGCCCGTCCTCCCTTGTTGATATGGAACCATTTTACGTTCCTCAGAAACGGGAATACCAGCGAAAACGGCGCAATGTTCCGGGGAAATGCACGACATTTTCTTCTCTCTTTTACCGTTCTTTCCCAGTTCATAAAATATTTACGGAATATTGCATTTTCCCTCTTGCTTTTTTTGCCAAGCTGCGCTATTATATTAGCACTCAGAACGAGTGAGTGCTAAACCGTGTAGATACAGGCGGGTAAGGCTTGTCCGATACCCGTCGTCTAAATGCTTATATGTATGGAGGAATTCGAAATGAAACTCAAGCCCATGGCAGATAACGTTCTGCTGAAAGCCCACGAGGCGCCCGAGACCACCGTCTCCGGCATTGTTCTGGCTACCACCAACAAGGAAAAGCCCATGATCTACGAAGTCGTTTCCGTCGGCCCCGGCACCAAGGACGTCACCATGACCGTCAAGGCCGGTGAGAAGGTCGTCGTCGGTAAGTTCACCGGCACCGATGTGACCATCGACAAGGAAGATTACAAGTTTGTCAAGCAGGACGACATTCTGGCTGTCGTCACTGACTAAGGAGGAAAAAATATCATGTCCAAGATGATTGTTTACGGCGAAGAAGCCCGCAAGAAGCTGCAGTCCGGCATTGACCAGCTGGCCAATACCGTTAAGGTTACCCTGGGACCCAAGGGCCGCAACGTGGTTCTGGGCAAGAAGTACGGCGCGCCCCTCATCACCAACGACGGCGTGACCATCGCCAAGGAAGTGGAGCTGGAGGACGCCTTTGAGAACATGGGCGCACAGCTCATCCGGGAAGTCGCCACCAAGACCAACGACGTGGCCGGTGACGGCACCACCACCGCCACCCTGCTTGCCCAGGCCATCACCCGGGAGGGTCTCAAGAACCTGTCCGCCGGCGCCAACCCCATGGTCATGCGCAAGGGCATCGACAAGGCCGTTGCCGCTGCCGTTGAGGCCATCAAGGCCAATTCCGTTCCCGTGTCCGACTCGGATTCCATTGCCCGTGTTGGCACCGTGTCCTCCGGCGACGAGACCATCGGCAAGCTGATCGCCGAGGCCATGGAGAAGGTCGGCAAGGAAGGCGTCATCACCATCGAGGAGAGCAAGACCGCCGAGACCGGTCTGGACGTGGTCGAGGGTATGCAGTTCGACCGGGGCTATATCTCCCCCTACATGGTCACCGACACCGACAAGATGGAGGCCGTCCTGGACGACGCCTACGTCCTGATTACCGATAAGAAGATTTCCTCCATCCAGGAGATCCTGCCCATTCTGGAGCCCATCGTCAAGTCCGGCCGCAAGCTGATGATCATCGCCGAGGACGTGGAGGGCGACGCTCTGGCAACGCTGCTGCTGAACCGTCTGCAGGGCCGCTTCAACGTGGTCTGCGTGAAGGCGCCCGGCTTCGGCGACCGCCGGAAGGAAATGCTTCAGGATATTGCTGTGCTCACCGGCGGCACCGTCATTTCCAGCCAGCTGAACATGGAGCTGCCTGACGCCAAGATGGAGGATCTGGGTCACTGCCGTCAGATCGTTGTCACCAAGGACACCACCACCATCGTCGATGGCGACGGCGCGCCCGAGGCCATCCAGGATCGCGCCCACATGATCCGCTCCGCCATTGCCACCACCACCTCCGACTACGACCGCGAGAAGCTCCAGGAGCGTCTGGCGAAGCTGTCCGGCGGCGTGGCCGTCATCAAGGTCGGCGCCCAGACCGAGGTCGCCATGAAGGAGCGGAAGCTGCGGGTTGAGGATGCTCTGAACGCTGCCCGCGCCGCCGTGGAAGAGGGCATCGTGGCCGGCGGCGGTACCGCTCAGGTCAACGCCATCCCCGCTGTTGAGAAGCTGATTTCCACCCTGCACGGCGACGAGAAGACCGGCGCGCGGATCATTGCCGCCGCTCTCCAGGCGCCTATCCGTCAGATCGCCGAGAACGCCGGTGTGGACGGCAGCGTCGTCTACGAGAAGATCCGCACCTCCGGCAAGGTCGGCTACGGCTACAACGCCTACACCGAGGAGTACGTGGACATGATCCCCGCAGGCATCGTCGATCCCACCAAGGTGACCCGTTCCGCTCTGGAGAACGCCGCTTCCATCGCGGGCTGCGTGCTGACCACCGAGTCTCTGGTCGTGGATAAGCCCGATCCCGCCGCCGACGCCGCAGCAGCCGCTGCCGCAGGTCAGGCCGGTGGAATGTACTAAGCAATTCCCGTAAAATCAACCAGTCCGGCGGTTCCGAATGGAACCGCCGGACTTTTATTGATCCAATATGCTATGTAACGGCGTACCCCCCTTGGCTCTCCCTTTGGGAGAGCTGTCCCCGAAGGTGACTGAGAGGGTATTGCAGCC
>OGDY01003928.1_pt1 | contig 10884 bp, 9 predicted proteins | sample 1570341 | NCBI WGS metagenome assembly OGDY01 (sample SAMEA2581972, study PRJEB24529) | metagenome | biome: Human gut stool | place: China | collected 2011 | reverse complement strand
GCCCCTTGACCCTGCCAAAGGGTCTTCGACCCTCTGGACTCCCGTTCGCGCGATTGGGTTGAGCGCGACTGCATACTGTGCCCGCGTGCTGATTGAGCGGACGGTGCGCAACTTAGAAGCGCATCCGCTCTTCGATGTAGCTGCGCAGATCCTTCAGAGCCACACGCTCCTGCAGCATGGTGTCGCGGTCGCGAACCGTGACCGACTGCGTCGCTTCGGTGTCAAAGTCCACGCAAATCGTGAACGGCGTGCCGATTTCGTCCTGACGGCGATAGCGCTTGCCAATCGAACCCGTCTCGTCGTAATCCACCGGGAAATACTTCGCCAAATCCGCGTGGATTTCGCTCGCCAGCGCGCCCAGCTTGTTCTTTTGCAGCGGCAGAACGGCAGCCTTGTAGGGCGCCAGCGCCGGATGCAGGTGCAGCACCGTGCGCACGTCGCCGCCCTCCAGCTCCTGCTCCTCGTAAGCATTGCACAGGAACGCCAGCACCATGCGGTCAACGCCCAGCGACGGCTCGATGCAGTAGGGGATGTAGCGCTCGTTCGTCACCGGGTCGAGGTATTCCAGCGACTTGCCGGAATGGTTTTGATGCTGCGTCAGGTCGTAATCCGTGCGGTCAGCGATGCCCCAGAGTTCACCCCAGCCGAACGGGAACAGGAATTCGAAGTCCGTCGTCGCCTTGGAGTAGAACGCCAGCTTCTCCGGCTCATGGTCGCGCAGGCGCAGGCTGTCCTCCTTGATGCCCAGCGAAAGCAGCCACTGCTTGCAGAACGAACGCCAGTAGTCAAACCACTGCAAATCCTCGCCGGGCTTGCAGAAGAATTCCAGCTCCATCTGCTCAAATTCGCGGACACGGAAGATGAAGTTGCCGGGGGTGATTTCGTTGCGGAAGGATTTGCCAATCTGCGCGATGCCCGCCGGGAGCTTCTTGCGCATGGAGCGCATGACGTTGGCGAAGTTGACGAAGATGCCCTGCGCGGTTTCGGGACGCAGGTAAATCTCGTTCTCCGGCGTTTCCATCACGCCCGCGTGGGTCTTGAACATCAGGTTGAACTGGCGGATGCCGGTGAAATCCTTCTTGCCGCACTTCGGGCAGACGATGTCGTGCTCGGCAATGTACTTCTCCAGCTCAGCGTTCGTCCAGCCGTCGCCGGTTTCCGCGCCGCCGGTGAAGTCCTCAATCAGTTTGTCTGCACGGTAGCGCGCCTTGCACGCCTTGCAGTCCATCAGCGGGTCGTTGAAGCCGCCGACGTGACCCGACGCCACCCACACTTCGCGGTTCATCAGAATAGCGCAGTCAAGCCCCACATTGTACTTGCTTTCCTGCACAAATTTCTGCCACCACGCCTTTTTCACGTTGTTCTTGAATTCCACACCGAGCGGGCCGTAGTCCCATGTATTTGCCAAACCGCCGTACAGTTCGCTTCCGGCAAAAATCAGACCGCGGTTTTTGCACAGCGCAACCAGTTTGTCCATCGTCAAATCAGCCATCGTGATTTCCTCCTGAAAAAGTGAGAATCTAACAAATGTAATGATAGGCGCAAACGCTCACTTTGTCAAGGCTGGAACGCATTTTTTCCACCGAAAACGCTGATTTTCCGTGCTGAAATCTGCTGATTTTCCCGCAAGCGATATTTTTCGCAAATTTCCCGAAAAAAATTTCATTTTCCCTCTTGCATTTTCCGAAGAAGTGTGCTATTATATCAATGTTGTCAGTGCGATTCACTCGCCGGCACACGGATGCTGATATAGCTCAGTTGGTAGAGCGCATCCTTGGTAAGGATGAGGTCACCAGTTCAAATCTGGTTATCAGCTCCATAAGCCTTGCATTTTGCAGGGCTTTTTTCGTGTTTTGGGGCGGAATTTTGCATTTTTAAGCAGAACGCATTGCAGTCTCGATGTTTTTCCTGACCTCATCCCTATTTTTCTGCACCTGCCGCTTCCTTGACGGTGAATTTGCCCCCAAAAAAGCACGGTGCGCAGGTCTGCCAATCGCCTGCGCACCGCGAGGTTCACTTATTTTCCTCCACTTCTACCGTCTGTACCGACTCCTTCTCCCGCCACGTCTCTTCCTTTACCAGCGTCGCGAACCAAATGCAATCCCCAACCATGCGGTTCTTGTGGCTCGATGGCGAGTTAATCTTCTGATTATTCAGCGCAATCGTGCTCGATGAGCCGCCGTCGAGGTTGTAGGCGTTGTTCAGCCCAAACTGCACGCACAGGTTCGCCATCTGCACAAGGTCGAAGCCGACGGATTTCGGGGCGGTGCTTTCCGGCCCCTCGTTCGTCAGTATCAGGTATTCCAGCTTGCCGATCTGCCCGATGACCATTCGCTGGGCTTTCTTGGCTTTGCCGTTGTCGATGGTCACGTCATCAAGGCTCGTGAGCGGAACGCCGTCCACCACCAGCGCAGGGCCGAAGCAGAAGGCGTGCAGAACGGTGCCGCCGCCGGCAATGTACTCGTCCCACTTCGCCTGCGTGGTGCGGGTGATGAGGTGGAAGTCGCCATTTTCGTCCACAATCAGCTCGTCGCGGCCCTTATGCGGACGCATCCGCAGCGTCCGACCGTTGCGGACGACGATGCCCTGCTCATGGTAGAGACAGTAGTCACCGTCGATGCCCATGACGGCGTTGAAGCGCTTCGTCATGTCGTTGACGTGGCGCGCCTGCTTCGACGGGTACTTGTTCGCGAAGCCTGTGCGGAATTGGCTCACGTCGGTCAGCTTCACGCGCGCGGACATGACGGTCGTTGTGCCTTCGCCGGGAGCATCAACCTGCTGCAAATCCTGCGTCCAGTAGGTGACGTTAATCTGGATGTCGATGGAATCATCATGGTAGCCGCCGTTATTGGGCAGGTAGCAATCCGGGTTCGGCAGGTTGGGGGAAACTTTGATATCCCACGGAATTGGCTCGAAATCGGGTGCGTCCTCCGCCAAAGCGGGAACAATCAGCAGCGCGCAGAGCAAAAGCGAAATCAGGCGTTTCATCGGGAAATGTACCTCCTACGGTATTCTACATATCAGACGAATCAAAAGGGGAAAACGTTGTCATGTACGAAAATTTAATTTTTTTGTAACAATTTTGCGGATGCGCACCATTTCGCCCAAAAGTTGAAATTCCCTCTTGCATCAGCGCGCAAAATGGCGTATAATAAGCCTGTCAAATGACCCCGCTTGACGGGAGAAAAGCAGCTTTTGTCCTTCCAGAGAGCCGCCGGATGGTGCGAGGCGGCAGGGCGCGGGTGCTTCTTCCACTCCTGAATGGGGGCAGACGAGGAGTCTGCCGGGTTCGCCCGATACAGCGAGCATGAGTGGTCTGACGTGCGTCAGGCAAACTGGGTGGCAACGCGAGCTTCTCGTCCCGGAATTTTACGGGATGGGAAGCCTTTTTGGTTTCCGCCAAGCAAAAAAGGAGGATTTTTTCCGATGCTGGACATCAATCTGCTCCGTACCAATCCCGAATTGGTGAAGGAGAACATTCGCAAGAAGTTTCAGGACGAAAAGCTCGTCATGGTCGACGAAGTCGTCGAGATGGACAAGGAGTACCGCGCCGCGATTCAGCAGGCGGACACCCTGCGCAACCAAATTAAGGTTGCGTCCAAGCAGATTGGCATGCTGATGGGCAAGGGTCAGAAGGAAGAGGCCGAAAAGGCGAAGGAACAGGTCGCCGTTTACAAGGCGGATCTGGAGGGCCTGGCGGCGAAGGAAGACGAACTGCAGGCGGAAATCCGCAAGCGGATGCTCGTTATTCCGAACATCATTGACCCGTCTGTGCCGATTGGCAAGGATGACAGCCAGAACGTGGAAATTGAGCGCTTCGGTGAACCCGTCGTGCCGGATTTCGAGATTCCGTATCATGTGGATATCATGGAGCGCCTGCACGGCATCGACCTTGACAGCGCCCGCAGGACCTCCGGCAACGGCTTCTATTACCTCATGGGCGATATTGCTCGCCTGCACTCCGCGATTCTGTCCTATGGCCGTGACTTCATGATCGACCGCGGCTTCACCTACTGCATCCCGCCGTACATGATCCACGGCGACGTGGTGACGGGCGTGATGAGCTTCGCCGAGATGGAGAACATGATGTACAAGATCGAGGGCGAAGACCTCTATCTGATCGGTACGTCCGAGCACTCCATGATCGGCAAGTTCATTGATACGATTCTGGACGAAAGCCAGCTGCCGCAGACGCTGACCAGCTATTCCCCCTGCTTCCGCAAGGAAGTTGGCGCGCATGGCATTGAGGAGCGCGGCGTGTACCGCATCCACCAGTTCGAGAAGCAGGAGATGATCGTCGTCTGCAAGCCGGAGGACAGCCCGATGTGGTTCAACCGCCTGTGGCAGAACACCGTCGATTTCTTCCGCTCGATGGATATCCCGGTTCGCACGCTGGAATGCTGCTCCGGCGACCTTGCTGACTTGAAGGTGAAGTCGCTGGACGTGGAAGCGTGGTCTCCGCGCCAGAAGAAGTACTTTGAGGTCGGCAGCTGCTCGAATCTGGGCGATGCGCAGGCGCGCCGCTTGAAGATTCGCGTCAAGAGCGACGACGGCCGCAAATACTTCGCGCATACGCTGAACAACACCTGTGTTGCGCCGCCGCGTATGCTGATTGCCTTCCTCGAAAACAACCTGCAGGCCGACGGCCGCATCCGCATTCCGGAAGCGCTGCGGATGTACATGGGCGGGAAGGAATATATCGGCTGATTGGGCTGAAGGGAAAATTGCAAAGGGACGGGTGCAGGGGGGATGCTCCCTGCACCTGTTTTGTATACACAATTATTCTGCATTGAGCAAAGGCAGTTTCACGAGCGAAGTTACTGCGACAACAATAAATTTGCTGATATTTCCGTTGATATTTCTGCTGATTGATGATATAATATTCGCGTGAGAAAGGAGTTGACCACGATGACCTCTGTTATGAGCGCAATCAAGAACACTGTTCCGATTACCCAGTTCAATCGGGGACTTGCAGGAAAAATCTTTGAGGAAGTTAAGCAAACTGGTGCAAAAGTTGTCATGAAAAATAACATGGCAGAATGCGTTCTGCTTTCGCCGGAGGAATATGTACGGCTGATGGACGAATTGAACGATGCGCGTCTGCTGGCTGTGGCATCGGAGCGCATGACGCATTACGACCCGTCGAAACTGATTTCCGAAGAAGAAATGAACCGTCGCCTTGGCGTTACTGAGGATGACCTCAAGGATTTTGAAAGCGTGGAAATTGAATGAACTGGAAACTTGAATACCTTCCGGAAGCCGAGGATGACTTCAAGGCGCTTGATGGCAGTCAGAGAAATCTTGTCCTGAAAGCAATTAAGAAGGTACAGCAGAATCCGCTGCCTGCGGACGAAAATGGCTATGGAAAGCTGCTTGGCAATCAAAACGGAAAAAACCTTGCTGGACTGCTGAAAATCAAGCTGCGCGCCGCTGGAATACGCGTCGTTTATCAGCTTCAGCGCACGGAAACGGCTATGCTGGTGATTGTCATCGGCGTGCGTGCGGATGAAGAAGTGTACGAAATTGCACAGAAAAGAGCCGCAAAGCATCATTTACTGGGGTGAACGCACAAGCTGGGTGCATGGAGCGCATTTTGCTCCCTGCACCCGTTTTTTCTTTTCCACACGCCCTTCTTTTCCGCCGCCCGCCCGCATACCATCCATCAGCCGAATCAACGGGCAAGGAGGCGGACAAACATGAAACTTCCCAAACTTCCGAAACTTCCATCCCTCAAATCCCTTCATCTCCCCAGCCGCATCACCATGGAACGGCTGCTCATTGTCTCCGCGGCGGCGCTTGTAGTTGTCCTCGCCGTCCGCGGCGGACAGCAGACCCAAACCGCCATGCAGCAGACTGACTTCAACCCCGATGTCAGCACCCAAACCATCGCGGACGCATCGCCGGATGTCGAAATGACCGCTACCGTCTGCTGGTATGAGGACGGCGAGGGGTATCTCGTGCCGGTCACGCGCCAGATTCCGCTGCAGGACGGCGTGGCGAAGGCGACGCTGAGCCTGATGGTGAAGTCGTCGGAAAATGACCTCGCGGCGGCGCGGATGGGGCTGCGGAACGTTATTCCAGAGGGCGTGACGTTCGATTTGGACATTTCCGGCGGCAAGGCGCGCGTGGACTTGAGCAAGGAGGCGCTGAGCTGCCAGAACGCGGAGGAAGAGCTGCTGATGGTGCAGGGGACGGCGGCGGCGCTGTGCGGATTTGACACGGTACAGGAGGTAACGTTCCTCTTTGACGGTCAGAAGCGCTCGCAGTTGACGCACGGGACAGACGTATCCGGCGTGTTCAAGGCGGACAGCGTGAATCTGGAAAGCGTGGAAACGACGGCGAACCTGACAAATGCGTCGCGGGTGCAGCTGTATTTCCCGTCGGCGGACGGGCGGCTGATGGTGCCTGTTACGCGGACGGTGTTTTCCCCCGCTGACCTGACCACGGCAATGCTGGAACTGGCGAAAGGCCCGGAGAAGGACAGCGGGCTGGAAATTCCGCTGCCGAAGGACTGTGGTCTGCGGTCGGTGACGCTGAAGAACGGTGTCGCGACAATTGACTTCACAAAAGAATTTGCGTCCCTTGCGACGGCGGAGGACGCGAGCGCGGCGACAAGCCAGGCGCTCCGGGCAATTGTGTTCACGGCGAGCCAATTTCCGGGCGTGAAGAAAGTTGAGGTGCTGGTGGAAGGAAAGCCGTTTGAGGCGCAGCCGTCGGCAGTAACGACGTTCGTGAATCAGGCGGACGAAGTGATGGCGCAGTATCCGGGGCTGATTACGGTGGACTAATACTATGATTACGGTGGACTAATACTATTTCCTGCATTCGCCTGCGCCATCTGCTTGCGCCGCGAATTTGGAAATAGTATAAAAAAGGCGGGTGCGCGGAGCTTCAAACTCCATGCACCCGCTTTGCGTATATCAATAATTACTTCTTGTTTCCCCCGAACAGCCCCGTGATTCCGCCCAGAATCCCGCGCGTCACCTGCCGCGTCACTTCGCGGGTCGCGGTGCTAATCGCCGTATTCTGCACGCGCCCCAGCAATGAGTCGTTCTTCCGGGCGCGCGCGGCACGTTCTTCGCGCAGTTCATCCGCGTGCTTCCGGCGTTCTTCCGCCTGGCGATCCTTCTCGGCTTTTTCAGCCGCTTTGCGCTGCTTCTCCGCCTCGCGCTCCTGCGCCTTCGTCGTTGTCGGCGCTGCTGCGGGCTGCGCCTGAACCGGGACGTAATTGCCCGTCGCGGGGTCAAGCTGCATCGGCATCATCTTCTGCACATACTGCCCGCTTGCCGGGTCATGGACCATCACCAGCATGTTTTGCACCTGCGGCTGCTGCACAGTCAGCACCGGGACAGGCTGCGCCTGACCTATCGGCTGCTGCTCCTGCTGATTCTGCCATGCCGGACGTGCAGGTTCGTCCACCGCCATCCACGCGGGACGCGGCGTGCTGCTCTGTGCGGCAGGCTGCTGAACAGGCTGAGCCTGAACCATCGGCTGTGCCTGACCCACAGGCTGAGCCTGACCCACAGGCTGAGCCTGAGCCATCGGCTGTGCCGCCTCGCGCTGCACATAATGCCCTGTCTGCGGGTCGAACACGAGGAACGCATCGGGGCGGCTGACCGTCGGCGCAGCGGTCGAAATCTGCGGCGCGGCGGCTTCCGGCGCGGGCATCTGCTCCTTCTGGAATGCGCTTGCCAGCATTTCGTAGGCGGAAAGGCGGTCAACCGGCGTGTCGTAAACGCCGCGGAAGGGGCTGGATTCGATGCACTCCTGCCGCACATCGCCGTCAATGGCGTTCATGGCGCTCTGCGGGGGGAGGATGGTCGCGCGCTCGACGATGCTCGGCGCACCGTCCGCATCGAGGAAGGAAACCAGCGCTTCGCCTGTTTTGAGCGTGGTGATGGCTTCTGCCGTGTCGAACGCGGGATTCGCGCGGAAGGTCATCGCAGCGGTGCGGACGGCCTTCTGGTCAAGCGGCGTGTAGGCGCGCAGGGCGTGCTGGACGCGGTTGCCGAGCTGCCCCAGAATGCTCATGGGAATGTCGCAAGGGTTCTGGGTGACGAAATACACGCCGACGCCCTTGGAGCGAATCAGCCGGACGACCTGCTCCAGCGTTTCCAGCAGCGCCTTGGGGCAGTCGTCGAAGAGCAGGTGCGCCTCGTCGAAGAAGAACACCATGCGCGGCTTGTCCAAATCGCCGCATTCGGGCAGCAGCTCGTACAGCTCCGACAGCATCCACAGCAGGAAGGTCGAGTACAGCCGGGGCTTGCGGTAGAGCACGTCCGCCGCGAGGATGTTGATAACGCCGCGCCCGCTTTCATCAAGCTGCATCCAGTCGGCGATGTTCAGCGCGGGTTCGCCGAAGAACGCATTGCCGCCCTCGTCCTCCAGCATGGCGACGGCGCGCTGAATCGCACCGACAGATGCCATGGACACGTTGCCGTAATCGAGCGTGTACTCCTTGGCGTGCTCACCGACGTAGGCAAGCATGGCCTTCAAGTCCTTGAGGTCGAGCAGCAGCATGTCCTCGTCATCCGCGACGCGGAAGAGGATGCTCAGCACGCCTGCCTGCGTGTCGTTGAGGTTCATCAGCCGCGCGAGCAGCGTCGGTCCCATTTCGCTCACGGTCGTGCGGACGGGATGTCCCTCTTTGCCGAACACGTCCCAGAACACGGTCGGGAACGTGCGGTACTCGAACGCCGGCACGCCGCACTGCGTCAGGCGATTGGCGATATTGTCGCTGTGTGTGCCGGGCTGCACCATCCCGGCGAGATCACCCTTGATATCCGCGAGGAACACGGGCACGCCCATGTCCGAAAATCCCTCTGCCAGCACTTTGAGGGAGACGGTTTTGCCCGTGCCGGTCGCCCCGGCAATGAGACCATGGCGGTTTGCCATCTGCGGCAGCAGGCAGACGGGGTGTTCACCCGTTCCAAGCCAGATTTTGCCTTCGTAGAGCATGTGTGTTGTGTTCTCCTTTTTCCTTTTATAGTGGTACTATTGGTACTTCGATGATTGTCTTTGTCGCGGCAGGGGGTTCGCCTCTGCGGAGGCGACCAGAGGGCTTTGCGGTCGCCCTCCGGACTCCTTCGCACGCACACCCATGTTACTTGGATTTTATCGAAAATGCGATTAGTGGGTGTGCCGTTACTCCTTCTTCTCATCCATCTCCGCTGTGCGTTCCGAAATAATATACCGCGGACGCTGCTTGACTTCCAAGTAGATTTTGCCGATGTATTCCCCGATGATACCCAGAAACAGGCACTGCATCCCGCCAACGAAGCATACCAGACAAGCCAGCGACGCCCAGCCAGCCACCGAATGCCCGGCAATCGCGGCAATCACCGCCCAGATAATGCCGATGAATGACAGAATCGTGATAAACAGCCCGGCGAAGAACACCATGCGAATCGGTTTGACCGATAGGCTTGTGATGCCGTCGAACGCCAGCCCCAGCATCTTCTTCAGCGGATAGTGGCTTTCGCCCGCAATGCGCTCGTGGCGCTCGTAAGAGACGCTGGTGGACTTGAACCCGACCAGCGGAACCATCCCGCGCAGATACAGGTTTACTTCGCGGAATTTCGCCAATTCCTGCAGGGCACGGCTGGAAATCAGGCGATAATCCGCGTGATTAAACACAACCTCCGCGCCCATTGCGCTGAGCAGCTTGTAGAAGCCTTCCGCCGTGAAGCGCTTGAAGAACGTGTCGGTATCACGCTTGGAGCGCACGCCGTAGACGATTTCGCAGCCGTCAAGGTACGCATCCACCATCGCGTCCATGGCGTTGATATCGTCCTGCCCGTCGCAGTCGATGCTGATGGTGATGTCGCAGCGGTCTTTCGCCTCCATCAGCCCTGCCCAGACCGCCCTTTGGTGCCCTCGGTTGCGGCTCTGCGCAATGCCTTGGAAGCACGGGTCTTTCGCGGACAGCGCCGTGATAATCTCCCACGTCTTGTCCTTGCTGCCGTCGTTGACGAACAGAATGCGGCTCTCGTCGCTGATTTTCCCTGCGTCTGCGAGCTGACGCACCTTGTCGCGGAACATGCCGCTGGTAATCGGCAGTACGCTTTCTTCGTTGTAGCAGGGAATCACAATATACAATACAGGCTTGTGTGCCACGCAGAAACACCTCCAGTATGGTTGATTATGTCTTATTATAGCACATTTTCTCCTGCTTGAACAGGTTCTTTTTGCAACAGTTTCGACGCAATTATTGTTCACAAAATATTTACAAACACTTCCGACATTCGTTACAAAGTCGTGCTATGATACGGAAAGTACTCCAAGAGGGGTGCGGCTATCAAAGGAAGTGTGCTTATGAATCAGGCGGCAATTGGTCAGTATATCGCAGGCAAGCGCACTGCGCAAGGGATGACGCAGGAGCAGCTGGCGCAGAAAATTGGCGTATCGCAGAAATCCTTGATGCGCTGGGAAACGGGCAAACGTCTGCCCGATGCTGATGCGGTGGAAGCGCTCTGCACGGCGCTGGGGATCACCCTGCCGGAACTGCTCAACGGCAAGGATTCGCCGCAGAAGGAAGAAATGCAGCTGACGCATGACGCACAGATGCTTGACCTGCTGCGCCGGATGCAGCGGACGGTCTACGAGCAGCATATTCTCTACGGCGTTCTGCTGATTCTGCTGGGCATCGCGAGCAACGCATTGTCTGCGCTGGTCGGCGGCAGCCATGTCAAGGAATTCTTTTCGGGTGTGCTGATGGGGATGTCCGTTGCGGAAATGCTGGCGGGGGTCGTCATCGTGGCCATCCATGTGATTCACGGAAAATGCGAGGAATAATTAATGTCTACTGAATAACCATCCGTTTTTCACGTGATTGCAGAAGTCCGAGTAGCCAATCCAGAAATTGCAAAAAGGCGCACTGAATCT
>OGDY01003924.1_pt1 | contig 10889 bp, 14 predicted proteins | sample 1570341 | NCBI WGS metagenome assembly OGDY01 (sample SAMEA2581972, study PRJEB24529) | metagenome | biome: Human gut stool | place: China | collected 2011 | reverse complement strand
ATATTTGAATTTAGAAAACTTACAAAAATCATCTTGACAAACTCGTTCCCGAAGGCACGAATTACCGAGCCAAGACGAGGTTTGCGAAGTTCTACAACCTGCCAGAGCTGATGCAGATGTTTAGGGAGGTGGCGGACATCCAGACCGCCGATATGTTAAAGCTCCCCGTGCCGAAAGTGAATTACCACAATATCAAGACGAAGCCGAGCGAAATCCAGAGTGAAATGGTGGCGGGGCTTGCCAAACGAGCTGAGAAAGTGCGGGCAAGGGAGGTCGAGCCGCAAACCGACAATATGCTCAAAATCACGAATGACGGGCGGAAACTTGCCCTCGACCAGAGGATGATTGACCCGATGCTGCCAGACGACCCCGACAGCAAGGTAAACGCCTGCATGGAAAACGTGTACCATATCTGGGAGGAACACGCCGACACGAAGGCAGCACAGCTCGTGTTCTGCGACCTTAGCACACCGAAAAATGACGGCAGCTTTAATGTCTATGACGACATCCGAGAGAAGCTCATCGCCCGTGGCGTCCCTGCCGAGCAGGTGCGTTTTATCCATGAAGCCAATACCGACGCACAGAAAAAAGAGCTGTTTGCAAAGGTACGGAGCGGCGAGGTGCGTGTACTCTTAGGCTCTACCCAGAAGATGGGTGCGGGGACGAACGTGCAGGACAGGCTCATCGCCATCCATAATCTCGACTGCCCGTGGCGACCTTCGGATTTGGAACAGCGTCAAGGCAGGCTTGAACGCCAAGGCAATATGTTCCCAGAGGTGGAGGTCTACCGTTATGTGACGGAACAGACCTTTGATGCGTACCTCTACCAGTTGGTGGAATCGAAGCAGAAATTTATTTCCCAGATAATGACGAGCAAAAGCCCTGTCCGTTCCGCCGAAGATGTGGATGAGGTAGCTTTATCTTTTGCGGAGGTTAAAATGCTTGCCACAGGCGACGAGCGTTTCAAGGAAAAGATGGATTTGGATATACAGGTTTCCAAGCTGAAGGTATTGAAGCAGAGCTATCTTTCTGAGCATTACGACCTTGAGGACAGGGTGCTGCAATACTATCCGCAGACCATAAAGAAGTTTGAGGAACGCATTGCCGCTTATGAAAAGGATGCGGCACTTGCCGAACAGCATAAGCCGCAGGGCGAGGACAAATTCTGCCCGATGACCTTAAATGGCGTGACCTATCAGGAAAAATCGGACGCAGGTGAGATGCTTCTTGCAATCTGTAAGGAAAATCCGCTGTCAAATCCCGTGGAAATCGGCAGCTACCGAGGTTTCAAGTTGGAAGTTTTTTATGATACCGTAAACGCCCATTACTGCCTAAACCTGTGCGGGGCAGGCAGATATAAGGTAGAGTTAGGTTCTGACGCTCTGGGTAATCTGACCCGAATTGAAAATACGCTCTCAAGGGTTGCTTCCAATCTGGAGATTGAGAAGCGGCAGAAATCCGAGGTTATCGAACAGCTTTCCAATGCAAAGGCAGAGTTATTGAAGCCTTTTGCCTATGAGGACGAGCTGAAGGAAAAGACCGACAGGCTAAATGCCCTTAATATCGAGCTTAATCTTGACGAGAAAGACACGCCTGTTCTGGACTCTGAGCCAGAGCAGACCGAGGGACAGCCCGAAAGAAAAAATACAGACCGAGAGAGATAATCGGATTTGCACATTTGTAATGCTGATTTTTGGGAAGTATAATAAGGGAAGAATTAGAAAATGTCGGAGGTGTATTAGATGTCTGGTGCGTTCAGATTTGAAACTTTTGTAGATGTCCACAGCAATATTTTTAATGAATATCTCAGCTCTGTTATCGCAAAGCTACCGAAAGAAAACGAGGAATACAAAGCCGTGCAGGATGAGATTGAGAGCCTGTATGGGAAATATCCAAAGGTCTTAGGCGTGTTTGACAGCGAACAGGCGGCGGAGCTTACCAAAGAAGAATGTGCGGCTCTTATCCGAATTATGGAGCTGAAAAATCAGCTTACGGACATGGAGTTGCAATCTATCTATTTCCGTGGCTGCTATGACAGCGTGGGGTATCTGAAAAAGGCAGGAGTTTTATAACGGACTGACCGAGAAAAAGGCGGCGTTGGCGTGAAGCTGATGCCGCTTTTTACATAGCCGAGAGGTTTCATTTACGGAAATCCCTCGGCTTATTTTATTTTCAAGGAGGTGTGTGATTGAACTATCAGGAGTACAGATAGTCCCTTAACCAAGGGCTGACCGAAAAGGTACAGCATGAGCTTTCTGCTTTTCGGGAGGAAATGCAGGGAAAACCGCCGCAGGAGATTTATGATATGGCATATCAAATCGTCATAAAGAATGATATTGCAGAGTGCTTCTCCAATACGGATTATTCCCCACAGACAGTGAAAGCCCTGATGAAATCGCCCAATCTGTTGCAGGAAATCTATGATGAATGGCTTGGGAGGGATTATTCCCACATGGATGACTTGCGGCAGACCATCGCTGATTTTAAGGATTATATGGTTAAGACGGAAAAGATTTTGTCTGGGAAAGAAAGGTGATTTGACTGATTGAGAAGTAACAGACCCTATGTGCAGATTGACCCTGATGTGTTGGAACGGGCAAGGCAGATAGATTTACTTTCCTATCTCCGCACCTATGAGCCGAGCAATCTGGTAAAGGTCAAAGGCACGACCAACGTGTACTGCACAGCAGAACATGACAGCTTGAAGATTTCTAACGGCAAATGGTACTGGTGGTCGAGGGGCTTTGGCGGTTACTCCGCCCTCGATTACCTGATGAAAGTCAGGGAATATGGCTTTGTGGAAGCCGTGGAAATCCTCACGGGGCAGGCGTTGGCAGACTGGAAACCGCCGCCCCCTGCCCCCAAAAAAGACGAGCCGAAGGTGCTGCTTTTACCGCCCAAGAATAAGGACTGCGACAGAGTGACCGAGTATCTTTTCGGGCGTGGCATTGACTATTCGCTTATACAGGAGTGCATTGCCGAGGGCATTATCTTTGAGGGAAGGAAGTACCACAACGCTGTTTTTGTGGGGAAAGACGCAGGCGGGACGCCAAAATATGCGGCTTTGCGGAGTACGATTGGAAGCTCCTTTAAAGGCGACGCATCGGGCAGCGACAAGCGGTATTCATTTCGGCTTCTGGCAAAAGAGCCTGCTGATACCGTGCATTTATTTGAAGCCGCCATTGATTTACTGTCCTATGCCACTTATTTAAAGTGCGAGGGAAAGGACTATAAATCGGAAAACCTGCTCTCCTTGTCAGGCGTGTATCAGCCAAAGAAAGAGATAAAGGACAGCAAAATCCCCATTGCCCTCTCCACATTTTTAGAAGAAAACCCGCATATCAAGACCATTGTTTTGCACTTGGATAATGACAAGGTTGGCAGGCTCTGTACCGCCGCCTTAACGGAATTATTAAAGAAAGATTATAAAATCGTTGACGCACCGCCGCCTGTCGGTAAGGATGTCAACGATTTTTTAATGTCCTATCTGGGGATTGCAAAGCAAAAATCCTGCCATGAAAGGGGTGATGCCCGTTGATTGTGTGAGGATTTTTCCAGAAAAAGAAGCCTGAAAATGAAGCCCGATTATGAAAAAAGAAAGGAATTTTTGAATGAAGAAATTTGATGTTACGCTCACAGGACACTATGAAAAGACCATTTCTGTCTATGCCGACAGCCCCGAACAGGCGGCGGAAAAGGTCAGGATTATTCTTTTTGACACCGACCTTATCGACTTTTCCGATGAGGATTTTGTCTGCGGCGAAGCCGACATTCAGGACGCAGGCGAGGGCGGTTGTGAAGAATGTGCCGCCGAGAATGAGGATACAAAGGACGGCTGCTGTTCGGACTGTCCGTACTTCTGCCCGATGTGCGGAGGATGCCGTTGTGAGGACGGGGACTAAGGACACGTCTTACCAAGCACTGAATTTGGTTATCCATCTGCCGATGGAAACAAAATTCGCTTGTTAGGGGATGCCCCTAATACCCCGTGAAAAGGATGTTGTCAAAGTATGCCGTGGGAAGCACGGCAGGAATAAGGAAAGGAGTCTAAGAATGAGTGAGTTTTTATTCTTTGTCATCGGCACGATGCTTGGCGGAATGGTCGGCGTTGTCCTCATGTGCCTGATGCAGATTAACAGACTTTCCGAGAGGAAGGAGGATGCCGATGCGAAAAAGGAACGTGCAGATACTTTTCCGTCTGACCGAGGAAGAAGCTGACTACCTCTGCTCCCTTGCCGAGAGGTCAGGTCATTCCAGACAAGCCCTGCTCCAGTCGATGGTCATGGGCTACCGCCTTTGCGAAAAGCCAGACCCAGAGTTCTACAAAATCATGCGGGAGCTGTCCGCCATCGGCAACCGTATCAACCAGCTTGCAGCGAAAGCCAATGCCCTTGACTTTGTGGACGCACCCATGCTCCGTGAGGAAGCCAAGAGGTGGCGGGAGTTCCGTCTGGATGTAAGCAAGTGTTATCTGCTCCCAAGAAAGCAGAAGGGCTGATGGCGGTCTGCGAGATATGGGATGTGCGTGGCAGGCTCGACCACCCAATCGACTATGCCGAAAATCCCGAAAAGACCGCCAACCCAAAGTACAGCGATGCCGATTTGCAGGCGATGGTGGATGTCATGGAGTATGCCACCAATAAGGACAAGACCGAGCAGCGGTTTTTCGTCACGGGGGTAAACTGCGACCCTGCCACCGCAAGGGACGAGATGATGATTGCCAAAGCCCAATGGAGCGACACGAGTGAGATTGTCTGCTATCACGGCTTCCAGAGCTTTAAGCACGGGGAGGTCACGCCAGAGGTTGCCCATGAGGTGGGCGTGAAATTAGCTGAGAAGATGTGGGGCGAAAGGTTTCAGGTCATTGTCGCTACCCACCTGAATACGGAGTGCCTTCATAACCACTTTGTTGTCAACTCTGTTTCCTTTGCGGACGGGAAGCATTATCACGACAACAAGGAAAACCTGCGGCTGCTCCGCAAGCGTTCTGATGAATTGTGCAGGGAGTATTCCCTGTCCGTCATCGAACACCCAAACGGAAAGAAAAAGCCCTATGCCCTCTACCAAGCGGAAAAGCAGGGGCGACCCACACGGGACAACGTGGTGCGTCAGGCGATTGACGAAGCGATTTCCAAATCATTTACACTCAAAGATTTTGACAGGCAGATGGCGGAGATGGGTTACCGTATGAGCTTTGACCCCAACCGCAAATACTGGACGGTCATCGGCAAAGGTTGGAGACGACCCAAGCGGCTCTATAAGCTCGGAGAGGATTACACTAACGAGAGGATTTTGGAGCGTATTAAGGAAAATTCCTATGCGGTCAAATTCTCCCGCTTTGCCGAGCCGCAGAAGCAGGTCAAGGTCTATCGTCTGAAAGGCTCTCTGAAGGACGCAAAGAAAATCGGCGGCTTGCGTGGGCTGTATCTCCACTACTGCTACAAGCTCGGCATCCTGCCGAAGAACAGGAAACAGAATTACGCACGGCTTCACTATCTGCTCAAAGACGATTTGATGAAGATGGAAGCCATTACAAACGAAACAAGGCTGCTCTGCCGCAACCATATTGATACGGCGGGGCAGCTTTTGTCATATAAAAGCTCTCTGGTAAACGAGATGGCGGAGCTGACCGAACAGCGTAAGGGGCTTTACTCCCAATCCCGAAAATCTGTCGGGGAAGAAAAAGAAGCGGTCAAGGCTCGGCTTGCGGAAATCACGGAGCGGATGAAATTTCTGCGGAAGGAGGTCAGATTGTGCGAGGGCATCGAAGCCCGCAGCGATACCCTCAAGGAAAAGCTGAAGGTCATACGGGCAGACGAAAACAAAGAAAAAGGAAAGGAGCTGATGAAGCATGAACACAGGCGGCGAAGCGGCAGAGCAAATCGTGAGGATGAGCTTGGAGGGATTTGAGGTCGCAGCCAAAATCACGGGGGCGGGTGCGAAGAACATCGCCATCCTTCTCTATTCCATTCTGAAAGAGGAAAAGAAAACCAAAGGGAAGGCAAGGCTCACGAATATGCTGCGTTCTGGCAAGGAATTAAAGGTCTTTACCGTCAGGAAAGGCGATTTGCCGAAGTTCACGCAGGAAGCGAAAAAGTACGGCGTACTCTACTGCGTCCTTGCAGACCGTAAGAACAAAGACCCCAATGCGGAGGTCGATGTGATTGCCAGAGCCGAGGACGCATCGAAAATCAGCCGTATCGTGGAACGCTTTAACCTTGCGTCGGTGGATACCGCTTCGATTGTGACGGAAGCGGAAAAGAGCAGGGATGCGAAGGACACCAAAGACGCTAAAAACGGAAAAGAGGCGAAAGACACAAAGGACGGTCAGCCAGAGCCAGACATCGGCGTGCAGGAAAAGGCAGAGAAAGAAAAGCTCATGGACGCCCTGATGGGCAAGCCGACCCAGAAAGAGGAAAGCGCCCCAAACCCCTCGGTGGCAAAGACAGGAAAATCCCCTCTGTCCGAGCCTACCTCAGAGCAGCCAAAGAAATCCGCAGAGGGGGCTACTATGACTAAGAATGAGAAACCATCGGTCAGGGAAGAACTGCGGAAGATAAAGGAGAGCCGCAAGGGGCAGGAAGCCGACGCTTCCCCGAATGTCGGCAAAGACAAAACTTCCGACAGGGCGAAAAAAACGCCCGCAGGAAAGACGGAGCATAAGCAGCCGCCGAAGCGGAAGAAACTAAATAAATCGAAAGGAGCAAGATAAATGAGTATTTATGATGTATTCAGCGGCGGCAACCGTCCTTTTAACAAAGAGGAATGGGCTGCCCAGAAGAAAGCCCAGAGGGAAGAAGCCTATGGGCTGATTGACGCCACCTGTTCAGAAATGATGGCGGACGGGAACGTGTTTCAGAAATATCTTGAAGTGCAGGGGCGGTTTGACCGCTACTCGGTGAACAATGCCATCTTGGTGGCGGCACAGATGCCCGAAGCGACGCAGCTTAAAGATTACGGGAGTTGGAAGCAGAGCCGTGTTTATGTGGATAAGGACGCACAGAAGGTCACTATCCTTGAGCCGGGGAAAGAGTACGAGCGTGACGACGGCTCAAAGGCTGTCGGCTACAATGCCAAAGTGGTCTATGACATTTCCCAGACCTCGGCAAAAGACCGACAGCAGCCGCAGGAAGCAAAGACCATGCGGGAGCTTGTGTCGGCAATGATTGACGCAAGCCCCGTGAACTTTCAGCCCGTGGAGGAACTGGAGCTGCCTGCCTTTTATGACAGCTCTCAGCAGACCATCTTTATCCGCACGGGCTTAAATGAGGAACAGCTTTTTGTGAGCATGGCAAAGGAAGTGTCGGCGGCTGTGTTTGATTTCAAGCATAGTGAAAGCCGTGACGCTTCCGACTTCAAATCCTTCTGCGTCGCCTATATGGTCAGCTCACGCTACGGCGTGGATACCAAAGGCTTCAGCTTCGGGAAGCTCCCGAAGGAATATGACGGGATGGATGTGCAGGCATTTAAGGGCGAGCTTGGCTCGATGCGTGACGTCCTCGGAGAAATCCAGAGCGATATGTATAAGAGCATGGAGAAGAACAAGCCGCCGAAATCCAAAGAGCAGGAACGCTAACAGGAGGTGCAGCCCATGAAAGAAGAACGATACCATATCGCACTTGACAGGTACGACAAGAATATCGTCCTCAACGCCTTAAACACCCTGCGTACCCAGCAGATACAGGAGGAACGCCCCACCGACCCTGTGGACGAGCTGATAAGCACGGTGGCTCATGCCCCGACAAAAAGGGTGAAGGTGGTGCATTGCAGGTGCAATGAGGAACGGTAACGATGACAGGACGGGCTTAATCCTTGCCCTTTGCGGGATTATCCCTGTCGTGTGGCTTGCCCTGCTGACCGCCCCTTATGTGGGCGGCGGCATCGTGGAGATTGTCGGTAACTTATCCGTGGCAATGGGTGACCCGTTTTCCATAACGGTGTGTGAGGACAGTGTAAGGACTGTCCTTCTTTTTCTGCTTGCTTATGGGATGGGCATCGGCATTTATTTTTCCACACGCAGGAACTACCGCAGGGGCGAGGAACACGGCTCTGCTAAATGGGGCGATGCGAAAGCATTGAATAAGAAATACCGTGACAAAGACCAGTCTGCCAACAAGCTCTTGACCCAGAATGTCCGTATCGGGCTTGACGGGAAAAAGCACCGAAGGAATCTGAATATCTTAGTCTGCGGCGGCAGCGGGGCGGGAAAAACGAGATTTTTCTGCAAGCCCAACGCCATGCAGTGCAACACCTCTTTCGTGGTGCTTGACCCCAAAGGCGAGATTGTCCGTGACATTGGCGGTCTTTTGGAAAAGAAAGGCTATGAGGTGCGTGTCCTCGACCTTATCAATATGCACAAGAGCCATTGCTATAACCCGTTTGTGTATCTTCGGAATGACAACGATGTGCAGCGGCTTGTGACGAATCTCTTTAAGGCGACAACGCCGAAGGGAAGCCAGTCGCAAGACCCGTTCTGGGACACGGCGGCAAGTATGCTGCTTTTATCTCTGGTGTTCTATCTGAAATACGAAGCACCGCCAGACGAGCAGAATTTCCCGATGGTCATGGAGCTTTTGCGTGCAGGGGAAGTCCGTGAGGACGACGACAGCTATGTCAGCCCCCTTGACGAACTGTTTGACCGTCTGGAGATGGAAAACCCAGAGCATATCGCACTCAAGTATTACCGTGATTATCATTCTGGCTCGGCAAAGACACTAAAGAGCATCCAGATAACCCTTGCCGCAAGGCTTGAGAAGTTCAATCTGGAAAGCCTTGCAAGCCTTACCGCCACCGATGAGCTTGACCTGTCAAGTCTGGGGGAAAAGAAAGTTGCTCTGTTTGCTCTGATACCCGACAATGATACGAGTTTCAATTTCCTTGTCAGTATCCTCTACACGCAGCTATTCCAACAGCTTTTCTACCTTGCCGACCATAAGTACGGCGGGAGCCTGCCCGTGCATTGTCACTTTATCATGGACGAATTTGCGAATGTTTCGCTGCCTGATGACTTCGACAAGATTTTGAGCGTCATGCGTTCCAGAGGGGTGTCGGTTTCGATTATCCTGCAAAATCTGGCACAGCTTAAAGCCCTTTTCGAGAAACAGTGGGAAAGCATCGTGGGCAACTGCGATGAGTTCCTGTATCTGGGCGGCAACGAGCAAAGCACCCATAAGTATGTGTCGGAGCTTTTGGGAAAGGCGACCATTGACACGAACACCTATGGGAAAAGCACGGGACGCAGCGGGAACTATTCGACCAACTACCAAATATCGGGGCGTGAGCTTTTGACCCCAGACGAAGTGCGTATGCTTGATAACCGCTACGCACTTCTTTTTGTGCGTGGGGAACGCCCCGTCATGGATTTGAAGTACGACATTTTGAAACACCCGAATGTGAAACTGACAGCCGATGGAGGTCAGCCGCCTTATATCCACGGCGAGCCGACGCAGGCTGTCGCAACCCTTGTGTTTGACAGCGATATTCCAAAGGACGCCGTGAGCGTAACTGCTGTCAGCACTTCCTATGAGCTTCTGTCCGAGGAGGACTTGGAAGAAATATTCAATTTATAAGGAGGATTTACCCTATGAAACTTTTTAAGAAGAACGAGAAGAAAGCAGCTACGAAACTGTCCATGACTGGAAAAGTCAGAAAGGGCTTCCGCTTCTACTGTCTGGCAGTCATGGCGGTGACCTTTATGCTTGGGACATCCGTGACCGCCTTTGCCGCCAACGACCCCATTCAGGTCGTGAACAACCTTTCCGATTTCATTTTCGGTCTGGTAAGGGCTGTCGGTATGATTATGCTTGGCTTCGGTATCGTGCAGGTGGGCTTGTCGCTGAAATCCCATGACCCGTCCCAGAGGGCGAACGGATTTCTGACCCTTGCGGGCGGCGTTGTCATTACCTTTGCGAAGGAGATTTTGACCCTCATTACAGGCTGATGGGGACAGACAGGCAGAATAACCCAAAGACACAAGACAGGGCTTATGGGGCAGATCCGCTTTGCGGCTTGCCCCGTAAGCCGATTTTTAACAAGGAGGTGGTCGAATGTCTGATAACTGGGTAGTTCAGAATTTAGAGAACGCCCTCAATACTTGGAATGAGAAGTTAGCCGAGATATGGACGCTCATTACCCAATCCCCAGAGAATTTTAAGGGCGGTGCGATATGGAATGTCATTGTCGATATTCACGGGGCGTTGCAGGCTATCGGGCTTGCCCTGCTCGTGCTGTTCTTTGTGGTGGGCGTGATGCGTACCTGCGGCAACTTTGCCGAGGTTAAGCGTCCAGAGCAGGCGTTGAAGCTCTTTATCCGTTTTGCCCTTGCCAAAGGTGCGGTAACCTACGGCTTGGAGCTGATGATGGCTCTGTTTAAGATTGTGCAGGGCGTTATCTCTACCATAATGAACGCCGCAGGCTTTGGAACGGCAACACAGACCGTCTTGCCCTCGGAAATCGTGACCGCCGTTGAGGACTGCGGCTTTTTCGAGAGTATCCCATTGTGGGCGGTCACGCTCATCGGCGGTCTGTTCATTACGGTACTCAGTTTCATTATGATAATGTCGGTGTACGGCAGATTTTTCAAACTCTACCTTTATACCGCTATCGCCCCTGTTCCTCTTTCTGCCTTTGCAGGAGAGCCGAGCCAGAGTGTCGGCAAGAGTTTTATAAAAAGCTATGCCGCCGTTTGTCTGGAGGGAGCAATCATCGTCCTTGCCTGCATTATCTTTTCTCTGTTCGCAGCCACGCCCCCTGCGGTTGACCCCAACGCTGCGGCAGTATCAATGGTGTGGAGCTATATCGGAGAGCTTGTATTTAATATGCTTGTTTTGGTTGGTGCGGTCAAAATGGCAGACCGTGTTGTCCGTGAAATGATGGGCTTGTAAGGGAGG
>OGDY01003915.1_pt1 | contig 10926 bp, 10 predicted proteins | sample 1570341 | NCBI WGS metagenome assembly OGDY01 (sample SAMEA2581972, study PRJEB24529) | metagenome | biome: Human gut stool | place: China | collected 2011 | reverse complement strand
CCATATCTCTTCTGGAAATTATTCTTTTTGGGTCACATCTATTGACAACGCAGAATATATGTTTTTATTTCCTGAATGACAACTATCAATTAAAACTATTTTGTTTTTGCAATTTATGTTATCGATCAAATCGATAATTTCTTCAACGCTTATGAAATTATCACTGAATGCAAGATAGTTCACTGTACCTCTTTTGGCTCCATGTCCTGAAAAATAGAAAACAAAAGTATCTTCGACATTAACAGTCTTTGATATAGACTTGAATGCATTCTTGTATTCATCGACGCTAACACTTCCACCCTCACCACATAGCAACATATCTGAGAGATTTGTATTCAAACCAACATTCAGCGCTTTCCTCATTGCATATAAATCATTCAAGCATTTTGGAAGGTTATTGCGTGGGTCAGCATACTCACTTACACCAATTAATAATGCTTTAACCATAAAAACAAATCTCCTTTATATCTTTGTCATACAACTGAGTGCAGTTACCCTCTTAGAAACTACGGATTCAATATACCTCATCCAAGCCGGAGCCTCCAGATTATCACGCTCAGTCTCGCACTGGAGTATCAAATCTCTCAGATGTTCAGGACGAGCCTGCTTGCCCTCAAACATGGAAACAAAGTGTCTGCGGAACTGCTCCAATGAAAGAGGAACAATATCGAGTCTCTGCTTTACATCGCCCTTGGCGTACCAAATGCCGTGACGGAACGTTTCGGCGGTGTTGGTATCAATTCTAATTGCGAGGAAAAGACCATAAACAGGCTTATTATAGTTCAAGACAGCATCGGATACATGACGGCGGACAGGTTCGCCCTCCATTGCCTCCTGCCTTGATGAAGTGGACATTGTAACTTCCGTGAGTATCATGAAGTCCTCAAATTCACAGTAAAGATCGCCCTTTCCTCCGCCTGCTGCGGTTACGGGCAAAAAGTCTGCATCAAGTCTGAAACCACGAACCTCATACGGCTTGTTTACCATATGATCTATTGCAAGTGCAGCTCTCCAAAGCGTCCACTCGAAATATGCAGGAGTTTCGTCTTTCGGTATTTCGATAGCATTATCTTCATCGTAAACGAGCTTTCCGCCGCCCTTTATCAACAGCGACATATAATCGGCTATTTCCTGCCACTGATTGCACTGCTCGTTAGCGTACTGTATTTCATCTGTTTTTGCAAGAGTATCCTCCAGACGCTGTCTTGCTATATTGATCTCGGCAGGAGTATCAAGTGGCAGATCGGAAATATCATAAACGATATGACGCTCCTTCATCTGCTTTTTAAGATCTTCAAGCAGAGTTTTAGCCACATCAAGATTATCTGTCGGCAGAGAAGCTCCGGAGCAGAGCTTCTTATATGCTTCCATAAGCGGCTCCGATGTTGCTGTGCTTTTTGCGAGTTTTTCTGCGAGCAGATGCTTTGCAGGCACAATCATAATACCTCTGCCTTTACGCTGAAACATACCAGAAATACGCAGATAACGCATATTCATATCGCAGTAATCGGTAAAGTTTTCGGATTTCTTATCGTAATACTTGCCGCGCTCTTTGATCTCGTTTTTGTCAAATGTACGCTTTGCAGGTGCTTTCGCTCTGCGTTGTCTGAGATCAAGAATGTGATCAACAACTTCTGAGAGATCATAGCTTGGATTAGTTGTATGTCCCCATAAAGCAAATTCGATACGGCTCATTTCCGTAGAACCTGTCCGTTTTTCCAGTTCCAACATGATAGCAAGCATCCAGCGGAGCGGAGAGAAATATGTTGTTTTATCAGGCATTTCAAATTGCTCAACACTCATGGCTCTGAGAAAACACTCCTGAACCGCTGGAAAAGTATCAGCTTTCAGAAAAGTTCTGCCGAACGGAGTTATCTCGTCCATAGCTCCGAGATCGTCCTGATTGCCGTCCTTTTTGCCGACTTGTGGATAGATATAGCCGTTCTTCGCAAACATCAAACGCCATTTACGGGCATGACTGCCTGATTCGTCCTTGCCGCTTTCATTTTGAATAATGCCCTCTTTATTCAGCAGATTCATAAAGCCGATTTCATTATCTCTACCGTGCAGTTTGCCGACAAAGGCAGATTTGGCATATACTGCAAGACCTTCCTGTATTCTGTTAGGATTTCTCATACCTGTATTACCAACAAGCCAAATCTTTATGTTTTCTTCCATAATGTATTCTCCTATCAATACCCTACAAATAGGTATTCCTGAACAGAGTTTCTATGTGTTTTTGCATCAGCCTGATTGCCGAACGCATATTTATAGTCTACGGGAACCACTTCGACGTGTTCTTTGTATTTCTTCATCAAAGCTACCATATCCTCTTGTGTAGGCAGGCTGTTTGAAGAATATGATACTATAAGGATACTGTCGGCGAATTTGCTGAACAGTTTATCAAAAGCATTGTATGCACCGTCTTTTGTTGAGAAAGGTGTAGGATATGATTTGAATTTCTTTGTTTTTGTATGCTCTTGTATCTCTACGCCTTTCCAGTCACGGGCAAGTCCTTCGATAAAATGGTATCGGCGTACATATTCATTATCCGACAGCGGTGAATAGTATGGGGGGTCTATATAAACAAGATCGGGATTGATACCTGTCAAAGCCATAGCATCACCGTTTACAGACTTATTAGCCTTATGATTATCAAAGACAGCATTATTAACCGCTTCTACTGCTTCAAGGAATTGCTGAGAAAGTGATTTTTGCAAATCTTTTCGTCCGTCATCATACCTATGCCCAGTATATGTAAATATGCCGCGAGGTCTTTTCTTGGTGCAGGCACGAATAAGTGCTGTCATTGCGATAGCTTTCTTATACTGATCTTCTATCGCTGCTATGTTTGTGCGAAGTACATCAATCAGCTCGTTTTCATCGTCTGTATAATACAAATCCTTAAATGTATCCGATACAAAATGATCTACATTACATTGTTGTATCAAGAGCTTTTCAGCTTCTTCAATCGGAAGTGTTACAGTATTGTTTTCAACCATAGCTTTCGTAAACGTTGCCGACATAGCCATATAATCGTTGCTAATTACGGTTTTGCCGTGAGATTTGAACATATATCCAACAATTCCAGAACCGGAAAATAGATCGACAGCCGTATCAAACTCAAAGCGTGAAGCTACATTCCATATCTCACCGAGCAGCTTTCTCTTAGAACCCATAAATCTTGTCGGAGGATATAATGACACCTGGTCGGAGAGAGGTTCACTTTTAGGAGCCTTTTTCTTTTCAGGCGGTATAGTAACAATAACATCTTCGCCTTTTCGGGTATCACCATGACAGGAGATGTGGCGCTTTGTTTGAATTACCTCTATCTTATACTGCTCATAGAGTTGATGAACGAGAGGGTGATTAGAATTAGTGAGGATAACATAGCAGCCACGTTCATGAAGCGTACCAATCATCTTAGCAAGCTCCACATGATCGTCCTCATAAAACTGTTCTTTGGTATATCTCTTGAAATCCGAGTTTTCGGATATGGGGAGATAAGGCGGATCCAGAAATACAAAATCGCCTGGCTGAGCGTAATGTTCAAGAACAAGTATATAATCGCCGCAAAGTATTTCAGCCTTACGCAATGCTTCGGAAGCAAGTCGCAGAGCATCAATATCACATATCTTCGGATTCTTATACTTGCCAAACGGTGTATTGAACTGCCCACTCCTGTTTACACGGTACAAGCCATTAAAACAAGTTTTGTTCAGATAGATCGTTCTTGCTGCCGCTTCTGCTTTTGGAAGAGAATGCCAATCGAGAGAACGCACCTCATAGAACATCTCACTTGTGTTCTCATATTTCTGCAAGCACTCGATAACATCATCAAGATTGTGTGCAACCTGGAGATACATATTGATCAGCTCAGGATTGCTGTCTGCAATGATAGCATTTTCAGGCTTCAAAGAAAAGAATAAAGCTCCACCGCCGAAAAAAGGCTCAATATATCTGCCATACGTTTTCGGAACTCTCGGCATAAGCTCACCGAGCATCTGCGTTTTACCGCCAGCCCATTTCAGAATAGGCTTTGCTACAGGAGCCTTTGTTGTTTTAACGCTCATTACTCTGCATCCTTTCGATCAGCCGTTTCAGGCACCATTTCCATAATATCTCCAATATCGCATTGCAGAGCATTGCATATCTTTACAAGCACATCTGTTGTAACATTCTCATTCTTGCCGAGCTTTGCCATAGAAGCATGACTGATACCTGCCGCAGCACACAAGTCTTTCTTCTTCATATCCTTGTCTATCAGCATCTTCCATAGTTTTTTGTAACTTATTGCCATTTAGGGTACACTCCGTATTCTGAACTTGTAGTCAGGAATTGCAGAACTGAAATCTGCAATCGCTGAATTATATATATTATATCACAGAACTCCCCAAAAAGCAATAGGCAAATGAAAATCAATACCCAAAATCCCGTTTCACAGCATACTCAACGTTTCTGGTCTCGGCGTTCTCCTTGAAATTCCTGCCGTTTGCTTCGTTGAACAAAGTGCTGATGAGGTAACGCTCATAATTACGGACGTTATCGGTTTGCTTGATCTGCTCGATAGCATTTTCAAGGCATACCCTATCCACTTTCAGCATCGCAGATTTGATGACCTCACGGGGATAGTCCTGTCCGCAGATACGCTCTGTTTTCTTTCCGGAGCATATCGCCCTCACGATCATCTGTACGATCTCATCAAGTTCCTCTACGGTCATGTATCCGTCAGAATCCATAGCCCAGAAAGCATAGTCCTGATATTCGATGTTGGACTTCACCACCTCGGTATATATCTCTTTTTCTCGGATATATCCATCAATCGATCCATCATCAAAGGACTTTTCAACAGTCGTTCCTCGGAGGGAGGGGGATTGATCGATTGATACTTGATCACATGATACTTCTTTTTTTGATTTTTCTTCTTTTGTTATTATATAATCGTGCGGCTTTTCAAGATGTGTTTCCTCTTGATGTTGATTTTCAGCATCTTGATTATCCGTATCTGATAAATCCGTATCTTGTGGGTCAAAAAAATCAGAGTTTTCAACATTACTGTTATCCGGATTTGTATCATTGCAAGGCTCATCATAGATGTAATACACCCAGTCCTTGATCTTGCCATTCTCAAAGACACGTTCACGGCGGAGGTATCCGAACGTTTCGAGCTTTTTCAGTGCGGCAGAGATTTTTGTGACACCATCGGGCATGATAGCAGCCAGTCCTCTGATAGAGAAGTTCCAATCGTCCGCCATAGACAAAAGCGTGACATACGCACCTCTCTCTGTACAGCCCATTCTCCTGTCTCTCAAAACCACATTGCTGATGATAGTAAAATTGCCTGTCAGTTTCTTTTTGAGCTTCGGCATAGCATATTCCTCCTGAAACAAAAATGCTCCTCGTCACCGAGAAGCACGATACATATTCGATTATAAAAAAATAGCGGACGGTGCTTCACTTCAAATGAAACATCGTCCGCTATTTCTTTGCCTGTCAACAGCTATATCTACCAACTTTTATGGTTGTCTACCAAATTGCTATTACTATGCCCATCTACCAACAATCTACCAAAACGAGCATTTTTGATGATTTTTTCTTTCTCCGTATTTTCGGGGATTTTTCATTTTCAGAGCTTATAAACGCTGATTTTTCGGGCTTAAAATGACATTGTATTACTTGTAATTCCGCAGAAAGATTTACGCTCTATAAAATTCAAAGTTGTTTATTCGATTCCTTGCTTCTTGCTCCTGCCCTTTGTCTGATCCTTCGGCGTTCTCGGCTTCTTAGCGAGCCTTGCAGCATCACGCTTCATCTTCGCCCTCTCAAAGTAGCAAGTCTTTTCACCCTTCGGAGCGTTCTTCTTGGCTTCAATAGCCGCCTGATTCAGTTCATCGGTCACGACTTTCAGCCTTTGCTCCTTAGTATCAAGCTCCTCCTGCTGAGGGAACGGCTCTGCAACGATCTTCTGAGCTTCTGCGTGGTCGAGCCGGAGTTTCGCAAGGTTGTCCTGCGTTCTCTCAATTCTGCCGTCAATGTTGTAGAGGGCAGCTTCAAGACGGTTCAGGTTATGGGCAAAACTCTCGATCAGCTTTGTGGTATGTGAAGCGGCACCTTGCAGACAAGCGGACATACCGCCGCCCATCATATTGCTGTTTACTGTCACGCTAAGGTCAAAGCCCTGGAACGAGCCTACCTTCACGGGAGTATCCGCATACTTGATAGCCAGCACCGCATCTTCCAAAGCCTTAGCTGCTTCTTTTCTGTCAGTGTATTCTGTCTCACCAATGGTGATCTTGAATACGGGCAGTTTACGCTCAGGATCGATCGGGAGCTTGCGGAGTGCTTCACGGTCGGTATGGAGATCAGCAAGAATAGCCGTAAGTTTCTGTTCCTGTTCAGGGAAACGAGCGATCTTGTCCTCCATTTCAAATACCGTGTTGCGGTGTTCCGCAGCGAGTACCCTCAGTTCCTTCACTTCATTTTCAAGCATCAGCTTTTCCTTGATGCGCTCATCGCCTGTGCAGAGTGCCTTGATCTCGGAATATGTGAGTGCTTGCTGGTCCACATCTTCGCACTTCGGTGATGCTCCATAAAGAAGTATCTCCTATCAAGACAAATAAGCAGGCTATGAAAAGAAGCGGTGTGCAAAGTTTGAAAAGCACATCGCTATTTTTTCTTTGATAGTAATCTCCTACTTGAAATCCCCTCCGATAAATGCTATAATGGTAAAAAAGCCTTGAGGTGATCCTATGCCGAACATACTGATAATAGATGACGATGCCCATATCAACGATGTTGTCGCCAAAGCCCTGCAGGCTGAAGGATACAGCGTAACAAGCGCCTATTCGGGAACAGAAGCGTTGCTGCTGCTATCGCAGAGCAGACCCGATCTGGTTTTGCTTGACCTTATGCTCCCGGGACTTACAGGCGAGGAACTGCTTCCGCAGATCAGGGATATTCCCGTCATAGTGGTAAGTGCCAAAGCCGATGTGACAGATAAAGTGGAGCTGCTCATCGGCGGTGCGGCTGACTATGTCACCAAGCCCTTTGATATGAAAGAACTGCTTGCAAGGATCATGGTGCAGCTGCGGAAGAACGAAAGAGCTGCCGACAAGGCGCTCCTAAGTTATCGGGAGCTTACCCTCGATACGGATAAACATATCATCTCCGCAAACGGCAGTGAACAAAAGCTGACAAGAACGGAGTTTGCTATCCTGAAACTGCTGATAAGCAATCCCGAACAGGTCGTTGCAAAGCTGACTATATTGGACCGCATAAGCCTTGATACACCCGATTGTACCGAGGACTCGCTGAAAAGCCATATCTATAATCTGCGAAAGAAGCTGAAAGCCCTGACAGGCAGAGAATTTATTTCATCGGTGTGGGGCATAGGTTTCATGCTGAACGAAAAATCTTGACTTTTTCTTCACTTTTTTCTTCACTGTTTTCTTCACATTTTTGTATTATAATGTTTTCAGAAACAAGTTAGGAGGTCACAATATGGACTATGTTCTGAAAACTAACGGTATTTGCAAGTACTACAAGAACTTCAAAGCCCTGAACGGACTTACAATGAATGTCCCCAAAGGCTCGATCTACGGCTTTATCGGCAGGAACGGTGCGGGCAAGACTACGCTTATCCGCCTTGTGTGCGGATTGCAGCTCCCAACAAGCGGAGAATTTGAGCTGTACGGTGTAAAAAACTCTGACAGTGCCATATCGGAGTCAAGGCGCAGAATGGGTGCTGTTGTCGAAACGCCGTCTATCTATCTTGATATGACAGCGGAGGACAATCTGAAACAGCAGTACCGCATTTTGGGTATGCCGAGCTTTGACGGTATCACGGAGCTTCTGAAACTGGTCGGTCTTGAAAACACGGGCAGGAAAAAGGCGAAGAACTTCTCCCTCGGTATGCGTCAGCGGCTGGGCATCGCCGTTGCACTTTGCGGAGATCCTGATCTTCTCGTACTGGACGAGCCGATCAACGGACTTGACCCCCAGGGTATCATTGAGATAAGAGAGCTGATACTAAAACTCAACCGTGAGCAGAAGATCACAGTGCTTATCTCCTCGCATATCCTTGATGAGCTGTCAAGGCTTGCCACGCATTACGGCTTTATCGACAGCGGACGCATTGTCCGTGAAATGAGTGCAGAGGAACTTGAAGCCGCCTGCCGCAAGTGTATGCGGATTACTGTGAGCAATACTGCGGTGCTGGCGAGTGTGCTTGACGAAATGAGGCTTGAATATTCAGTTATTGACGATAAGACAGCCGATATTTACGCAAAGCCTAATATCACTCAGCTTTCCCTGGCACTTGCAAAGGACGGCTGCGAGGTACTCTCGTTGGAGGAGCATGACGAGAGCCTTGAGAGCTTTTACATCTCGCTGGTAGGAGGTGCGGACAATGGCTAAGCTGCTGAATGCAAATTTTCACGAGCTTTTAAAATCAAAATATTTTTATATCACAATAGTGGCATCTGCGTTTTTCGGAGCGTTTTTAACGGCAGGAATGTATCTGTATCCTAATTTCAATATGCCCGAAAATTCAGGCATCGTATTGACTAAGGATAATATCCTCGGTATCGTGCCGAGCTTTGCGGCGATACTGATCTCCTTCGCAGCGTCGGCAACGGTCGCTGTACTTCTCGATTCTCAGTACAACCACGGCACTATAAGAAATATGCTGGTCAGCGGCCACACCCGCACGGAGATCTTTCTGGCCGATCTTCTTGCAATGAGCGCCGCTGCGGTGATATACTTTGTCTGCTATCAGCTGGCAGTTTTTTCGGTGGCGGTATTCGCCTTTGATTACGACGGATACAGGCTGAAAGCGGCTCTGGTGTCCCTTTCCGTGATGCTCGTTATGCTTATATGCGTAAGCACAGTTGTTTCTCTTTTGCTTGGAAATCTTATGCGCGGCGGAAAGCTCACGGTGGTGATACTTGTGGTGCAGTATGCCCTCAATCTCTCCATCGTACTGGGAATGTTCAAAAAGGACAACAAGGCCATGGAGCTTCTTGCAAGGGTCTTCCCCCAGAGCAGTTTGTTCGATTTTTCTTATTACACGGTACCCGACGGGATAGAAAAGAACCTGATGATCTCAGCGGTCATGATCGTGGTATTTTCGGTGATCGGGCTTATCCACTTTCAGAAATGTGACATAAAGTAGGTGTGTAAATGGGCTGGGTGCTTGCTTCGGCGATCGCATTGATCGTTGTTTTATTGATAAAAATATATCTTCTGAAAAAATCGGCACGAGAGATAGGGGACAAGTTTGCCGACAGACTGAAAACCGACACCAATACCTTAGTTGACATTTCTTCCCGTGACAAGGATATGTGTGAGCTTGCCGACAGCATCAACAAGCAGCTGAAAATACTCAGAAAAGAACATCTGCAATATCATCAGGGCAATACCGAGCTGAAAAATGCAATAACGAATATATCCCACGACCTGCGCACACCGCTGACAGCTATCGCAGGCAATCTCTATATGATCGGAAAAACAGACGATCTGTCCGAGATCAGAGAGTATGTCGGCGCAATCGAAGAACGCACGGAAGCGATGAAGCAGCTGACTGAGGAATTGTTCCGGTATTCCATCATCGTGTCGGGCGACAGTGAAGCTGTGACAGAGGAGGTCTTTGTAAATCAGGCGCTCCAGGAAAGTATCAGCAGCTTTTATCCCGTGCTGACCGAAAAGGGCATTACTCCGCAGATACACATTACCGATACCCGTATCGTTCGGAATGTGAATCGCTCGGAGCTTGCAAGGGTGTTTTCAAATCTGTTGAATAATGCGGTCAAATACAGCGACGGCGATTTAGAGATCACACTTTCCGATCCGGGCGAGATCACATTTTCAAATACCGCAAAAGAGCTGTCCACGGTCGAAGTGGAACAGCTCTTTGACAGGTTTTATACAGTTGAAGCCGCACACCATTCAACAGGACTTGGATTATCTATCGCCAGAACGCTTGTGAAGCGTATGGGCGGGACTATCACAGCTGATTACGATAACGGTCGGTTGACAATAAGAATCATGCTTTGATACTGTAACGGCACGGAGAACACTCTCTGTGCCGTCTTTCTTTTTCAGCAGTTAGTTTCCACATAATCGCCACGGACGGCTCTTAGGGGCTTTTCCGTTCACCTGAGAGCAAAGGAAAAGGCTCTGCATTTCTGCAAAGCCTTTATACTGATTATTCATTTTCATCTGAACATTTGGCAAGTGGCGCATAAGCTGAACAAAATCTAATGGTCTCGGAAAAAAATCCGCCTATTTTCTCACGTCCTCGTGAGCCTTATCGACTATCGTTTTGAAAGTCTGCGGAGTGACCGCAAGGCTCTCCAGCTTCTCCTGATACTCTGCAAGTTTGTTCTGAATTTCAGTTAAACCTTGCCTGATCTCCTGCAAATCTTCGGGATATATTTTGCCTGTCTGATTCACCCGAACTGCAATAGAATTTATGCGGTCGGATATTTTTTTCAGCCTTGCCTTGTCGGGTGTAAGTTCTTCGTCCGTGATCTCGATTATGGGGGTGGCGATAATGGAGTTGAGCATATACTGCGACATAGAGCGAAGTCCGCTCTCCTGTGTATAGCGTTTCAGCTTGTCATATTCCTTGCTGTTCAGCTTTAATTTCATTCGCATAGTTTTACGTTCATCATCGGGTTTTACATTCATAGATCAGTCTCCTTTATTATTGGATTTGCCCATTTTCTTCCTATCTATTATATCACTTTTTCTTTCTTTTTTCAAGCGGGGTCTTAGGGGTGCAAAACCCTCTAACAAGCTATCGTATTCAGGGTGGGCATTTTTCAAAATGTACCCCATGAATACCGTGCTTGCTGGCTGGCTGGCTGGCTGGCTGGCTGGCTGGCTGGCCGGAACTGTTGCCGGGAATGAAGCAAGCACGCAAGC
>OGDY01003912.1_pt1 | contig 10930 bp, 12 predicted proteins | sample 1570341 | NCBI WGS metagenome assembly OGDY01 (sample SAMEA2581972, study PRJEB24529) | metagenome | biome: Human gut stool | place: China | collected 2011 | reverse complement strand
CAAAATAAAAATAATTAGTTTTATCAAAACTTAACATATTAAAAGTACCGATTAACTACTGAATTGGCACCTTTTATAAGTACTTCGTAATCGCTTACTGGTTCAGTCTTTGCATAGATTCCCCATACTGCATATATTAAAAACGAAAAAATGAAAATCAACAAATTATAGTATTTAAAATTTTTATTATTAATTAATTTGTAAATAATAAATAACATTGTTAATATTAATATTATAGATAAAAAAGTTATTTTAAATGTAGGATGCTCCAGTTGGTAAATACAACATGAAAATATATAATAAACAAGAATAATTCCAAGAACAATTTCAATTCCATAGATTAAAAAGTTCATACAATGAGTTTTTTTCATTTCCTATCCTTTCTAAATACAAATAATTTACTAAATATATAGTTTCCTATTATAACAGCTACTTGAGCAACCAATGTAAATATTACTACATATAAATCTGAATCTAGTTTTAATAATGTTACGAAGAACCACATTATAAACATTTCCAATAATAATGTTGCAATTCTTGCTACTACAAAACTTATAAATTCTTTTAACTTATTTTGATTTTTGCTCTCAAATACAAATTTTCTGTTTGTAAAATAAGCAAAGATTACTGCTACTACCCATGAAATTATTATAGCAATTTGCAACTGAAATCCATTAGTTGGATCAAGTATTGTAAATAATAAAATATATTTTGTTATTAAATTAACAAGAGTTGTTAATACTCCAAAAATTAAATAATTAATTATTTCTTTATATTTTATATATAATTCTTTAATTCTTTTTATCATCTTTTCACCTTATTCTATATTTATTGTTTTATCGATTATATATTGTGGACGTTCTTTGCTTTCATCATAAATTCTACCAATATATTCAGACATCATCCAAAGAGATAACAATTGAACTCCGGCAAAAAATGTTATAGCAACCATAATAGAAGTCCAACCTGGAGTTATATTATTCCAATCAAATATAAAAGATAAAAGAGCATAAATCAAGATTATAAATGAGATAAATATAGATAGTATGCCAAATCCACCTAGTATTTTTAATGGCTTAGTAGAAAAACCTATAATACCATCTGCGGCAAGTTTAAGCATTTTCTTTAATGGATATTTTGTTTTACCTGCAAAACGTTCTTTGCGCTCATACTCATAAGCATATTGTTTATAGCCAACCCAACTAAATAAACCTCTTAAAAATTTATTGTGTTCTGGCAAAGAATTAATAACATCAACAACTTTTCTATCTACTAATCTAAAATCTCCAGTATCTTTTGGAATATCTACATCAGATAGTGCATTTAAAGTTTTGTAAAAGATACTTGCTGTAAGAAGTTTAAATTTAGATTCACCATCACGTTTTTTTCTTTTTCCATAAATTACTTCATTACCTTGTTCCCAAAGTTTAAGCATTTCGGGAATCAATTCTGGAGGGTCTTGCAAATCTGCATCTATTATAACTATTGCATCACCAGTAACATATTTTAAACCAGCAGTTACTGCACATTGATGACCAAAATTTCTAGAAAAAGAAATTATTTTAACATTTTTATCTTTTTTTGCTATGGTTTCTAGTATGCTTAAAGTCTTATCTTGACTACCATCATTAACAAATACTATTTCATATTCGTAGTTCTGAATAGAATTACAGACTTTAGTTATTCTGTTATAGCATTCTTCAGCTACTTCTTCTTCATAATACATTGGTATAACTATAGATAATTTTTTCATAATATAACTCATCCTTTTTTATTATATTTATTTATTATTGCATCTACTATTCGCTCACTTGCATGTCCATCTCCATAAGGATTAGAAGCTTTGCTCATTTTGCTATATTCTTCGTTATTTGTTAATAATTTTTTAGTTTCGTTGTAAATTGTTTCTTCATCTGTACCAACAAGTTTTAATGTACCGGCTGAAATGCCTTCAGGTCTTTCTGTTGTATCTCTTAAAACTAATACTGGTTTTCCAAGAGACGGAGCTTCTTCTTGAATTCCGCCACTATCTGTTAAAATAATATGAGATTTAGCGATGAAATTGTGGAAATCTATTACTTCTAACGGTTCAATTAATTTTACTTTATCGTCATCACCGAAAATTTCATTTGCAACTTCTCTTACTTTTGGATTTAAGTGAACAGGATATACTACTTTAACATCGTCAAATTCATCTACAATTCTTCTAATAGCTTTGAACATATGTCTCATAGGTTCACCTAAATTTTCTCTTCTATGGGCTGTAAGAAGTATTAATTTATCATTACCTAACCAATCAAAAATCTCATTATTATAGTCTTTTTTTACGGTAGTTGCAAGAGCATCAATTGCTGTATTACCTGTAACGAATATATTTTCTTCTTTCTTACCTTCTTTTAATAGACTGTTTTTACTGTTTTCCGTTGGCGCAAAATGCATATCTGCTAAAACCCCAACCATTTGTCTATTCATTTCTTCTGGATATGGAGAATATTTATTCCAAGTTCTAAGACCTGCTTCAACATGACCAATATCTGTTTGGGTATAATATGCAGCTAAAGCACCAGCAAATGTTGTTGTTGTATCTCCATGCACTAAAACAATATCGGGTTTTTCCTTGTTCATAACTTCTTCTAAGCCTTTTAAAGCTCTACTGGTTATATCACTTAACGTTTGACCAGACTGCATAATGTTTAAATCATAATCTGGTTTAATATCAAATACTTCTAATACTTGATCAAGCATTTGTCTATGTTGTGCTGTTACACAAACAATGCATTCAATTTCTTTTCTTGATTTTAATTCTTTAACAAGAGGAGCCATTTTTATGGCTTCTGGTCTTGTACCGAAAACTGTCATTACTTTAATCATATTTGCCTCCTTGAATTAGTTTATTCTTGCTTTGCGAATTTTAAAAATATATTTTACATTGCTATTAAAAAACCTTTTAAACCTTTTGGGTTCTCTAATAATTCTATATAGCCATTCCAAATGTAATTTTATAAATATTTTTGGAGCTCTTTTTTTGACACCACTCAGAACGTCAAAACTTCCTCCTACTCCAATAAAAATACCTTTATCAAAATCGTTTATATTATTATATATTAATAGCTCTTGTTCAGGAATGCCTAATGCAACTAAGATAACATCTGGTTCTAACGTTTTAATCCTTGTAAATACAGCTTGTCTATCTTTTTTATACCCATTTTCATACCCAGCAATAATTGCATTAGGATACTTTTGTTTTATTGTATCCACCAATTTTTTTACAATCTCTTTTTTTGCACCAAATAGGAATATACTTTTATTAAGCTCATTACAATATTTAAATAGTTCGGAGCATACATCAACACCTGGAATAGTGCCAGGTAATGTATAGCCTAACATTTTTGCACCCTTAACTATTCCAATTCCATCAGCAATAATTGTTGTTTTATCGTCTAACAAAGCTTTTTTAAAATCACAATTGTTTTCCGCTGTCATTAACGTTTCTGGATTAGCTGTTACAACAAACATCCTTTTATTTGAAATTAAATTTTTCTTTACAAGGTCATAAAAATCATTTTTTGAGCCTTTATATAATTTGTTGAAATATTCTTTCATTTTTTACTCCTAAATCTTTTTAATTCGTTTTTTAAATTTACATAGTTGCAATACAATTTTATAGAGAATTTATTATTTAATTTCATTCTTAAAAATTCCCTCATTCTATTTTTAAAAGTATTATTATTTAACCAACTACCTAAAAAAACATGTACAGTTAAAGAATTACGAGAGGGATTACAAAGAACATCGTCTTTATATACTTTTATTCCTTCGGGCAATTCCTGCTCTATATTACCAGTTTTACACCCATATTTTTCAATTAGTAAATTAGAAACAGATATTGTATTATTATCTTTAAAATTACCTTCTAATTCTAAATTAGTGTAATAATCTAGCATATCTTTTATTAAATTCAAGAGCATTTGTTGGTTTTGAGGCTCCAAATACAGCTGTAAAAGGATATTCGGGAGCCTCAAAACCAACAAATGCTCTTGAATTTAATAAAGAGTCTAGTTTATCTATTACAAACACATCTGTGTCAAGGTAAATTCCACCATAGTTGTATATAGCATATGCCCTTACGTAATCACTAACAAAAGCCCATTTTTTATTTTCATACATTTTTTTTACAAAAGAATTACTATTTATATCAAAGTTTTTTTCATTCCATTCAATAAATTCGTAATCCTTTAAATGTTTCTTCCATGTTTTTATACATTTTTTTATTTTGGGCGGTTTTTCTTTCCCACCCATCCAAACATAGTGAATAATTTTAGGTATAGCCAAAATATAACCTCCTATTTTTTTACAGTTATTTTTACATATGGATATATGCACAGAAATTTCGCCAAATTAATTGCTAAAACTTTTTCATCGTCATTATCTACTTCTATACAATTAAATCCTTTCTGCATTTCTTTAAATAAATCATAATAACAAGAAGATAATTGATTATTAAATAATTTATTAGTAAAAGCTCGAATATCTTTTCCTAAATATATTTCTTCATTTTTTAAATTACTTAAATTTATTGTCCTGTTAGAAGGATTTTTATAAAAAGATACAATTGATTTCAAGAATATATTTTCTGAATAATCAGCTCCATAAAATGATTTGACTTTATTTTCTATTATTTTATATCTATTTTTTGTTGGTTTATTTAAGTAAAAAGGAATAAAATAATTTCCTAAATGCAGCTTTCTAATACCTTTTACTCTAGTTAAGCTCCAAATAAGTTTTTGGAAATGATATAGAGGAATTGTATAATAGTTTAATAAAATACTTAGTGTTCTTAATTCTCCATTTAAAACATTAAATTTACCAATATTATTATTTATATAATTTGATTCATGAATTCTATATTTTAAAATAGGAATTTTAACAGTTTTAACATTTAATATTTTAGGATTATCTTGCAAATCAATCCAAAAAGGAGTATTCCAAGACAAATAATTATTTTTGACATGATTTATATAAATTTCTTTTTTCCATAAAGCTACATCGCCATATATGTTAGCGCCGCCATTTAATAATAATATTGCAGGAACACATTTCGAATTTCTATACTTCAGCGCTTTCCAACAATTGACTACTCTAGAAGAATCATTTATTATTTGCAAATCGCCAATTATGGCATCATAATTTGACGATTCAATTAGAGGAATAATCTTTTCAAAAAAGTCAGTAGAAGGCAACAGATCATCAGAATGCAACACAAAAATATAGTCACCGGTAATATAATTTAATCCATTTAAAATTGCATTTAACTGATCTTTATTTTCTTGATATATGTATTTTATTTTATTTTCAAGATTATTTTCTTTTTTAAAATTTTCAATTATGCTTTTAGTATTATCAGTAGAACCATCATCTATAATAATGGACTCCCAATTTGTATATGTTTGACTACTTAGAGAAGTTAATGTCTCTGTTATGCTTTTAGAATCGTTATATGTTGGTGTTAAAACGGTTATCTTTTTCATCTTAATCCTCTTTTCTTAATCTTTTTAAAAAAGTCAATTGCTTTGTTAAATAGAAAAATACAAATGAAATAACTAAGTTCAATAATCCAATTATGCATCCATAAATTAAACATTCTATAACACTTGAATATACTGTTTTAAAAGCTGAATGTATCCATAGTATTTCTGTTATTGCAAAAGCAAAATTTATAAAGCAAAATAAATAATATTTATATGGTTTGCTTTCTAATATCTTATTAAAAATAACAAAAGGTTTTGTCATAAAATCTGCTATTAAAAGTGAAATTACAGTACCTATTAGTACACCAGAAATTCCTAAAGGCTTTACTAATATTAAAGATAACGATAAATTAATTATTATTTCTAATATTACAAATAATTTTATTTCTTTAAACTTTCCAGAAGATAAAGTGAATACCTTCAAGGGTGTTCTTATTATTTGATAGAATAGAATTATTGTAAATAATATCGCAAACATTGCAGAAGTTTCAACTTTATTTTGGTACCATAAATTAATAAACTGATTTATTACAAAATAGAAAGGTATACAAATAACTGTTGCTAAAAAGAACATTAATCCATTAAATTCATTAAATATTTTTATAGAATGCTCTTTATCTTCTAAGAGAAGATCACCAATTCCAGACAATGTTGCACCAGAAATTTTATCTATAAATTGTTTTAATGCTTCAACAAAATAATTATATGTAGAATAAACTACTACATGGCTTAGTCCTATAAATTTAGATATTATTATTATATCTATGTTGTTCGTGAGTACTGTTCCTAACGTGTTGACAAATAAATGTTTGACATTCTTCAACATGCTAAAATCGCCTTTGGCTTTCATGTTCAAGTCAGGATGTTGCTTTTTGCATAATATTATAATCAAAAGATTTGCAACTAAACTACAAATAATTAGACTTATTAATAGTTCTATTAAATCTAAGTGTAAACAAATTATAACAATTTCAAGAATTGCTTTAACTACTGCTACTATTTGAAATATTAAGTTTGGAATATATTTTTTTTGCTCTGCATCAAAAAGACTTCTTTGAGGTATACTAAAGTAGTATATAGCTTGACTTATTAAGTAAAGTATAAAAGTAATTTGAATATATGTACTTGAAAGTCCTCCAGAATCTTTTACAAAAAATGTTACAAAAAACGAAAGTACTAATCCAATAAATAATATTATAGCTCCAATTGCATTAAAAATGGGTCTAGCTGCGGACATTATGGAATTTATCTGGTTATTATTCTTTTCTTTTACTGGTTTGTATAATTGATATAACAAAGCACTACCAATACCACCTTCAACCAATACTAAGTATGAAACGATTTGGTTATATAATTGGTATAAACCAAGTTTTGCTTCACCTAAGATATTTATAAAAAGTTTAATCTTTACTATTCCAAGTAACAAAATTATAACTTGAGGTAGCGCATCTGTTATAAAATTAATTATTGCACGTTTAGTTCTCATTGAAAATCTCCTATGTATTTTTTAATCTTTTTAACAGTTTGTAGAAAGCAATTAAAAGTTTATTATTACTTACAAAAATCTTACAGGTTAATTGATATATTTTGCTTTGCTTTTGAAAATATTTATTTTCCATCCAATTAGGGAATTTAGAATTCATAGTATCAATTATTTTTAATATCATATTATTAGTGCCTTTGTATTTCAAAAATCTGCCACACCCAGCATATAACAAATGATTTATATATAAAAATTCTAATTCATTGTCATACCCTTTTCCTTTAAAACTACTATACAAAGTATCCATTACATTAAAAATTGATTCTAATTTTTTGCTATATTTAGTTTGATTCATTGTAGAATTTTGCCTGATTACGTAGTGATATAAAATTTCATTGCAATACGATATTTTATTTGAATATAAAGCAAGTGCAGGAATAACAGCTAAATCTTCATATATATTTCCTTCTAAAAATTTTATATCATTTTTCTTAAAGATATTTGAATTTATTATTTTTGAACAAGGACCTGCAACGCACAGTATATAACTTTTGTTTATATTATCTGCTTCAATATACAATGATTTTTTTTCTATATTTTTATTGCTATATTCTTCAACATAGTCGCATAGAACAATGTCAGAATTGTCAGATTTTGCTATATTATAAAGTTTTTCTAACATGTTAAGCTCAATATAGTCATCACTATCAATAAAAGTTATGAACTCACCTGAGGACATTTGAATTCCAATGTTCCTAGCTATAGCTTGTCCTTCATTTTCTTTACTTGTATATTTTATATTATTATATTTTTTTGCGTAGTTTTTAATAACATTTAAAGAATCATCTGTAGAACCATCATCAATTAATATTATTTCAATATCCTTTAATGTTTGATTAACTACAGTAGATAAGCAGTGGTCTAAATATAAGCTGCTATTAAAAACAGGAATTATTACACTAATTTTATACAATTTGTTTCTCCTATATATTATTTAAAAATTTATTCCATTCCTTTGATATTGCCTCTTTCGAGAATTTTAATGCAGTATTTTTAGAATTTTTTGAAAAATATTGCATTTTAGAAGAATCATTTAGTAATTCTTCTATTTTAGTAATCATTTCTTCGGCATTTCTATTTTTAACTAAAAAACCATTTTTATTATTTTCTATTATTTCATTAGCACCTTGAGCACTGTCAAAAGCTATTAGTGGCAATCCATAATTTGCTGCTTCTACTAATACTAACCCAAAAGATTCAGAATGCGAAGTCATTACATAGATAGATGAATTCAAATATTCATTCTCTAATTCTTCCGAGTATTTAGTTCCACATAAAGTTATCTTTTTTGACAAGCCTAATTTATGTATTTTAGTTTGTAAAATTTCTTTTTCTGGGCCATCTCCAACAATATGTAAGTTCCAATCGGGATGTTTTTGATAAAATAAGTTAAAAAGATCAATTAAATCATCAAAACCTTTTATTGGATCTAGCCTTCCAACGGAAATTAGTCGTTTACTTGATAAATTACATGTCTTACTAGAAACATTATCTATAAAGTTAGGAATATATATTACTTTAGGTTTACTTATTTTTTTACTATAAAAATCACATAATTCTTTTGAAACAGGCATAAAATAATCAAAATTCTTTAAAGACCTTATCAGCTTTTTAATATACTTTACATTGTTATTATGATGATTATGTTCTTGAGCTATCTTTATAATATTGCTTTTTGCATATTTACTAACCCAGTTGTTGTGGAGAATTCTAGTAGATATTACAATATCACAATCTAAATTTTTAATAGCATTAACCATAAGTTTTTTTCTTAATATTAAAATTTTAAAACTTTTAAAAGCTTCAAAAACTAATCTTATTAAATTAAAATTTTTAAGTGCATTTTTTATTTCTTGTTTATTTGGTTCTAAATTTGTAGTTAAATAATTTATTGTGACTTTATTGCTTATATAAAAAGCTGGTGAATTTCTTAATTTATATGTTGAAATAATTTCAACATCATTATTATCAGACAATAAATTTGCTAAATTTGAAATGACTTTTTCTGCTCCACCAGTTCCTAAATGAAGAGCAAGTATAACTATTTTTTTATTCATTGATTAAATCCTCTTTTGATTTTAAAGTATTAAATAATTCTAATATATTAATTGCCAAGAAGATACTTACAGCAGGAGCTGTAAAAACATGACCCGCAAGAAGTGCTATACCACATCCCATTAATATTGCATATAATGTAAAAATTGTATAATTATTTTTAATATTAACAACAAAATTGCTAAACAATTTTTTAAATAAACTTATAGCAATAAGTATTAAAGGAATAATGTATATTAATGTTCCTAAAATACCATGACAGAAAAATATATCAAAATAATCAATTTCAACTAATTTGTTTTCATGTATTCCAGTTTCAGTTGAATATGAAATGTAACCAGTTCCAGTAAGTTTAGTAATAAAAGAGCTTTTATTATACTTCTGAAATGTATTCTTTAGATAGTTATTCCTTCCGCTTAAAAGTTTTGCTTGAGTTTCCTCTGGGAGTGGTTTTGATGGCTTTGCCTGAGGGATTGGTGAGACGCTACTAGATTTACCACAAGTTATGCCAATGTTTGTGTTCTTCCCTGCTGGAGTATATGCAACAAATGAAAAGGAAAGTATAATCATTAGCGATATAGCAATAAATTGTTTATAAATAGTTTTTCTTTCTTTAGTAAACATTTTTATACCAGCTAAGATAAATGATAAAGCTAATAATACAAATATTGATAATGCAGAAACTTTAGTTCCAATTTCTAACATTGTAAAAATTGTTGCAGTACAAACTATAAAGTTGATAATACTAAATTTTTCATTAATAAGTTTCCAAAAACATATTGGTGCTAACATTGCAAGAATAGCACTAGTTTCATTACCTGCATAAAACAAACCAATACTACCAAATTTATCATTATTAGGATATGTTGGATAACCAATAGAAAAAATCCTACATATAATAATTGTAGCAATATATATAATTAAAGAAATGTTCAAGTATTTTTCTAAAGAAATAAAATTCTTTTCTTTGTTTATTTCATATAAACTAATCAATATTATAGGAAAATAAAATACTTTTACAATTCCTTTTATTTGTGTAAAAATCATAGAAAAATTATATTTTAAGTATGAATTTACAAGGTAGACAACGGCGTATAACGCTATAAAAGAATAATAAATTATAAGTTTTATTTTATCTTTTTTAGGTACCTTTATAATAGAATAAATCATTACGAATAACATAAAAAATACTCTAATGACAATTCCTAAAGAAAGTGTTTCTGATATGTTCCTAATGCACAAAGAAGTTATAATATCGATTATTGGTTGAAGTAATATATAAACAATAAAAATATTTTGAAAATTTATCTTATTAAAAAATCTTGACTTTTGTATACTAATCATTTTTTTTCTCCTTTTTTACTCTAAAAATATCTTTATAACCAATTGCTACAATTGCGATTACTAACAAGGCAAAAGAAATTGCTTTCCATAAGCCACTCTCTAATAAAATAATTGCAAACAATCCAAAAGTTGCACTTATTCCATATAAAATAAATACAGCTTGCTTTTGAGAATAACCTCTATCAATAAGCTTGTGATGCAAGTGACCTCTATCTGCTTTAAAAACCGCTTTTATAGATTTTTGCTTAATAATTCTTCTTATTATTGCAAAAGAAGTATCAAATATTGGTAAAGCAAGAACTAAAAGTGGTGCTATAATTATTATTGCTGTATAGGTTTTTGCAACACCTAATATAGAAATTACTGCGAGTACAAATCCAATGAAATTTGAACCAGTATCTCCCATAAAAGTTCTAGCTGGATTAAAATTAAAAGGTAAGAAAACAAGTAATGAGCCAGC
>OGDY01003906.1_pt1 | contig 10944 bp, 10 predicted proteins | sample 1570341 | NCBI WGS metagenome assembly OGDY01 (sample SAMEA2581972, study PRJEB24529) | metagenome | biome: Human gut stool | place: China | collected 2011 | reverse complement strand
GCCGGAGCTTGGGCAGCCGGAGCAGCTGCAGCAAGGAACCGATTACGGCTGCCACATAGGTCATCGCCGCTGCCCAGAGTACTTTTTTGACTCCGTCGTGTTCCGTCTCTGTAATCATACCATCCGCACCGAGCATCTTTAAGGCTCTTCTCGATGCATCAAATTCGACCGGAAGCGTTACTACCTGGAAGGCCAGCGCCAGCACAAAAAGCCAGATTCCGGCCTTTACCAGCATCGGAAGGCTGAAAATCAGTCCGATCAGAAATAACGGCCAGAACAGCTGGGATCCAAGATTGGCCACCGGTACAATGGCACTTCGCACCTTCAGCGGCACATAATCTGTATTGTGCTGTACGGCATGTCCGCACTCATGCGCTGCAACGCCGATCGCTGCAATCGATGCGGAATCGTAAACAGCATCCGAAAGATTTACCGTCTTTGTCCGCGGATCGTAGTGATCCGTCAGTTTTCCGGATACGTGACGGACGGTTACATCGTAGATGCCTGCCTGACGCAGAATCCGCATCGCCGCATCGCGTCCTGTCATGCCGCTGTAGGAACGGACCGTCTGATATTTACTGAATATCGTATTCATGCGGGCGGATGCCGCCATAGAAATCAGTGCTGCAAGAATTACCAGCAGATACGTACTGTCATAAAAAAGTCCCATATCATTTTCTCCTTTTTTTCAGGCACAGCGGCAGCAATACCTCTGTGCAGTTCCCCGCCTCAGCTTCAGATTTCTTTGTGCCTTTATTCTCCAAGTTTTGTACCCGGCTCGATCGTATATCCACGCAGGAAATCTGCTGTCTTCATCCGTTTTTTTCCTTCGAGCTGCAGCTCTTCAATCACCAGAATACCGTCTCCGGTCTTTACATGGATTCCGGTCTCATCTGCCACCCAGACTTTTCCGGCGCTTTTTGTCGGATTCTGTCCCGGGATTTTTGAGAACAGATCACCGCCAAGCATGGCAATGACCTTCGCATTCCATATTTTGAGATTTTTTCCGTTTACCTTCGTAAACGCGCTCGGCCACGGACTCATCGCACGGATCTGGCGCTCAATCTCGATGGCGCTCTTCGTCCAGTCGATCCTTCCATCCTCTTTTTTAATCATTCGTGCATACGCTGTCGTGCTCTCCTTTGGCTGCTTTTCCGGTGTGATTTCGCCTTTTTCAATTTTAAAGCTTACATCATTTACAGCCGTAAAATCACCAAATTCTTTTGTTAAACCATCAAGTTCTAATTTCATCAAGTGACACCTCCAAATATTGATTACAGTTCTTTAAAATACGGCATACAGTAAGAATAAGAAAAAGTATTGTTGCTCCCAGTAAAGCTAACCAAACAGGAATAGTTACCATTGTATATACATTTTCATTCAAAACAACAAAAAGCCATACTGCACTCCATATAACGCACAGAATAATAGCAACTGTTTCACTGAATGAATATTTACTGCATAAGATTCCAAAACAGATACCAGAAGTAACACAAAGCGGAAAAAGAAATTGAACAACTAATTCTGACAACCCAATGTTCAACCCTGCCGAAGCGGTTCCTAAAAACAGAGTAATCAAAAAAACATCTGTAACGCCAAATAATAACATGCGCGCTGCATATACTTGTTTAAGCGAATAATATGAGGCTGCTTCGATTTCCATGCACTCACATGACCTGTTTTTCCACAATTCGGGAATAATAAGGATTACAAACAGTGCCGCTGCTACACCCATGCTTCTTTTAATATATATTTCATCATGGATAGAACTTAAGGCAATCCATAACGCTACCAGAAGCATAAATTGAAGAACCCACCATCTTTTTTGTATCACACGAAGCTGTGTCCATAAAAATTCGTGGTAAGAAAGCGTTCGTTCTTGTTCTGCCATAAAAAAGGCATTTTTTGATTTACAGATTGTTTCCTGTATTTTTTCTTCTTTAGATTTGATAATTCCACTAATTACAAGTTTGGTATTATATTCATAGGCTGTTTTATTTTATAATTGATTATTATTGGGATATACGTGCTTAATAGAAATATCGGATATATTTCTCTGATAATGTTTTAGCCAACAATATCGGGTTCTCTCCAGAAATTATAGGATGGTGCTCTTTGGATAATGTCCACTCATATTCGAAGTCAGTAATTGATTGATAAAATTGTTTTTCATCAAACTTCTGGCCGGATAATGAAGCGGTTATTACTTCTGTTGTAAAGCGCTTCCAACGTTCACGATAATAACTGTAAGTTAATCCACCCCAGCCCCTGTTTGCATAGTCATTTAATTGAGTTGCTTTTTGTCCCCATACTGTCAGGATACAACGTGCATTTTCTTCATAATATTCTTTTTCAGCTTCTGTTTCTCCAAAAGAACGGGCATCGTCAATCCACTTGCCGATTGAAAAATTTGTTTCACAGGATAACAGACGGTCTGTATCTATCAATAGTGAATCCATTTGATTGGCCCATTTCTTCATGCCATCTATGTCTTTCTCTGAATAGCATTGAGTAAAATGATCTCTAAACAAGGAAAAAAGATTTCCTAATACTTGCCGTCCTACATTTATTACATCAAATCGATATCCAGTATTGTCTATATGACTGGCTTTCAACATTTCTGTCCAAATATCCCATAAGTCACGATTGTTGTAAGTGATGTCCGGATAGGTATTCCAACTATCTGTGCCCACTAACATTGGACGTGCATTCATTAAAACGGCTTGCCCTGCTGTTGCATGCTTTTTATATATTTTTTTATGGTATAACCACAATTACAATTATCAATAAGTTCTTGAATATCCCTTTTTCTAATACTAGTAAATATTTTATTATGTAACTTAATGCAATGATTTTTATAAGCATTTTTGTATAGTTTTAAACTTTTATCGTCTATTTTTTTACTTTTAACTACTAACCACTTCAAATATAATTCTTTAAACGTTATATTTTTAAGGTCTAAGTCATAAGGTGCATTATTATATAAAGCTAACGCTTGTAACCCCTCTTCTTTAGTAGAGTAATAACCTATAGGTTTAAATATTTGTCTTTCTTTATTATCGTATCCAATAGTTATTTTAGCTATATATGGTTTTCTTCTATTTCCACTCAATTTATAAACTGAGCCATAATTATTTGGTAATTTCATATTTTTCATTCTCCTTTATATTGTAAATTTTCTTAAAATACTTTATAATGGAGATGTACTTTAAATTTGGTAGTGAGCCGATTTTTAGTACATCTCTGACTAGGTACTATTCCAGTAGTACTTAGTCTTTTTTATTGTATTCCTAATCTTTCCATTTCTTCTTTGTTAAATTTTTCATCTAACAATTTTTTTATATTTTCATAATTTTCAATTATGTTTGGGTTTTCTTTTATGTTATCAAAAGTATCATTAAGATATTTATTTGTTTTATAGCCTTGCAGATATTGATTATCTTCATCTATTTTAAAGTCTTCAAAATAATAGTTAGGATATTGAGCATTAAATAAATTCAACTCTTCATCAACCCTTATTTTTTTATTATTTATAGACGGAGTAATTAAATAAGTTCCTACTTTTTCTAAATTAACATTTTCAATTATTTGGTTTAAAGCAAATTGATACAAAATTTTTGAAACTTCATCTTTACTAGAAAAAATTGTTTCTAATTTTTTAATTGAGCTATCAGTTAGGCCTAATTGTTTATTAATCTCTATATTTTCCTTTTCAATACTTTCAGTTAAACCAACAAAATATTGTATTGGAATTTTAGGATATTTTTTATTTAAAACTATAAGTTCTCTCCAACCAATAAAAGCTCCATTATTTTCATAACCTCCAATGGTATTTCTCGTTACACCAAGTATTTCAGCAAATTCATCTTGGTTCATTTTTAAAACTTTTGTCCTAAAGTATCTTAAATTTTTACGAGCTTGAGCTAGCTTTTTTTCTTCATCATCACAATTCATTTTATTATCCTCCCTTTCTTGCACAATAATTTCAACATTTTTATGTTTATAGTACTAAATACAAAATTATTGTTAATTGCTCTTTTTTTATTGTTTTGTTCCATTTTTAATAATATAATGGTTTTGTCAATGCAAAATAAATTATTCACAATTTAATTATACCAAAAAAATTGTTCATTGTCAAATAAGGAGGAAAATATGACCGATTTAGAGTATGAGACTAGATATAATGAGCTTTCTAGCAGTAAAACAAAATTCATAAATATTAGCTCAGTTTGTTATTTTCTTAAGCAAGATAATGAGAATAAAACAGAAAAATTACTAAAAAGTATAGGAATTAAATCAGAATGTATAATGGGTTATGATAAATATTACCTAGTAGATGATTTAATAGTAGCAATAAATATGGTAAAGGAGGGAAAAATATGTCTTTAGCAGAAGAAATGATGAAAAATAATAATATAAATGTCAAATTAAAAAATAAGTTAGGTGTTGATATTACATATAACCAAGAAGAAAGAAAAGAAATTACTAAAGATGTAGTATATGCTAATTTAGATATAGAAGAAAGTACTATTTTAGAGAAAATGCTTGATAGCCAAAGTCGTTGGTCTAATGGAGATAAATTAATTCAAACAGAATTTATGGAGGAATATATCAGTATGACAAATCTTAAATATGTCAATTATGACTTTTATAGTATTAATGGTTATCTTGGTATTGATAAACTTAAACAATCTATATTTAACATATTGAGTAAAGCCAATATAAGAAATTTAAACTCAGAGATTAAAAATATAGTTGATTTATTAAAAATAAAATGCTTTATTGATAATTATAATTTATCTGAGGATAAAATATATGTAAAAAATGGGTTAATTACATTAAATGACAAAGAACATAGCTTTGAGCCTATTAGAAAATTTTCAACCAATTTAATAAATGCTAATTATACTACCAATAAAAAAGAACCTCAAAAATGGTTAGCATTTCTAAATGATTTGTTAAATGCTGAGGATATAGATATTTTACAAGAATATTTAGGGTATTGTTTGATACCAACAACATACGGACAAAAATGTTTATTTATAGTTGGTAAAGGTGGAGAGGGAAAATCTGTTATAGGAAAAGTATTGAACTCCATTTTTGGTAATTCAATGGTAAGTATTAAATTGCAAAAGCTATTAACTAACAAATTTAGCTTAGCTCAATTGAAAGATAAGCTTATAATATTTGAGGACGAATTACAAGATATGCCTATCCAAGAGATAGATACATTTAAATCATTAATTACAGGAGGTCTATTTAGCATTGAGGAAAAATTTCAAAGAGAGCAACAAACTAGCCTATATGCTAGGTTTATAGTTTTAGGTAATAATATACTTAAACATAAGAATTGTAAAGAGCCTAGTTTTCAAAGAAGACTTTTATTGTTAACTACGAAAGAAAAAGATAAAAATAGAGTTGATAACCCACATTTGCCAAATGAATTAATAGAAGAAAAAGATTTGATATTTATGTGGTTATTAAATGGACTAGAAAGGCTCCTAAAAAATAATTATCAGTTTTCTCATAAAGAATATATGAAAAAGAAAATTGAAGAATATTATAAAAATGAATATTCAATAATTGTTGAGGCATTTATTAGAGATGATAAATATATAAAATTACTTAATGGGGCTTTTACTCCCACAAGTGATTTAACAGAACAATTTGAAAAATATTGTTTAGATAATTTTATAGAATATAGTAAAGATAAATTTACTAAAGAATTATCTTTGCTACAAGAACTTTTTAATATTAAAAAAGACAAAAAGTACTTTAAAGAGTTTAATAAACAAATATGGGGTTATACAAACATAACACTAGCCAACTAGACAAGCTATATTGTAAATATTACTAATTTATAATAATTATTATTAATAAAAGTATGTAATTTACTTGTCTACTTGTCTATAAGGAGCCTCCACGTGTTGAATAGCTACATCAATATATAAAGATACTAAAGACATCACGTTGTAAAATACCCCCTACAAGATTTATTAATATAGGAGCCATTAAACACTAAAAAATACCTACTAATTGCTTGTTATACAACTAAGGTTTATAGGTATTATAAGGGTTAGAATAGCCATTTGTTGCCTATATGTTACATATAAGCCCATTTTGAGGGTATTAAAGGCACTTTTTAGATTGATACTATAATTGTATTTTAGTGGCAAAAAGTATTACTATAAAGGGCGTAGATGTGCTATAATAATATCATATTAGTTGTGGTTTACTAGGACTACTTTTATTTAGGTTAAGACTTTGAGTTTTACCTACTAATGGCTCCATTTAGAGTATAAAACAAACTTTTATGTTTGTATAACATATAAAAGCCTAGTAAAGCATTGTATTTACTGGGTTTTTTGTTTGCCTAAAAGGAGTGTGATATAGTGAATATCGATAGAAAAAACTTCCCTTTAGCACTAAAAGACAAGGTACTAGAAAAACAAGGCGTTTAACCTTGTTATTTTAAAATATAGTTAGTAAAGTTTCTTTTGGTTCATATAATAAGTCGCATTCTAAAGTATCATAGGCATTGATAATTTTACCATTAATAGATACATTATTAATCTTAAAGTATTTTTTTAGACAAGTATCATCATATTCATAATTGTTTATGATGTCTTTTTGTTTCTCAATAGGGTATAGAGTATTAAATATAGCATACCTAAAATTATAACTTACTTCTGATAACTTATCTTCTTTAAAATTAATCTTTATAACTTGGACTTCTTTATGTTTATTAGTAGATATGACTATATTATCAATAAATGAGGATATTATTTTGTTTTTATCAACACTTGTTAAGCTTTTCCATAAATTCTTATGTCTAACATAATATGATATTTTTAGATATATATCAGAATTATAATTATAGTTACTACAAGCATTTTCTAGGGTTAATAGGTTTTTGCTTTGATATTTATACTTTGATAATTTATCAATTAGTTGCTTTTTTTCTAAAGATAAGTTATCTAAGGTACCTCTTAATTCCTCACTACTGATAATACCCTCTAATAGTACATTTTTAGCCTTTTCCTCTTTGATATTTATATTATTAATGTCTTTTTGTATTGTTGATATTTCTTTTCTATAATTAGTTGTTGTAGTGGCTATAAAAGTATTATCTAATAGACTATAAAAATCAAATATTTCATCTATTTGTTTAATAACTTCTTTATCTATTTTCTTTTCATTTATTAAGTCTATTTTCTTACAATTAGTACACTTATAATATAATTGTAATGTTTTACTACCACCTTGAGAACTAACATTATTTAATATTTTTCCACAATGACTACAAATAAGTTTTTGCTTAAATATATAATCATATTTTCCATAGTGGCTATGTCTATTAATATCTTTTTGTTTTTCCGTATCTATCCAGGTTTGCATATCAATAATAGGAGGAGCGAAGTCTTTAATAATACTAGGCTTTTGTATTTTAGAACGTTTATTAGCCTCATATTCTCCTATATAAATTCTATTGGTAATTATTTTCTCGATAGAACTACTATTCCAAGTTTTATTAAGTACTTTGTCTTTAGTTAAATCTTTAGCTATTCTAAGAGCTGATTTCCCGTTTAAATAATCTTGGAATATATTTCTAATAAGTGGTGCCGTTTCTTCATCAATTACAAGACATTTATCAATTTTTTTATATCCTAAAGGGCATTGTATAGAGTGCTTTTGCTTTAATGCTCCCTCTAAACCTACTAAAGTTCTCTCGCTACATCTCTCTATTTCTAATTGGCTTAAGACGGTCAACATACGGACAAAAAATCTCCCGTTAGCGTTGCTAGTGTTTATTTCTTCTACGGCACATTCTAAACTACAATTATATGTTTCTAAGAATTGCACTAATTCCTCTAAATCTCTAATACTTCTAGTAACTCTATCTAATTTATACGCAACTATACGATTAATACGACCACTTTTAACATCATCTAGCATACGTTGAAATTGTGGTCTATTAGTGTCTTTAGCACTGATACCCTCATCAACATATATATCTACTATTTGATATTCTTTATAATCACATAGTTTTCTAAGTCTACACTCTTGTTCTGATAAAGAATGTCCCTCACGTACTTGGTCTTGTGTGGAAACACGACAATATATAGCCACACGCTCATTTGTTAAAATGTTATCAACAATCTTTTGTTTAATATTTTCTTTTTCATATTCATACATAATTTATACCTCTTTCTTATTAGTTGTATAAATCAGTATTTAAAGGGTTATTTATTTATAAACATATATTTTCATTTACTATTTTAATTAATTTAGATACACTACATTTATTAATTTCTCCAATTTCATTTATGAATATTGTTAGATTACTACCTAATTCTTCATCAAATACTAAAGCCACTAAGTACTTAGTAGGGTTAGAAGACTTACTTTTAAAGATTATTTTATAAGGCTCTATAAATCTAATATTAGCATTATTAGGCTCAATAATAGCACCATTTAGAAAGGTAATATTTAGTTTACGCTTGTTTACATTTTCTAGTACCTTGTCTTTTAGTGCTAAAGGGAAGTTTTTTCTATCGATATTCACTATATCACACTCCTTTTAGGCAAACAAAAAACCCAGTAAATACAATGCTTTACTAGGCTTTTATATGTTATACAAACATAAAAGTTTGTTTTATACTCTAAATGGAGCGGGTGATGGGAATCGGACCCACGTTATCAGCTTGGAAGGCTGGAGTTCTACCATTGAACTACACCCGCAAAATCAAGTAGGCAATATTAATTATACTCTAATTTAATTATATGTCAATAGCTATTATTAATTTTTAATTAAAAAAATTGATTTTTGTGGCTTACTTCCACTAATAATCTAATTAGTAACTAATAAATGACTACTTATCATGCAGCCTTCGCCTATCCTTAACATTCATAAGAGAAGCTTTTTTTAAAATACTGCTACCGTATTTGTCTTTTAAAGTGTCTATAGTTTTATCTAACACCTCGTTGTTCTCTACAATATCAATATCTTCAAATAAAGATACTTGATGGTCGCAAGTATCAACCAAATTAGTCAACTGAATTCCTATTAATCTAACTGGTTCCATATTGTCTATACTATTTAATATTTCTACAGAAGTATTGTAAATATCTTCTGTAACATTAGTAGGATTATTTAATTTTTTCTGTTTTGATTTTCTAACAAAATATTTATCTTTTAAAACTAAAACAACTACATAAGCATATTTATTATCATTTCTCAAGCGACGAGCTACTTTATCAGAAATGTATAATAAATGCTTTTTTAATTCTTCTTTATTAGAAACATCATGTTCTAAAGTTATCTCATTACCTATACTTTTAGCTACAGATGCCTCACTTACTACCCTACTATTATCTATTCCATTCGCGCTATTAACCATGTTAATAGCTTGATTTTTAAAATATTTAGATAAATAATTTACGTCTGCATTTGCCAAAGCTGCTATGTCTTTAATACCTAAATTAATTAATTTTTCAGCACTTCTTTTACCTATTCCAAATAAATCACCAATTGGTAATGGCCACATTTTTTTCTTCACTTCATAATCATATAAGGTATGAATTTTAAATGGCTTTTCAAAATCAGAAGCCATTTTAGCGCATAATTTATTATTAGCAATACCTATATTAACAGTAAATTTTAAAGTATCATATATTTCTTTTTGTATTTTTTTAGCAAATTCTACTTCATCTCCATAAATATTTTTAACAGGGGTATAATCAAGATAACATTCATCTATAGAAGCAACTTCTATATCAGGAGTATATTTATTTAGAAGTTTAAATAATTTATCTGACATTTCAGAATAGAATAAATAATTAGGTGGATAGCATTTTAATGCTGGACATTTTTTTCTAGCACTATACAAAGTTTCTGAAGTATATATTCCCATCTTTTTAGCTGGTATAGACTTAGCTAAAACAATACCATTTCTTGTCTTTTCATCGCCACCTATTACAGCATAACTATCACGAATATCATATTTATAACCATTATTTAATAAATATATAGCTGTCCAAGAAAGAAATGCGTTATTTACATCTATATGCATAATTATTCTATCCATAAAATCACCTAAATCAACTATATTTATTATATCTAGCAGTACTATAAAAGTCAATACATCTGTTCGCTTTTTGTATTCAAAAAAAAGATGAAAAACATCTTTCTTTTGAAATTAAAAATTATAGTCAGTATCTTCATCACTGAAATCATAATTAAAATCGCTGTAGTCATCTGAATCATAATCAGTGTAATCGCTTGAGTCATTTCCAAAAACTACACCAAAATCATCATCAATTTCACTTTTAATACTGTTAACAGCTTCCATTAATTTTTTGACACCATTATTTTGTAATAACTTTGTCATAATTTCCGATGCTTGTTCCTCTGTTAATTCATCAATAGAAATACTATTAGAAACATCTTGAGCAGATACCTCTTTGTTGTATTCTCCACTATATTTTATTTCAAGTGCCATTTGTTGTCCTTCAACAGCAGTACTTATCTTCAAGGTAGTATTATCTTTTTCTTTTTCAACATTAATATTAATATTTACTTCTTCTTTATCAGCACTTACTACTTTTAATATGTAATTTTTATCATCATTTTTAATTATAGAAATCTCTGTTGATTCATCACCATTTTTAACTAATAATTCTACTTTAACTAATTCGTTTGTAAAACCTTTCGTATATAAATTAAGTTCTAAAGTATCATCTTCAATATCAGTTTCAGTTGCATAATCTATGCTTGTTTGAATAGATTCTTTTACACCTTCTCTTAAAGGATCTACAATACCTACAAATCCACTAAAAATTAAATCATTGCATTTATCGTATTTTTCTAAATCATTATTTATATCCAAATTTTCTTGAGCTGTAAGTGCCACTTCATCCATAATATTATCTATTTTTTTATAG
>OGDY01003898.1_pt1 | contig 10972 bp, 10 predicted proteins | sample 1570341 | NCBI WGS metagenome assembly OGDY01 (sample SAMEA2581972, study PRJEB24529) | metagenome | biome: Human gut stool | place: China | collected 2011 | reverse complement strand
CTCCGTCTCACCGGGGAAACCGATGATGACGTCGGAGGTCAGCACCAGACCGGGCATTACGCTTTTGGCGTAGCGAATTTCCTCTAAATATTTCTCCCGGGTGTAGCGGCGGTTCATCTCGTTCAGTACGCGGTCATTGCCGGACTGGAAGGGAAGGTGGAGCTGCTTTGCCACATGGGAGCACTTGGCCATCACGTCAAAGAGGTGGTTGGTGGCATCCTTGGGATGGCTGGACATAAAGCGGATCAAGTATTCGCCGGGGATCTTGTCGATGTCCTCTAAGAGATCCGGGAAATGGTATTCCAGATCCAGATCATTGCCGTAGGAGTTGACATTCTGCCCCAACAGAGTGATGTCCTTGTAACCGGCGGCAACCAGTTCCCGGACCTCCTGCAAAACGCACTGGGGATCACGGCTGCGCTCCCGGCCCCGGACATAGGGCACGATGCAGTAGGAACAGAAATTGTTGCAGCCGTACATGATGCTGACCCATGCCTTCACGCCCTTTTCCCGCACCACAGGGATGCCCTCGGCAATGGTGCCGTCCTCATTGTCCACGGCGAAGACCCGCTTCCGGGTCTCATAGACCTGCCACAAAAGCTCCGGGAACTTCCACAGGGCATGGGGGCCGAACACCAGATCCACATGACGGTAGGATTCCTTCACCCGCTGAGAGACCCGCTCCTCCTGCGCCATGCAGCCGCACAGGCAGATCACCTGCTCCGGGTTTTCCTTTTTCGTGTGGGTGAGAATGCCCAGATTGCCGAAGACCCGCTGTTCCGCGTGCTCCCGGACGGCGCAGGTGTTCAGAATCACCAGATCCGCCTCCTTGGGGTCCTCTGTAAAGGTAAAGCCGCTGTCGGCCAGCATCCCCATCAGCTTCTGACCGTCCGCCACGTTCTGCTGACAGCCAAAGGTGTCCACGCAGGCCACGGGATGGGCTTCCCGGGCAGTGAACATTTCCTTGATCTTTGCTTCAAATTCCCGCTGACGCGCCAGCGCGTCTTCGGACACCAGTACATTTTCCCGCTTCAAATGGTATATCCTCCTAAAGTTATCTGATAAAATGAGTGGCGATCCGATCTTCCTTTTCCGGGAGACCGAACTGCTCCTTGCCCAGCGCGATGCTGCGCATCAGGAATGTCATGTTCCGGGCCAGGGTCCGCATGGTCTGAAGCCCCTCGCCGTCCTGCTCCGCTTCACCGGGCGTCCGGCCGTGAATACTGTTCCAGTATTGACTGGAGGCCACCGGCATCCCGGAGATGGTGAAATACTTGTTCAACTCATCAAAGGTGGCGGAGCAGCCGCCCCGCCGGGCGCAGACTACGCTGGCCCCCACCTTCATGGTCTTATCAAAGGATGTGCTGTGAAACAGCCGGTCCAGACAGGCGATCAGCGTGGCGTTGGCGGAGGCGTAATACACCGGACTGGCAATCACCAGACCGTCGGCCTCCTGAAGCTTGGGGGCCAGCTCGTTTACTCCATCGTCAAAGACGCACTTGCCGGTCTTGGCACAGGCGCCGCAGGCCACGCAGCCCCGGATGTCCCGGTTTCCCAGAACCACCGTTTCCACATCGACGCCATTCTCTTTGAAAACCGCTTCCATTTCCCGCAGGGCCACGGCGGTGTTGCCGTTGGCATGGGGACTGCCGTTGAGCATTAAAACCTTCAGGGACTTCATACTTCGCACTCCTTTCAGAGCCCCGGCCTTATGTGTTTATCCACTTGAAGCCGGGAGAAAAAGCACATAACTTAACTAAAATATCATAGCATAAAAGCTCCCGGAACACAAGAAAAAGGGAGGACAAAAGTCCTCCCTTTTCTGGAATGCAGTTTGTTACGGCAGGTAGTTCAACGGGTTTTTCGCCACGCCGTTGTACCGCACCTCAAAGTGGCAGTGGTTGCCGGTGGAGTTGCCGGTGGAGCCGGCCCGGGCCACCTGCTGGCCCTTGTAAACGTGCTGCCCCACACTGACGGTGAGACTGGAGTTGTGACCGTACCGGGTGACGTAGCCATTGCCGTGGTCGATCTGCACCAGATAACCGTAGCCGCTCATCCAGCCGGAGTAGGTCACGGTGCCGCCATCGGCGGCGTAGATGGGTGTCCCTCTGGGGACGGCGATATCGATGCCCTTGTGGTTGGTGGAGCCGATGCCGCCGGGGGATTTCCGTCCGCCGAAGTAGGAGCTGATCCGCCCACTGGTGGGCCAGCGGAAGCTGCCGGTAGGCATCCAGGTGGGCCGGGCTTTGGTGCCCCGGAGCTGGTACTCGGTGACAGGCTCTTTCAGGGTCACGGAGGAGAGAATGGTCCGCTCCGTTTCCTCGCCATTGACATAGGTGGCCTTAGCCATCACGTCCGCCTTGCCGTATTCACCCTTGGAGGTCACCTTATAGTCGCCCTGATAGAGGTCAGCGCTGTCGGTGTACTCAATGTTGTAGGACACATCATCCAGATACCGTTCCTGCTTTACCACAGTCATGGTCAGGTAGGGGACAGAGGCGGACAGGGTCAGCACTTCGCCGATCTGAAGCTTATTGATGTTGTAGCCGGGGTTCAGCGCCAGCAGCTCTGCGGAGGACATGTCGTTCTTGGCGGCAATCTGAGACCAGGTATCGCCCTTTTTCACCTCGTAAGTGACCTCGGCCGTCTTGGTGCTGTAAAGCAGCTCCGCAATATAGCCCAGGTTCATGATCTCACTGGTGGGAACGTACTCCTGCCGGATCTCAACATCCTCTGCAAATTCACAGGAAATGGTATCTTCATCGGAGGCCGCCTTCTGCAGCTGGTCCAGCAGTTCCTCCAACGCGCCCTCGTAGGGGGTGGCGCCGATGCGTACATCGTTGACGTACAGGCAGTAGGCGGAGGTTACAAGACCGATCTCGTCGGAAAGTTGGTCTTCGTATACGGCCTTATCCTCAATGTCCTGACGGAGCATCCAGCCGGAATCGTATTGCAGCAGGGAATCATCGATGGTGTAGGTTTCTCCAAGCGTTCGGGAGGTGATGCTTTCCAGATCCTTCCGGACGGTTTCGGCTTCCGATTTGGAAGCCAGCCGTCCCAACACCTGCCCGTCATAGGAGACGGTGGTGCCGATGGTGAAGAAGGAGCAGAACAGGATGATGCCTGCCAGCGCACAGCTTCCTCCCAGGAACATCAGGGAGTGGAGGCGCTTTTCCTTTTCAAACCAGACGGCGAATCTGCTGGTGCGGAGGTTTCGCTCTCTGCGGCGGCCCAGCAGGATCTCCCGCAGCCGGCTGGCAGCGGAGGGCAGCAGCCCCCAAAGCATCAGCAGGAATTGCAGAGGCTTCCGGTTGGACTCCGGGAACCGATGGGCCTGAGCCTCCCGGACAACCCGGCGGCAGCGGCGGCCAAACCAGCGGACCTTCTTTCCGGCCCGGAAGCGGAGCTTGCCCCAGAGGTCTTCAGGCTCAGCGGGAGTGCGCCGCTTTCTGCGGGGTCTGGGCGCATCCTGGGTCTGTTCCGCCTCTGCGGGCCAGTCCGGCAGATCATAAGGCTTTTTGGTGTTTTGACTCATAATGCTCCTATCGTATCGCGGGCAGATGCCCTTTAAAAATTTGTGAACCATAAAAAGTAACAAATTGTTACCGCTTTATATTATCCCTTTTATATTCGCCCGTCAAGCAACTTCTGGCTTCTTGGCATATTTTTATGTATTTTAACGATGCTTTTTTGCCGAATTTCGTAGTTGACACGCAAAAATCGGAAAAAATCACGTCCCAATTCGTCACTTTTTTCATTGACCCCGGCTGTGGACCGTGTATAATAAAGGGTGGAATTGAAACCCCGTTCCCTGAATTAAAAATTGGAGGAATCAACATGTTTGAATTTCTGATCAAAAAGCTGAAGGCGCATCCCCGCAAGATCGTCTTTACCGAGGGCACCGATCCCCGTATCCTGGAGGCCAGCGCCCGTCTGCTGTCCGGTACCTTCCTGACTCCCGTTCTGGTGGGCAACGCCGACGAGATCACCAAGGCTGCCGAAGAGGCCGGCTTCAACATCCGCGGCGCTGAGATCATGGACCCCGCCATCTTCCCTGACATGGACAAGATGGTGGCCCTGATGGTGGAGCTGCGCAAGGGCAAGATGACCGAGGAGCAGTGCCGCAAGTCCCTGTCTCAGGCCAACTACTTCGGTACCATGCTGGTGAAGATGGGCTATGCCGACGCTCTGCTGGGCGGCGCTACCTACTCCACCGCCGACACCGTCCGTCCCGCCCTGCAGATCATCAAGACCAAGCCGGGCAGCAAGATCGTGTCCTCCTGCTTCATTATGGTCCGTCCTTCCGCCACCGGCGAGAACGAGGTCCTGGCTATGGCTGACTGCGCCATCAACATTAAGCCCACCGAGGATGAGTTGGTGGAGATCGCCGTTGAGACTGCCCGTACCGCCAAGGTCTTCGGCATTGATCCCAAGGTGGCCTTCCTGAGCTACTCCACTCTGGGTTCCGGCAAGGGCGAGGACGTGGACAAGATGCGCAACGCCTGCGAGAAGGCCAAGGCTGCCATGCCCGACGTTCCCGTGGACGGCGAGTTCCAGTTCGACGCCGCCGTGTCTCCCGTGGTGGCCAAGACCAAGCACATCACCAGCTCCGTGGGCGGTCATGCCAACACCTTCATCTTCCCCGACATCAACGCCGGCAACATCGGCTACAAGATCTGCCAGCGCATGGGTAACTTCGACGCTTACGGCCCCATCCTGCAGGGTCTGAACGCTCCCATCAACGACCTGTCCCGCGGCTGCAACGCTCTGGAGGTCTACTCCATGGCCATCATCACCGCCGGTCTGGTGGATTGATCCCCGTCTTTGAAAAGTAAAAAGTCCGGATCATGCGGCTCCCTTTGACGGAGGCGACGACTGATTCCGGAGATCCCCCGGCGGGTCATCGCGTTTGCGGTGCCCGTTGGGGTTTTTTTATTTTCTGAGGGCGTGGACCATCTGTATCCTACTGAGGACTATGCGGCCAATGACCGCAGGAACAGCCGGGAAACAGTTCGTACATGGCATCAAACAGCAGATCGGTATGAAACGGCTTTGGAATAAACTGTGAGACGCCCAGAGCAAAGGCCTGATCGGTGACTTGCTCAGAAACGATGCTGGAGAGAAGAATGACCCTCTGCGGGGCAGTTCCCCGGCGCTGTAACTCATCCAACACGGTTAGACCGCAGACATCCGGCAGCGCCGTGTCCATCAGCAGCAGATCGGCAGTCTGTTTTTGCATACATAATAAAACATCGCGGCCACTGCCGACGGTTGCGAGGGAGAAAAAATCATGATTTGCCACATTTTTCCACATCAACCAGCGAAATTCCTCGCTGCCGTCGGCCAATAGCACACGCTTGCGACTGGTCATATTCTAAATCCCCCCCATATTTTCAGATACAGAAATACTGCAAAAAGGGGTCTATGCGACCTCCTGCTGATCCTGATCCCGGAACTGCTTTTTCATCTGCGCAAGAAACGCCGCCAGCTCATCTGGCTCCAGCATCAGTAAAAAGAATAAGAGAGCGATTGCAGAACAACAACTGCAGCCGCGCTCTAAATCGCCATAGGCCCGAACCGTGATATGTAACTGCTCGGACATTTCCTCTTGGGTCAGCTTCCGCTTCTTGCGAAGCGCTTTCACCTGTACAGAAAAGTACTGCCGAAGTGACTCTTTATACCCGTTCATTCGTCAAAACCTCCGTATATCTGACTGATACCGAGATTCTATGTCAGGTGAAAGTGGGCTTCCATGAAGTGCACTTCCTCTTTTTCGGGTTTCACACGGAATTTACGGGTCAAACCCTGGGGGCGTAGATAGAAAACTCCCCTGCTGAACGTTTTCTCAGCAGGGGAGCGGTACTTCTTGCATATTTGCATTTGCGCGAATGGATCCGTTTGGAAGGAGCGGCCTCTGATCGCTCAGACGGCGGGTTTGGCCATGAATTCATCCTCTACATCGTCCCGGATCCCCAGACGCTGGTAGAGCCTGTGCATAAAAGAGAAGGTGAAGCCGCCGGGCAGCATCCCATTGACAAAAATCGCCGCCAGCACGCCGATTCCGGTGTCCAGAATACGGTTCATGGCGTAGGTGATATAAGTGTCCGTGGGGGTGTTGAACAGCAGAATGCACAGCACCACGCCGCCGGGCTGTACGCCGCCCACCCAGATGCGCTGGCACAGCAGGATCAAAATGATCACGCCGACGAAGGTCAAGGGGATCAGGACCCAGGCGTTGCTGCCGTCAGGGAACAGCTCCATGTAAATGGCAAACAGCCCCATGCCGATAAAACCGCCTACCATTGTGCCGAAGAAGCGGTTGCCGCCGTGAAGTCGGCTTTGCATAAAGCTGCTGCCCATGCCGAAAATGGCGCCGATGCAGGCGAAGGTGGGGTTGCGGTCCAGAAAATAGTAAACCAGCGCGCACAGAGCTGCCGCAAGGGCGGTCTTGACGTTGCGCATACCGATTTTAGGAAACAGGCATCCTGCTTTTTCATGGTGTTCCATGGCATTTTCTCCGTTCAGGATCGTTCCGCGGCGGATAAAGGCAGCGGAAATATTGTTAAGAACGTGTCAAATTATACCATGGAACCAGTTAGCTGTGAACCCCTTGCAGGTATTTTTATGCAATTCACAGGAGAAAACGTTTGCGAAAATCAATGATTCTGTGGAAATGTTTGCACTTTTGCGAAGAAAATGCGGCTTCGCAGCAGAATGTGGGGACAGTGGGCCTGTCATATTTTTCAGATATCCGGGTAAAGCCAGCCGCTCCCGGCCCGAAGACTCCCGGCGGCGATCCGGAGACCGGAGCCGCCCAGCGCCGCGGCGAAGCGGTCCGCCAGAGACCGTTGGGTCTCCGTGTCGATCTGATTCAGGAACATGGTATCGCACAGCCGCTCCGCCAAAATGGCCTTTGCGGCCTGTTCCGGCGTGACGGGGTCTGACGCAGCGGCGCCGGTCAGGGCGCAGAACTGCTCTGGCCGGTGGACGCTTTCCCGGATGGGTTTCCCGAAACCGGATGCCCCCACCACGCAGATCACCTGACGGCTGACGGCGGGGATCACCGGCTCGTGGGCTTCATGGGCCTTCAAAGGCAGCTGCCGGGAACCGTCGGCCTCCACCAGCACATAGTCCGCCAGCGTGGCCAGTGTTTCTACGGAAAGGGAGGGAGCGGTCAGCTTGCCATTTTCGCAGGGGGTCCCCAGACAGAGGACCCGATAAGCGGTCAGAGCCTTGCGGATGTCCTCCGGCGTAGGGGCCGTCAGCAGGGGGTATTCCTCAAAGGGGCGGATATGGGTGGTGGTACAGAGGAGGACCGTCCCCGGTAATTCCTCCGCCAGACGGCGCAGTAAACTGGTTTTACCGCCGCTGCCGATGACGGCGGTGACGCCGGGGCGCAGCCCCAGCAGCTTGGGAAAATTCATGATCCACCTCTTTTCGTTTGCTTTGCCCGCGATGCTGCGGGCTTGTCTCCTCTACCGCTTCACCATCAGGCGCTTCATGCCGGCTTCCAAGCCCTCGGCGGAAAGGTCGAACATGGGGAACATCTTGGCCAACTGCAGGTGGGTCAGGGTCCAGAAGTCCTGAAATGCCGGCAGAGGCTCCGGGTTCAGCCAGATGAGATAGGGGAAGTGCTTTTTGAACAGCTCCAGCCATTCCAGACCGGAAGGGCCGTACCGCTGGTTCCGCCAATCGTACTGCTTTTCCCGCAGCTCGTAGGGATTCATGGCGGCATCGCCCACGAGAATGACCTTGTAGCTGGCATCGAAATTCTGCAAAAGCCATTCCGTAGGCGTTTGGCCGTCCTGCCAGAGGCGGGGGCCGTTGTAAACGTCGCCGTAAATGCAGTTATGGAAATAGTAGGTGTGCAGCTCTTTAAAGTGGTTGGATTTGGTGGCCGCCTGAAACAGCTGGCTGCACAGCCCGGAATAGTAGTCCATAGAGCCGCCGGAATCCATCAGCAGCAGGACCTTCACCGTGTTCTTCCGGGGGTTCTTGTACCGGATCTCCAACCGCCCCGCGCTCTCGCAGGTATCGTGGATCGTGGCGTCCATATCCAGCTCCTTTTCGGCGCTCCGCTCCTGGGCGGACAGCTGACGCAGCGTGCGGAAGGCCATCTGGAACTGGCGGGTGTCCAGCTTATTGTCTTTTCGGAAGTCCCGGAATTTTCGTTCTCCCGCCACCATCATGGCAGTGCGGTGCATGGACTGCCCGCCGATCCGGATGCCGTTGGGATGCCAACCACTGTTGCCCCAAGGGGTACGGCCCTGGGTCCCAACCCAGTAGTTGCCGCCGTTGTGCTCCTCCGTCTGCTCTTTCAGACGCTCCTCCAGCATTTTCAGCAGTTCCTCCAGCGTTTCATCCGGAAACCCGGCGGAGCGCAGGTCGGCAATGGTCCGTTTCAGATCCTCGCTGGGGTGGTTCAACCAGTCCAGCAGGTCCTCCGGCAGCTCCCCGGTGTAGGGCACGTTCTTGAAAAATTCCAGAAAGATCTGGTCAAAACGGTCAAATTCCGTTTCATTCTTCACCACGATGGCCCGGCACAGGTGATAAAAGCCGGTGAGCGTCGAATGGTGCAGTCCCTTTTCCATGCCCTCCAGCAGCGTCATCCACTCGTTCAGGGAAACGTGCAGTCCCCGCTGACGCAGCAGGTAAAAAAACGCGGCGAACATGGCTACTTCACCTTCCGCAGGGTCTGAAGATCCTTGTCTTTTTTCAGCAGGACACCGGCGAAGGGAATCTCCTTTTCAATGCGGGCCGGGTCCACGCCGCCGGCCACCAGCGCCCGGATCCAGTCCACCAACTCAGAGGTGGAGGGCTTTTTCTCAATGCCCCGCAGCTCCCGCAGCCAGTAGAAGGCGGCGAGGGACTGCTTTACCAGCTTTTCCTCCAAATCACCGAAGTGGACCCGGAGAATGGCTTCCATCTGCTCCTGCTCCGGGAACTCGATGTAGTGGAACACGCACCGACGGAGGAAAGCGTCCGGCAGTTCCTTCTCTGCGTTGGAGGTGATGATGACGATGGGGCGCTGCTTGGCCTGTACGGTCTCCTTCGTCTCAGGGATGTAGAACTCCATCCGGTCCAGCTCCCAGAGAAGGTCGTTGGGAAATTCCAGATCCGCCTTGTCGATCTCGTCGATCAGCAGGACCACCTGCTCCTCGGCGGAGAAGGCTTCGCCCAGCTTACCCAGCTTGATGTATTTTTTGACGTCATCCACACCGGCGTTTCCAAACTGGCTGTCATAGAGCCGCTGCACCACGTCATAGACGTACAGGCCGTCCTGAGCCTTGGTGGTGGATTTTACATTCCAGATAATGAGCTTTTTCCCAAGAGCGTCCGCAACGGCCTGGGCCAGCATGGTCTTGCCGGTGCCCGGCTCACCCTTGATGAGCAGAGGTTTCTGCAAAGCCACGGCGATGTTAACGGTCTCCATCAGGTCGCGTGACGCCACGTAATTTGCGCTGCCGCTGAATTTTGTATCCATATTTGTTCTCCTTTGCGTGGGTTTGGTGTGCTGGGCCGATTATAGCAGACTTTTTTTCGGGAGACAATGTAAGTTTACGTTTTGACACACTATCCCAGCGCCACGTCTAAGATCATCATAATTAAAAAGCCCCCCACAAAGCCGCAGGTCCCGGCTTTGGAATGGGCCTGAGGTACCAACTCCTCTACCACCACATACAGCATGGCTCCGGCGGCGAAGCTGAGGAGCCATGGCATCAAGGGACGGACACCGGCGGCTACCAGCACTACCAGAATACCGAAAATCGGCTCCACGCTGCCGGAGAGGGTCCCTAACAGAAAAGCCCGGCCCCGGGAGCTGCCCTCCTGCCGCAGAGGAAGGGAGATGGCGGCGCCCTCCGGAAGATTCTGGATGCCGATGCCCAGCGCCAGCGCCGCAGCCCCGGCCATGCCCTCTCCCTCTGCCGCCAGTGCGAAGGCGAGGCCCACCGCCATGCCCTCCGGTACATTGTGGAGGGTAATGGCTGCCATCAGCAGCGTGCTTTGGCGGCGGGTCAAGTCCATGTCCTTTGCCCGCCGCAGATGGGGCAGAACGGCGTCCAGCGCGGAGAGAAAGCCTACGCCCAACAGCAGCCCCGCCGCTGCGGGGAGCCAGCCGGGAACGCCGAAGTCCGCCGACTGCTCGATGGCGGGCAGCAGCAGGCTCCAGACGCTGGCCGCCGTCATCACCCCGGCGGCGAAGCCAAGCATGGTCCGCTGGAACTGGGGCCGGGGCTCCTCCACAAAGAAAAATACCACCGCAGCCCCTAAGGTGGTCATCAGAAAGGTAAAGCCGGTGCCCAAAGCGGCCCAGCTCAATGCTTGCAGCATACGAATCAACGCCTTTTCCTCGATTCAGGCGGAATTTTGCCTGTACGCCAGTATAGGCGACAATTCCCGGATGTGTGCCGACGGTGTGTGCTGACGGAGAGGCTTGCCTTTTTCCAGGCGCCGTGGTATGATTAAACTATAAAAGGAAATATGGCTCATATAATTCCGCTGATGGGATCGTCTCAGGCGCGGAAGTTTCTATGAGATCGCCTAAGATCTTGCTATGAGCGTCCGCTTATACGGGCGCTCTTTTGTTTTGAAAGGAGGACGCAATGACCACTATTCTGAAAGGAAATATCGTTTCCGCGCCGGCCTGCGGCCGGCTGGATGTGACGGAACACGGTTATCTCATCGCTGAAAACGGCGTCATTACCGGGGTGTATCCGGTGCTGCCGGAGCAATATGCCGGAGCGTCTGTGGAGGACTATGGAGACTGCCTGATCGTCCAGTCCTTTGCGGACCTGCACCTCCACGCTCCCCAGTATCCCATGCTGGGGATGGGTATGGATCTGCCCCTGCTGGACTGGCTGAATGCCTACGCCTTCCCCACGGAGGCCCGGTTTGCGGAGCCGGACTACGCCCGGACGGTGTACCGGCAGCTGGCGGGGGAATTGGTGTCCTGCGGGACGACCCGGGTGTG
>OGDY01003895.1_pt1 | contig 10978 bp, 10 predicted proteins | sample 1570341 | NCBI WGS metagenome assembly OGDY01 (sample SAMEA2581972, study PRJEB24529) | metagenome | biome: Human gut stool | place: China | collected 2011 | reverse complement strand
TTTTACAACTTAATTTTTTTGACGGTGAAACAAATGGGACTATTTAACAATAAATGTCTATTATATAATTTAAAAACATAGGTTGTTACATATTTTAAAAGTAACAACCTATGTTTTTTTGTTTTAATTTAAGGCAGGTATTTCTTTTACAACATAATCGTCAGGAGAAGGTAGCTTCAATATATTTTCAAGACTGTCATAAATCTCAATATTAGCATCATAATCAAATAGCGAATCTGTAAATATTTTGATTGTTGTTTTTTCTTCATTAAGCGAGTCATCAGCTGAAAAAATAGGTTTTGATATTACTATTTCTTTCTCTCCGTTTGAGTTTTCAAATACAGCTAAAACAGTTTCCAAGTCCTGAGAATCATATTTAGTAATAAGATTATTCGGGTTAGTATCGTTGTATGGATAGTCTATTTCATAATCAAGTGATATGCCACTGCTTCCTTCATATGAGTAATTGTCAGGAGGCAATAAAATGAATAGTTTTGTATTTTTAAAATCAGTATCCACGCTTTCATCGTTTATCCTGTTTTCAGAATTGCCAAAATTCTCAGTAAGTATTTCATTAAATTCAGCTTTATCGGCTTCTTGCTCTTGAATTCTATTAATAATCTCTTCACGCATCTTATTTACAAGCTGTTCCTTAACAGTATCAGTAAAAAGTTCATCAGAAGTCAGATATTTTTCAAAATCATCACATTTAAATTCAAATGTTTTTGAATCACTGGCTAAAATATGATTTTTTTCCTTAAGAAAATCATTGAACGAATCAGCAACAATATCTACTTTAACCTCAATTTGTGCTGTAGAATTGTTTATAATAGTAGATTCAGCTGTATAGTCAATTATACAGTCACTAATAAGTTTCTTATAAGGCGAATTCTCATGATTTGTAACAATGTGCAGATTAGGGTAAACACCAACAGCATTTACTTCCAGTCCTTCAAAAATATCAATTTCTGTAGGCTTATTATCGTCTTTCTTTTGTGTTTTAGCTGTTTTTTCTGATTGTTCGGACTGGGAAGATGCAGTCTTATCTTTTTTTGAATTCTCTTTACTGCTGTTGCCGCAGCTGAAAAATGAAGTTGTTATTATTGCCGCCAAACATAAAATAAATAGTTTTTTCATATAATACCTCGTTTCTATGCGTTTTTATTTAATTATAGCATAAGACTTTTCCATTATCAACCTTTCTCACTAATAGCAAAATACAGGAAATATTTAACATTATACATCTTTGCTTGTGATTATCTTACAAATTGTGATATAATAGCACAATTTGTATGAACTTAACGAAATCTTAATTGAAAAATGCAAATAACAGTGGTATAATGTTTATATTGAACATAATTCAATATAAAATTATTTTTTCTACGCACATACAGCTCCTGCATTATTGTAGGGGCTGTACGTGCTTTTGTGCTATTATAGCACATTATATAAATCTTCCAGTGTTTCAACAGCGACAACATGCTGTTCTTGAATTAGATGAATATATGTATCATAAGTTATACTAACTTCCGAATGTCCAAGAAGTTCACTCACAGTTTTCACATCAACACCTTTAGCAAAAAGTCTGCTTGCAAAAGTATGACGCAGTGTATGTACTCCTGTTGGTTTAATACAGCATTTTTTTAATACTGAACGAAACATACGGTCAACATTTCGTGGATACACTCTGTTGCCATTTGATGTAGAAAACACATATTTATGCTTTCCATTTATCGCATACAAACTTTTTAATGCTTTTAAAGCTGCTGAATTTAATGGAACAATTCTGTTTCCGCTTACGCTTTTAATATATGAAGAAGTCCGTTATCCTTGCTCAATAACTAAACAGGAGAAATACTATGAATGAAAATCTGTTTTACTGGATTGATGCTATTTGGGGAAGAATAAAGCTTATGAGGAAGCTCAAGAAATATAAATAAGTATTGTAGGTATCTCTATATTACTTGCTAACTACACAATAATATGATATAATAAGCATAATAAGTATCGAGTTATTCTTATGTCATAAGAATAAACAAAGGTAGAAATATTTCACCGATAGCCTAAAAGATAGTTTCATGTAATGTAACGGAGGATATATGATGAATATAAATAATACTTCATATTCAGATGGTTTCGGTATATTTAACAAGGTTTCTGAAGATAAAATTGTTAACGGCCAAAACAACACTCTAAGGCTTTTCATGCTTAATACCGAAAATAAGCTATTTAATTATGATGAGCTTTATGAATATATTCTTCCAAATGTTGTGAAATATGTGTTTTCGCGCAAAAGACTAGCAGGCATCGAAGATGATCCACAGAAACAGATGACTATCATTCTGGAAGCCTTAAGTCATTTGCGTCCCATTGAAAATGAAAAAGATAAAGGTGCAGGTGGAGAATTAGGTGAAATCCTACTATACCTTTTCTTAGAACAGGATCTTAAAGCACCAAAGCTTTTTAGCAAAGTCGAGTTAAAAACTAATGCTCAAGATTATATAAAGGGAAGCGATGGTATTCATTTTAAGTTCAGAAAAAATGCACAAAGCGAGCCAATTATGCAGCTTATAATCGGTGAAGCTAAAATAAAAAATGATTTAAAAGAAGGTATAAAAGAAGCTTTCAAGTCAATAAATACTTATCTAACCTCAAATATACAAGATAGGAATCTTCTTGATACCCACCTTATGGATCAATTTGTTGACGAAGAAGAAGCCAGAATAATTAAGGAATATATAACCGCTATACCGCGAAAGCCAAAAGAAACCGTTTTTGGAATATTTATAGGATATAGCATTGAATATAGCGGCACCTCAGATAGCAACGACGAGTACGACCAGAAAATTATTGAAGAAAATATAAAGCAAGTTCTCAATTTACGTCAGGAAATCATTAACCAAATCTCAAAATACTCAGTAAGCAATTATGAGTTTAACTTCTATTTTCTACCTTTTCATGATGCTATGAGAGATAGAAAAACCATAATGAAGCAATTAACTAGAGGTATGCCACATTTTTCTTGGGAGGATATCAGAAATGGATAAAACTTTAGCTGAATATTTGTTCCCTGACATTGAAAATGATCAATTCCTAAATAGCCAATTTCAAGAATTATTGATTGATTATGCAAAATCGATTGTCATCGGCAAAAGAACTGAATATACAAATGAGTATAAGTCTTTGTTAAGATATGCCGATGTTCTTTCGTTATCTATCTACGAAAAACATCAGAATATTTCACAGCAAATTGTTATCTTACTATCTCATTTATTTCCAAATGAGAGTGAGGTAGAATTTTTTAAGCGCAATATTTATAAAAATGTGTCAAATTTTGCCTCGGCCAATATTCTTGAGAAAGACAAAGTCCCCAATGAACAACTTGAAGTATTAAGACAACTCGAAATTGAATCGCACAAAATAAGCAATAATATCCCAGGAACCGATAAACAATTTTTTGATACACAAAAAATTGCTTTAAATAGCCTCGAAAAGAATCAGTTCTATAGTTTTTCGGCACCTACCTCTATGGGGAAAACTTTTATAATTACTAACTTTATCCGTAAAAAGCTAAAAACTGGAAGTCATGATAATTTCGCAATCATCGTTCCGACAAGAGCGTTACTTTCAGAAATAGCTAATGGAATTATTAAAGAATTTGCCGATTTGCTTGGCGAGGGGCGACATAAGGTTGTTACGACAATGGCTTCAGTGCAGAAAGATGAAAACTGTATAGCCATACTGACACCAGAAAGATTATATTATAGCCTGCTTAAGTTACCTGACTATAAATTTAACTGTATATTTATAGACGAGGCACATAAGATTTCCGATACGGACAAACGGAGTATTATCTACTATAAGATTCTTGATATGTTAAAAATGCAAGAAGATATAAGTATATACTTTTCGTCGCCAGTAATTCCTAATCCAGATATTTACCTAGAATTAACAAACTACTATTCTCAACCAGACAGTTCTGCAAATGGACGAGCATTTGTTTTTTCACCAGTTATTCAGAACAAGTTGTATATAGACTTGAGTAATAGTACTTTTGCAATTTATAATAGCTTTTCTAAAGCGTTAATACCATGCGATACTCTTCCAACAACTATTACTGACAAAATAAGTGCATTGTTACAGTTAGGCAAAGATAAATGTAACTTAATATATGTCTCTTCAGCCAAAAAGGCAATTGAATTTGCTATGCAATTATGTCAAGTCATACCTGATGATTCAATAACGATAGAAGATAAATCTGCACTTGAATTTGCAGCAAAGCAGATTGAAAAGAAGATACATAAAGAATATTATCTTGCACAATTAGTGAGAAAAAGAGTCGCATATCATATAGGTGCTTTACCAGCAGAAATAAGAGCTCAGATTGAGGGCTTAATTCGTAAAGGCATTATTAAGTACTGTTTTTGTACCAGTACGCTTCTCGAAGGCGTCAATGTACCTGTAGATAACCTTTTTATCTTTGATAATAAAAAAGCACGTTCAAAAATGTCTATTACCGATGCTTTTAACCTTATGGGGCGAGCTGGACGAGTTACGCTTAATGAATACGGGAATGTATATCTCATTGTCGAAGATAAAGATGTTAAGAAGTATTACGATGACATCCTTTTGAAGCCTCTTCCAAGGCAAGAGCTTTTGCCATCAAAGGCAATTTCAAAGAAGAATAAGAAGTATATAGTTCAAACGCTTTTATCTGGAAGGACAAATCTACTTGAAATAGGCGACAAATACAAGGATAAAGGATTCACAGAAACAACATATGAGTACTCTGCAAAGTGCTTAAATATTTTACTACATGATATTTGCAGCAATAATGATAGCTACATTGTAAGAGATTTTAAAAATGATCAAGCCTTAACTCCGCAAAACATCATAGATATCAGAGAAATCTTCGGAGTTATTACCGAAAAAGATGATGATATTAATATTTCAGCCAGACAAAAAGAATCGTTATATAAAGCGGTACGTGAACAGCATCTTAATTATCCCTCATCTATTGCATATGATACCTGTGTAGACTTTTTAAAAGAATTATCCAGAATCCTTGATTGGAAAATATATGAGAAGGATTCATTAGGAAAAGGAGAAAAAATCAGATATTATGCTGTAATTTTAAATCAATGGATGGAAGGAAAAGGACTTCATGAAATAATAAGAGGTGCTATCAAACACTATCAAACAAACGGCGGAAGTCTTGTTTCATATGAGCCTAATTATCATCTTGAAAAATATAATGATTCTACCCAACACAAAAACCAGGTTATTAACGAAGTAATGAAAGATATTGAGCAAATAATCAATTATAAATTCTCAATGTACTTTCTTAGATTATCGGAGGCAATTATTGAAATCCATGGAGAAAAGGCTTTGGTAAATGACTGGTATGAATATGTTGAGTACGGGACAAACAATAACTCCGTGATAATTCTACAAAAATATGGCTTTCTGCGAGAAGAAGCATTAGAGCTGCTAAAACCTCCTCTACTTGATCATATTAAATTCGAGAAACAAAGAGTAATCATTAAGAATTCAATTATGGATATAGCATCACAGGATTTGCAAGATAAAATTGCGACAATAAAGATTAATTATCCTGAAATCTTCAGTGACTGACCATAGCATTACCTAAAGAACCGTTATATGAGTATAATGAGTATATTGAGTATCAATGAGTAGAATGACTAAATTGTCTCATTTGTGAGGAACTCTTACAGATATGAAAAGCCTGTATTAAGTGGAAATGCTGAAGTACAGGCTTTTTTGTACTTGAATAATTAAGTTTTAGTTTTGCAGTTTGAAATGCTGAAATGACAGTTGATTTTTAAAATAGATAGACGAATTTTTGTATTATCTGTTAGAAACTAATCTTTTTCTCATAGCCGCCATATCGAAAGCGTCAATTATACCGTCTTTGTCAATTATACCGTCTTTAGTGAGGTCAGCTTCAAAGCCGACAGTTACTTCATGACCTGAAATATACGAGTACATTAATACAGCATCCGCAATATCTATGTTCTTGTCAGAATTTGAATTTCACTATTTACAAATAAAATTCAGTTCAAATCAATTATTTTTCTCGAAAACAAGTTGAACATAAAAGTTTTTTCGTTTCGATTGCATAGCTTATACCGCTAATATCACCTATTTTTAATTCAATATGATCAAGCTTTTCTGGATTTGGAGAAACAAAACGATATTCTTGTTGATATGCATACTGTTTTCTTTTATGAAAAGCAACATTCTTTGTTCCATTAGATAACAAAGAATATAACCGCTGTAAATCGTCTTCTTCATCATAATAATTCACGCAACCATGATGAAGTTCTATTCCATCATCTTTGGCTTTTTTTATTAACCTTTTAAAAAATTCCTCTGGATTTGTAATAATTAATGCTTTATCATACTCTTTAGGCAACTTATCTTTTATTTCATTTCCAAATTGAAAAAAATTGTACTTATCAATATTAATGTTAAAAAGACAATAAACAAAATCATTTTCATTTTTTGTCTGTAAAGCATAATTAGATAAATGTTCATTATGTCCTTTATCAGGTATAAAACAATCAGCATTATATATATACAATTTTCCCTCATAAGGATCTCCAATTGTTTCATCTCCACTATCTTTATATAGCTTTCTAAATTGTTGCAGACTATTCATATAAATTGAACCTTGCTGTGTTTTTTTTATAATACAGCTTTTTTGAAATTTTACAAACACAGAACCTTTTATTAACAAAGCATTATTATCTCCCATATGAAACCTCCTAATATAATAAATAATATATTTATTATATCACTTTTCGATTAATTATACTTACCAAAAGTTTGTATTGTAATGCTGCTCAGCATTAAGAAACAAATACTTATAGATAGAATTTCTAAATTTAATTTTAACATTAATGCAATTAAAAATCAATATGTAACATAAAGCTGACATTGCATTTATATAATTCTGTATAATTGCACAACGATAACGCTTTATTATCGTATATTATGCTGCTGCCTTAAAATTTTCTATTGACATCAATAAAAATTAAGTGTATAATATAGCTGTTGACTTAGGAAAACATTGTATAATGTTTCTTAAAATCAAAAGTCAGCGTTTGAAGAGTAAAAATACGGGCGTTAAGTGTTGGCTGAACGGGGAGTTGTCGGTCAAACGAAAAATCCTATGGATTTGCGGTTCGTGTTTTGCATCCCGCTTCATAGGGCATCAAATACAGATAGTGCAGTCCACGCACCTTCTTTTCTTGCCGTATGGGTGAGGAAAAGGAGGTATTTTTTTATGTTATTAAGCAAGGAAACCAAATCACAGGCAATAGGAAGTGTCCGATTTTTCGGAAACACAAGAGTTCTTATACTGTCTGCACTTTTTATTGCGGCAAGTATAGTTCTCGGAAAATATCTGTCATTTACCGTAGGGGCAATCAGAATAAGCCTTGAAAACCTGACCATTCTTATGGCAGGAATTATGTTTGGGCCGCTGATAGGTCTTGCTGTCGGAGTCGGGGCAGATATTATCGGCTGTCTTATGGTCGGCTATACGATAAGTCCGATAATAACGCTTGGTGCAGGCTGTGTCGGATTTTTCTCAGGACTTTTTTCAATGTTCCTTTTCAAAAAGAACAAAACCCTGAACATTGCCTTTGCAGTTGCGGCAGCACATATAATAGGCTCAATGATAGTAAAGTCATACGGACTTCATGTTTACTACGGTTCGCCGCTGAAGGTACTGCTCCTCAGAGTTCCGCTTTACCTTGCGATAGGTACTATAGAATTTATCATAATCAGCCTGATTATGAACAACAAGGCTTTTGCTGCACAATATAACAGAATATGCAGAAGATAATGAATTATGAAGATGCTGTTGATTATCTGAAAACTACGCTTTCAAGGGGAAGCCGTCCGGGACTTTCAAGAATTATTGAACTTCTGGAGCTTATGGATAATCCGCAAAGAAAAACCCAAGTCATTCATGTAACGGGAACAAACGGAAAAGGCTCGGTATGCCGTATGCTGACCTCGATTTTGCAGGCTCAGGGCTGTAAAACAGGACTTTTTGCATCGCCTTACATTACCCGTATAAACGAAAGCATACAGATAAACAGCAGGGAAATCCCCGACCTGCTGTTTGCTGAAATAATAGACTTTATTTATCCGCTTGCCGAAAGTATGGACGACCCTCCGACAGAATTTGAAATTCTTACTGCTGCCGCATTTGAATACTTTTATCGCAGTAAATGTGATATTGCAGTAATTGAGTGCGGAATGGGCGGAGATGCCGACTCCACCAATGTAATTGAAGCTCCTCTGCTTTCGGTAATTACAAATGTGGCAGTTGACCATTCCTCATTTCTCGGCAAAACTACGGCGGAAATTGCAGTTCATAAAGCAGGCATAATAAAAAAAGATCGTCCTCTGCTTTTTGCAGGAACGGACGCAGATGCCGATAAGGTCATAACGGAAAAGGCTAAAAAAATGAATTCAGAGCTTTTTCATGCAGACTATAGTCAGCTTGCAGTAAAGGACTTTTCATTGGAAGGTACATTACTTGATTTCGGCAGCTACAAAAATATCAGACTTTCATTGCTCGGACTTTATCAGCCGCAGAATTGTGCCGCAGTCCTTACTGCGATTGACATTCTGCGGAAATACGGTCTGAATATCAGCAATGAAGCCGTTTACAGCGGACTTTCCAATGCCGTATGGAATGGCAGATTTGAAATATTATGCAGAAAACCGCTTATTATATTTGACGGTTCACACAATCCTCATGGAATGGAATATACAGTAAACAGCATAAAAAGGTACTTCAACAGCAAGGTAATCGTTCTTATGGGAGTAATGGCTGATAAGGACTACAAAAATCTTGCAGGACAGCTGAGCGGAGTTTCTCAGCGTGTGTTTACAGTTACGCCGAATAATCCCAGAGCATTGAGCAGTAAATTGCTGGCAGAGGTTTTCAGTGGATACGGCGTTGAAGCGTCTTATTATTACTGCATAAATTCTGCCGCAGAGGCTGCATATGATTATGCAGTAAGGACGCATCTGCCGATTTTAGCTGTTGGTTCGCTTTATATGTATAATGACATCAGAACATCATTTGAAAATTACCGCACAAAGCATATTTAAGGAAACACCGCACAAAGCACGTCAAACGGCTTTGTGCGGTGTTTTTACTTATTGTGTTTCATTGAAGAATTGCTTTCTGCAAACGGCTTTATACCGATACTGAATTATTCGCTGATTTCCTTGACGTTTAGGAGCTTTACAATAATATTACTGCCTTGCTTCTTTATGGTAACGGTGTTATTATCCATTAAAATCACTTCATCTGAAACTGCATCTGATGTTTCGGAAATTCTGTATCTTCCGCAGCTGTACCTTTTGCCGTTATATTCTAAAACAGGCTTTCCGAGAGTATAAAACATTCCGTAATCCATAGCACGCAAAAATGCTGATATTTTATCCATGCTCCACTCTGAATTTATAATGCCGTTATTCGGTACATCTTTTATATAGTGAAATTCAGAAGGTTTCTTATCCTGAGGAGTTACTTTGAGTTTGCCTTTAATAAAATCGGGAGCAAATTCGGTAAAAGCTTTATAAGCAGCTTCAAGCTGAATATTCAGCAGTTTGAACGATGTTATTTTATCATCAAGCGGTATTTCCCTTTGAGCTATTATTCCGCCTTTATCTACAGAGACTGCTATTTCGTGCCATGTTATTCCTGTTGTTTTGTCCATGGAAAAAATCGACCACGCCTCTGCATTCATTCCTCTATGATGCGGTAAAAGTGCATTATGATAATTAATTCCGCTGAAGTTTGAATTTTCAACAACTTCCTTTGGAAAAATATATGTATTTATAGCACTTATCACCTTGACAGGCTGTTCACTAAGCATACTTAGCAGACGTTCTGTAAGCTCCTGCGAAGCAAACCTTTCATAAGCTATGCTTTTAGCTTCACAAAGACTTTGAACAGTAGAATGTGAAGTATACGGTTTTTCATAAACCAATGGAACTATTCCGTTTTCTGAAAGATATTCGGCTATTTTTACAGCAAGACTCCCCGTTCCTGTTACAACATATTTACAGTTCATATGAGTTATCCGAAAATTTCCTTTCTTGTTGCCTCATCCCATTTATCTATATCCACACCCTTTTGTGAAAGAAGTGCATAGGATAGTCTTTCAACACCAAATGCAAAGCAGGAGCTTTGACAGAACGAATTATCATTATGAATATTATAGGTTTTGGTAAAATGCGTTCTGTGTACATTTGATGAGCTTACAGCACAGAAGAAATCACCGTCAGGAATGTATACACGAAATTCCTGTTTTGAATCTCCAAGAATCTGGAATATTTTAAGCTTCTTGTAATTACTTGCAAAGAAAGAGTCATTTGCGGTTTCAATGGTACAATTCAGATTAAATGTATCAATCCATTCTTCCCATAATGCTCTCGCAGATTTAATCATATCAAGGGTTTGCTCAAGAGTACCGATACACACAAATTCCTTCATGTAGAACTCATTAAGGCGTGCAAGCTCATATACATTAGCTCCCTCATTGCGAAAGCATTTTCCTGAAATAAGGTAATATTTTGGTGAATCAGCAGGGATATATGCGTCCTTGAGCATAGGGTAAATCGGTACGCAAGCTGCATGACGCACTACATTTTCGGGACGCTTCATATTGTCATTTGAAAAAATCGTGCTGTCATTTGTGCCTTTTTTGGAAAAACGTTCTAAAAGCTCTGCATCACTTTTCATTGTGGTCTGAAACATAATGTGATGCGGAAAGCTCTCAAAGTAATGGCCTGTTTCATACTCTTTTACAGGATAAAGAACAGACTCCTCAAATTCCTGAATTCCATTGAAGTGCTTTTTGCCGAATTCTGAAAATTGCAATATAAAATGTCACCAAAGCTCAGAAGGGAGATTTAGTGAAAG
>OGDY01003891.1_pt1 | contig 10984 bp, 6 predicted proteins | sample 1570341 | NCBI WGS metagenome assembly OGDY01 (sample SAMEA2581972, study PRJEB24529) | metagenome | biome: Human gut stool | place: China | collected 2011 | reverse complement strand
TACTCGCGGTCACGGAACATGAACACCATGTTGCGGACGCGGCGGGCCATGACCAGCCAACCGATGGCGATCATCGAGACGGCCATGATGGTGAAGCTCTGGCCGACGACCAGTGCGATCAGGGTCATGTAGATGATGTAAGGCACGTTGTCGATGAGGTTGTACAGCTCGGTGAAGAAGCGGTCCAGCTTACGGACATAGCCCCAGATCAGGCCGATGATGACGCCGAGGATGCTCTCGCCCACGGCAACGATGAGGGCCAGACGGATGGACACCTGAGTGGCGTACCACACCTGACACCAGTAGTCGCGGCCAAGGTTGTCGGTGCCGAACCAGTATTCACTGTTGGGCTTCCGGAAGGCCAGAGAGGAATCCGTCACCAGCGTCTGATAATCGTACTTGCCGATGGCCAGTGCGATGAAGGAGAAGATGACGAGGAACAGGAACAGGATCAGGCAGACGACAGCAGCCTTGTGCTTGAGGAAGTTCTGGATGACAGAACCCCAGTAGCTGTAGTTGGAGTAGCCGACACGCTCGGCTTCTTCCGGAGAGTAATCGACGAAGTAGAACAGTTCGTCCTGCTTCTTGCCCTCAAAATCAGATGCTTTAGCCATCAGCGTGCGGCCTCCTTTCCGGTCAGAGTAATGCGCGGGTCAACCAGCATCATCAGCACATCGCCCAGGAAAACACCCACGATGCCCAGTGCAGCGTAGAGGATGACCAGAGTCTGGACGACGTTCAGGTCATAGCGCTGGATGGCGTCGGTCAGCAGGGGACCCATGCCGGGAACGGAGAAGAACCGCTCCATCAGCAGAGAGCCGCCGACCGTCAGCAGGATGGACTGGGGGATATACTGCACCATGGGGACCATGGCGTTGCGCAGCACGTGCTTGAACATGATCTCGCTGGAGCTCAGGCCCTTGACGCGGGCCAGCTTGATATAATCGCGGGTCAGCTCGTCCACCATGTAGCGGCGGGTCCACAGAGCGTAGCCTGCAATAGACGCCAGCGACAGGCAGACGATGGGCAGCACGCTGGACGGGCCGACATTACGGGTGGAGTACAGCGTGGGGAAACCCAGGTATTTGGAGCCGAAGACCAGCACCAGCGAATAGGAGACCAGAGAAGGCACAGCGTTGACGAAAACGGTGTAGGCAGTGCCGATCCAGTCAAAGACCTTGTCCTTGAAGGCGGTCTGCAGGATGCCCAGCATGATGCCCACCAGCAGAGAGATGCCGGCGGAGATCAGGCCGAGGCGCATGGAGACGCCGAACTTTTTGCCGATGACCTTCACGACGGAAGCGCCATTCTGGATGCGGCGGGAAGTGCCGAAGTCCAGATGGAGCAGGTCGTTGTAGAAGTGCAGCAGCTGAGTGCCGATGGGGTCGGTCAGACCGGCGGCTTCCAGCGCGGCGTATTTCTGCTCTTCGGTAAACTTCATGAGCTGTTCTTCCGTGAAGTAGTAGTCCGTAGGCAGGCAGCGCATCAGCAAAAAGACGATGGTTGCGATCAATAAGATCGTGACGAGCGACTGAGCCAGCCGCTTGACGGTGTATTTTAACATGATAACCAAACCTTTATAAAATAATCATCAGGCTTTGGTTGCTGCATTGAAAGCAGCGGAGAAAGCCTCGTACTCCTCGGTGGTGTAGCCGTCGCCCTGACGGGTCTCCCAGTTGACGGCCTTGTAGTTGCAGGGACCGTACATGGCGTTGATCTTGGTGTACTCGTTGACGTGGGTCAGGCACCAGAGCACCTCGTACAGGCAGGGGATGCACAGTGCGTTGTTCAGCATGGAAGCCTCAGCCTTTGCGAATGCGGCATAGCGTGCATCGGTATCGGTGACGATGGCCTTTGCCTCAGTGACCAGATCGGTGAACTCCTGGTAATCAGCCAGCAGCTCCTTCTGGTAATCCTTCGGGTCGGCCTCGACGGCTGCGATCCAGGAGGTGGTCTGAGCGTAGTAAGCGTTGTCGTCGCTCAGGACTTCCTGACCCAGGAAGTTGATGGGGTCGCCGAAGTCAGCGCCCCAGCCGTTCTGCAGGATGGAGTGCAGCTGGACGTTACGGACTTCCTTATAAAGAGAAGAGACGTAGGTGCCGATGTCCAGCACGACAAAGTCATCGCCCAGGCTCTCGGAGAAGCACTGCTTCAGAACGGTGGCGGTATCCAGAGCAGTGGTGTCGCCGCTCTTGATGTAGTGGTAGCAGTGGACGGGGAAGGTGACGCCGATGGCGCTCAGCTCTTCCATTGCCTGCTTCTTCAGGTCGGCGATGTCGCCGCCGTTGTCGCGGTGGCGGATCATGGTCTTGCCGTCGTAAGCCTGACCGTCGAAGCCCATCTCCTTGGCGACCAGAGTGGTGTACTCCTCACCCTTGGTGTTGTAGCAGACACCGGGCATGGTGTAGTAGTCGTTCTCGCACTTCAGGGGGTTGATCTTGTTGGTGCGGGCGTAGTAGTTGGTGAAATCGATGCCCTTGTAGAAGCACTGACGGAACGCGCGGTTGGAAACAGCCTTGTTCCAGTTCTCGTCCAGATTGCCGTTCTCATCCTTGCGCTGGAAGTTCAGGTGCATCTGGAAGCTGAACTTGGTGGGGCGCTTCTCGCACAGGAACTTGTTGTGCTCGTTGTTGGGGTCGGAGGTGATGGTGGTCAGGTTGGACTCGGTCAGGTCGATGTTATCGACTTCGCCGTTCTCGTACAGCTGCAGGCCCATGGACAGGTCGGGGATCATGGTGATGGTGTGATGCTCGAAACGGGTGCAGTCGTTTGCGGCGTAGTAGTTGGGGTTGGGGATGAAGCTCTTGGTGTTTTGCTGGATGTACTCCTCGATGAGGTACGGACCATTGTACCACATGGTGGAGTAGTCGCAGGAGCGGAAGCCATCGATGCCCAGCTCGTTGATGAGGTCCTCAGAGGCGGGGTAGAAGCTGTTGTAGGCAACGACAGTGTCGAAGTAGGGGCAGGGGTTCTTGCAGGTGAAGACCAGAGTGTAGTCGTCCGGTGCCTCGACGCCGACACCGGCAGCCAGCATATCCTCGTAGGTCATGTCAGCAGCAGCGTCGCCCTTGTCCTTGGTCAGGTCGTAGTACTCGGCAGCGCCCACGACGGTCTCAGAAGGCATGGAGGTGTTGAAAGCCTCGTTCTTGAGGGCGTTCAGGACCCACTCAAGACCCACGAGGAAGTCCTTGGAGGTCAGGTGAGACTTGACCTCGCCGTTGACGTCGCACCAATCGACATTGTCGCGCAGGTGGAAGGTCCAGACGGTGGAGTCCTCGTTGTGCTCCCAGCTGGATGCGATGGCGGGCACTGCCTTGCCGTAGCAGTCGAAGCTCAGCAGGCCGTCCCAGCAGTTGGTGGTGACGTTCAGGTCGGAAGCGGACTGGCTGTACAGGAAGTTCCAGGTCTCCAGCTCACGGTTGGCAGTCTCGAAGGAGACGTAATCGGTGATGGCGTCGGCTGCGGGTGCAGCTGCGCCGGAGGCAGCACCGGAGGTGCTGGCAGCAGTGCTGCTGGAAGAACCACCACAAGCGGCCAGGATGCTTGCAGCGCCCACGACGCCGGAAGCCTTGAGGAAGCTGCGGCGGCTGATGGAATGAGACTCAAAATTTGCGTTCATTGTGTTTTCCTCCCAATTATTCTTTCGTGTCTCGGCTCTATGGCGCAGGGTACCTTGCCCTGCCGATTTCCCACTCCTACGAGATTATCTGCCCCTCTGTATTACCAGAGAATACAAAAGAGCGCAGAAACAGACCCCTCTGTCTGCGCCTGTGCTCCTCCCGTAAAATCCTTAACACGACATATATTGTACCATCGAAATAAATAGTTGTCAATGGAATGTGAAATGCCTTTTCTTTCAAAAGAAAGTTGTACTCTGCATAGAGATGAAATAAATTTACTTTACTGTGGTGAAGAGTGACGAAAATAAGATAAACAGGCCCAAAAACAAAACAACGGGAGCTGTTCTTGGGCTAAGAACAGCTCCCGTGTGTGGATCACAGGCCGGAAGCAGGAACTCCCGGCGGAAAAGATTTAAGAAAAAGTTAAGATTTTGCGGCGTCGAAAGCCTTGGCAAATTCCTCGTACTGAGCGGTGGTGTAGGCGTCCTCGCTGGTCTCCCAGTTGACGTACTTGAAGTTGCAGGGGCCGAACATGGCGTTGATCTTGGTGTACTCGTTGACGTGGGTCAGGCACCAGCGGACATCGTAGTAGCAGGGGACAGCCAGCGAGTTGTTGATCATGTAGGCCTCGGCCTTTGCGAAAGCCTCGTAGCGGGCGTCGGTGTCGTCCACGATGGCGTTGGCGGCGTTGACCAGGTCGGTGAACTGTTCAAACTCGTCTACCAGCTCCTTCTGGTAATCGGCGGGATCCTCCGCCACCAGCTGGATGTTGGAGTAGTTGACGGCATAGTAGGCGTTGGAGTCGTGCAGGATCTCCTGACCCACAAAGTTGACGGGGTCGCCGAAGTCTGCGCCCCAGCCGTTGATGACGAAGCCGTGGAGCTTGGGGATGCGGACTTCCTTTGCAAGGCTGGAAACGTAGGTGCCGAGCTCCAGCTGGATGAAGTCGTCGCCGAAGCTGTCGGTGAAGCACTGCTTGAGGACAGTGGCGTTGTCCTGGGCCACGGTGTTGCCGGCCACGAAGAAGAAGGGTGCCTTCACCGGGAAGGTGACGCCGATGGCAGTCAGCTCATCCATGGCCTGCTTCTTGAGAGCGGCGATGGAGTCGGCGGTGGACTTGCGCAGATGGACCATGGTCTCGCCGTCATACTTCTCGCCGTCGATGCCCAGCTCCTTGGCCACAAGGTCAACATAATCGGTGCCTTTGGAGTTGTAGCAGACGCCCTTCATGGTGTAGTAGTTGTTCTCACACTTGAGGGGGTTGATCTTGTTGAAGCGTGCGTAGTAGGGAATGAGGTTCAGGCCCTCCTGGAAGCAGCGGCGGAATGCCCGGTTGGCCACGGCCTTGTTCCAGTTCTCGTTGGGGGTGCCGTCGGAGTTGAGGCAGTGGAAGTTGAAGTGGAAGTCGTAGGCATACTTGGTGGGGCGCTTCTCGCAGAGCTGGTCGTTGTAGGCGTTGGAAGTGTCGGAGATGATGGTGGTCAGGGTGCTCTCGCTCAGCTCCAGCTCATCCAGCTCACGGTTCTGATACAGCTGGTAGCCCACGGTCAGGTCGGTGATCATGCTCAGGGACACGCGCTCGAAGCGGCTGCACTCGTCAGCTGCATAATAATGAGGGTTCGGGATGAAGCGCTTGGAGTTGTCGGCCACAAATTCCTCGATGAGGTAGGGGCCGCAGCACCACTGCTGGGTGTAGTCCACGCCGCGGAAGCCCTCGACGCCCAGCTTTTCCACCAGAGCCGGGGGTGCCGGATAGCAGCAGACGTAGGAAGCCACGGTGTCGAAGTAGGGGCAGGGATTTATGCAGGTGTAGACGACGGTGTAATCATCCGGTGCGTCGATGCCGACGCCTGCGGCCAGCATGTCTTCGTAAGTAAGGGCTTCGCCTGCGGCGTCATCCATTCCGTAAGTCTTGTCGTAGTAGTCGGCTGCGCCCACGACGGTGGTGGAGGGCATGGAGGTGTTGGCGGCCTGATTCTTCTTTGCGTTCAGCACCCACTCGAAGCCTACGAGGAAGTCTTTGCTGGTCAGGTGGTCCTGCACCTCGCCGTTCATGTCCACCCAGTCCACGTCGTCACGGAGGTGGAAAGTCCAGACGGTGGAGTCCTCGTTGTGCTCCCAGCTCTTAGCCAGAGCCGGCACAGGCTTGCCGTAGTTGTCGAAGCTGATAAGACCGTCGATGATGTTGGTCGATACGTTGAAGTCGATGGCCTGCTGGCTGTAGAGCATATTCCAGCTCTCGATCTCGCGGCCGGAAGTCTCGTAAGTAAACAGCTCGCTCAGGCCCTTGCTGGAAGCAGCTGCACCGGAAGAAGCCGACGAAGCACTGGCTGCGGTGCTGGAAGAAGAGCCGCCGCAGGCAGCCAGCAGACCGGCTGCGCCAACAGCGCCGGCACCCTTAAGGAAGCTGCGGCGGGTGATGGTGTGAGACTCAAAATCGTGGTACATATTCTTTCCCTCCTGTAATGACTGGTACGGCTCTGCATTTCCCAAATCCCTGTCCTGTCCATACTATTTTACCTTCCCACAAGGTAAAAAAAGATACAAAAAGGGCGCAGAGACAGATTTTATTGATCTGTTTCTGCGCCATTGCAGAACCCGTATCGGTTGCAAATATTCTATCATCCCACAGGCGGGAAGTCAAGAAAAACAACTCTGGCACGGATTGAATCTTATTGATTCAGCAAACACATAAAAATGAAAAGATTTCATGTGCTAACTGAAATGGAATGACTTTTGCGTCTGCTTAGCCCTGAGTAGCAGCGTCAAAAGCCTTGGCAAACTGCTCGTACTGGACGGTGGTGTAGGCCTCTTCGCTGGTCTCCCAGTTGACGGCCTTGTAGTTGCAGCTGCCGTACATGGCGTTGATCTTGCTGTACTCGTTGGCGTGGGTCAGGGACCATGCGATGTCGTAGTAGGTGGGGCTGACCAGCACATTCTCCAGCATATAGGCCTCAGCCTTGGCGAAGGCCTCGTAGCGGGCGTCGGTGTCGTTGACGATGGCGTTGGCGGCATTGACCAGATCGGTGTACTGCTCGAAAGCATCCATCAGGTCCTTCTGGTAGTCGGCAGGAGCCTCAGCCACCCGGGCGATGTTGGAGTAGTAGTGTGAGTAGAAAGCATTGTCGTCGTGGAGAGTCTCCTGACCGAGGAAGTTGACGGGGTCGCCGAAGTCGGCGCTCCAGCCGTTGATGACAAAGCTCTGGAGCTGAGGAGTGCGGACCTCCTGGGTCAGGCTGGAAACGTAGGTCTGGACGTCCAGCTTGATGAAGTCATCGCCGAAGCTGTCGGAGAAGCACTGCTTCAGGATGGTGGCGTTGTCCAGTGCGGAGGTGCTGCTGGCGATGATGAAGTAGGTGGCCTTGACGGGGAAGGTGACGCCGATGGCGCTCAGCTCCTCCATGGCCTGCTTCTTCAGGGCGGAGATGTCGCCGCCGTTGGCACGCAGGCGGATCATGGTCTCGCCGTCGTACTTCTCGGAGTCGAAGCCCATCTCCTTGGCCACCAGAGCGGTGTACTCAACGCCCTGCGTGTTGTAGCACAGGCCCTTCATGGTGTAGTAGTCGTTCTCGCACTTCAGGGGGTTGATCTTGTTGTAGCGGGAGAACCATGCCTTCAGGTTCAGGCCGCGGTAGAAGCACTGACGGAAAGCGGTGTTGGCGATGGCCTTGTTCCAGTTCACATCGGGGGTGCCGTCGGCGTTGTTCTTCTGGTAGTTGAAGTGCATGGCGTAGGCAGTGGGGCGGGCGCGCTTCTCACAGAGCTGGCTGTTGTACTCGTTGTTGGGGTCGGAGGTGATGGTGGTGATGGTGCTCTCGTTCAGGTCCATCTCGTCCAGCTCGCGGTTCTGGTAGAGCTGGAATGCGATGGCCTGATCGGAGATCATGGTCACGGTCAGACGCTCGAAGCGGCTGACGTTGGCAGCATCGTAGTAGTGGGGGTTGGGGATATAGCTCTTGGTGTTTCCCTGGATATACTCCTCGACGAGGTAGGGGCCGCAGTACCACATGTTGGTGTTGTCGCAGCCACGGAAGGTCTCGATGCCCAGCTCGTCGATCAGCACCTGAGAGGCGGGGTAGAAGCTGGTGTAGGAGGCCACGGTATCAAAGTAGGGGCAGGAGTGCTTGCAGGTGAACACCAGAGTGTAGTCGTCGGGAGCCTCGATGCCCACGCCTGCGTCCAGCATATCCTGATAGCGCAGGTCGGCGGCTGCAGCGCCCATATCCTTGGTCTTCTCGTAGTACTCCTCAGCGCCCACGATGTACAGGGTGGGCATGGAGGTGTTGTTGGCCTCGTTCTTGGAGGCGTTCAGCACCCACTCCAGACCGACCAGAAAATCGGTGGCGGTGATGTGCTCCTTCACCTCGCCGTTGCAGTCCACCCAGTCCACATCGTCGCGCAGGTGGAAGGTCCAGACGGTGGAGTCCTCGTTGGCCTCCCAGCTGGTGGCGATGGCGGGCACCAGCTTGCCGTAGCAGTCGAAGCTCATCAGGCCGTCCCACAGGTTGGTGACGACGTTGGCGTCGGTGAGGGTCTGGCTGTACAGCATGTTCCAGCTCTCGATCTCACGGTTGGCAGACTCCCAGGAGATGTACTCCTTGAGGGGGGTGGCACCGGTGGAGTTGGGGGCCTGTGCGCCGGAAGCAGCCGTGCTGCCGGAGTTGTTGGACTTGCTGCCGCCGCAGGCGGACAGCAGGCCGGCGGCACCCACGACGCCGGCGCCCTTCAGGAAGCTGCGGCGGGTGATGTTGCGGGACTCAAAATCGATGTTCATTGAGATACGCTCCTCCGAGATATTGTTTTCCTTTTTTCCTATCCTAAATGCAAAAAACGGCGCGCTCCGGGTGCCAAAACGCACAAAGCGCCCGGGGCCGCACCTTTCGTATTCTAACATTGTGGGCAAAAGAAGTCAATGAAATACAGCGCTGAAATAGAAACAAAATAGTAACGGATGCTTTTCTCTGAAAAATGACGGCAAAAAAACGGTAAAGAATGGAAAGAAGTCGCACTTTTACGAGATGACGAATGGATACAACGAAAGTTGGAAAACGCAAAGCGGCTATCTTTTTTCACAAAATCATGCTACAATAAAAAAGAATGTTACTTCTATAAAAGGAGCGTCCTTGGATGAAAAAGCTGGTTTCGATGTATCAAAAATATATGTTCCGCCCCATTTTGTATAAATCCGTCACCCGGGTGTCGGTGGTGGCCGTGCTGATGCTGCTGTGGGACCGCTACGTCAGCGACGGCACCTTCACGATCAGGCAGAACACAACACCCAGCAGCAGGCCCCGGCCCTGCTGCTGGGTGTTGTGCTGCTGGCGTGGGCGTGGGTGAACTACCTCCGTCTGGACGGTGTGACCATCCATCATCTGGGCGAAGAGTTTAAGGATATGGGCAAAAAGAAGAAGTTCCACTCCACCAAGTCCATCGTGGACTTTGCCGATGAACGCATCGTCTCCTTCGAGGAGCTGGAACCCGAAGAGCGCACCTATTGCAGTATGCTCTCGAATCTGCTCCTGGGCGGAGCGCTGCTCATCATCGGCCTCATCGCAGGCGCAGTGTGAGGGCAGCGGACATGGCAGAAAAAAGCGAAAAACAGCTGGTGGTGGGCATCCTTGCCCATGTAGACTCCGGCAAGACCACCCTCTCCGAGGCAATGCTCTACCGCGCGGGCAGCATCCGCAAGCTGGGCCGGGTGGATAACAAAGATGCCTTTCTCGACACCGACACGCTGGAAAAGGCGCGTGGGATCACCATCTTTTCCAAGCAGGCCCTGCTGAAAACGGGAAGTACGAATATTACCCTGCTGGATACCCCCGGCCATGTGGACTTTTCCACCGAAACGGAGCGAACTTTGCAGGTGCTCGACTACGCAGTGCTGGTCATCAGCGGCACCGACGGCGTCCAGAGCCATACCGAGACGCTCTGGCGTCTGCTGCGGCGGTATCATATCCCGACCTTCGTGTTCATCAATAAAATGGACCTGCCCGGCCCGGGCAAAGAGGCGCTGCTGAGCCAGCTTTCCCACCGTCTGGGCGACGGATTCGTGGATTTCGGCGCAGAGCAGGCCGAACGGGACGAGGCACTGGCCCTCTGCGACGAGCGCCTGATGGAAAAGATGCTGGACGCGGGCAGCCTGACGGCGGAGGACATCATCCCGGCCGTCGCCCGGCGGCACGTCTTTCCCTGCTGGTTTGGCGTGGCCCTGCAGAGGGAGAATGCCGGCGGACTGCAGGGTGTGGACGAGCTGCTGGCCGGCCTCGACGAATACACCCGCGCCGCCCCGGCGCTGGAAGCTTTCGGTGCGCGGGTGTTCAAAGTCTCGCAGGATGAGCGGGGCGAGCGGCTGACCTGGCTGCGGGTCACGGGCGGGGAGCTGAAAGTCAAAGCCCAGCTCACCGGCGAGGCGGACGGCGAGACCTGGGCCGAAAAGGCCAACCAGCTGCGGCTTTACTCCGGCGCAAAATATACGCTGGCAGAGGCCATCGGCCCGGGGCAGGTCTGCGCCGTCACCGGACTGACCCGGGCGAAGCCCGGCACCGGCCTCGGGGCCGAGCGGGACAGTGACCTCCCGGTGCTGGAACCGGTGCTGAGTTACCGGGTGTGTCTGCCCGAGGGCGCGGATGTTCATGCCGCATTGGGCAAGCTCCACCGTCTGGAAGAGGAAGAACCTCAGCTCCATGTCGTCTGGAACGAGACGCTGGGTGAGATCCACGTCCAGCTCATGGGCGAGATACAGCTCGAGGTGCTCAAGAGCCTGCTGGCCGAGCGGTACGGGCTGGACGTGGAGTTCGACTCCGGCGGCATACTATATAAGGAAACGATCACCGAGGCTATCGAGGGCGTAGGCCATTATGAGCCTCTGCGCCACTATGCCGAGGTGCATCTGAAGCTCGAGCCGCTGCCCCGGGGCAGCGGGATGCAGTTTGCCGCCGACTGCCGGGAGGAAGAGCTGGACAAAAACTGGCAGCGCCTCGTGCTGACCCATCTGGAAGAAAAGCAGCACCTCGGCGTCCTCATCGGCGCGCCGCTAACGGATATGAAGATCACCCTCATCGCGGGCCGCGCCCATCTCAAGCACACCGAGGGCGGCGACTTCCGGCAGGCCACCTACCGCGCCGTGCGGCAGGGCCTTATGGTGGCAAACCAGATCAAAAAGACCCAGCTCCTCGAGCCGTGGTATTCCTTCCGGCTGGAAGTGCCTGCGGAGAACATTGGCCGCGCCATGAGCGACGTCCAGCGGATGGAGGGCAGCTTTGACCCGCCCGAGACCGCCCCCGACGGCCAGACCGCCACCCTCACCGGTTTTGCACCGGTGGCTGCCATGCGCAGCTACCCCATGGAGGTGGTGGGCTACACCC
>OGDY01003883.1_pt1 | contig 11009 bp, 10 predicted proteins | sample 1570341 | NCBI WGS metagenome assembly OGDY01 (sample SAMEA2581972, study PRJEB24529) | metagenome | biome: Human gut stool | place: China | collected 2011 | reverse complement strand
GTTCGTCCAGCAGCAGGGTCTGCACGGGCTGGCACAGCAGCGCCCGCAGCAGCGCCGTGCGCCGCTGCTGCCCGCCGGAAAGCCGTGCCACTGGCAGGGCCAGTTCCGCCTGCGTAAAGCCGAGGGTCTGCAATTCCGCTTGTGCCTGCGCTGGGTTCACCCCGCCCACCAGGCAGATATTGCCCACCGCAGTCAGCTGGGGGCAAAGGCGGCTTTCCTGAAAGACCGCACCAATATTTTCCACGCCCTGCACGGTGCCGGAATCCGGTGTTTCCAGCCCCATCAGGATACGTAGCAGGGTGGTTTTTCCGCAGCCGGAGGGTCCCATCAGCACCAGCGGACCTTTTACCGTCAGGTTCAGATCCCGCAAAACCGGAATACTGCCAAAGGCTTTGTTCAGGTGTTTTACCTTGATCATCCTTCCACCTCCCCGTAAAGGGCACGCTTGGCGCGGCGTAGCGCCCAGGCCGCCAGCGTACTGAGCGTGGCCGACAGCAGCACGATCACCAGCGTCCAGGCGAACACTTCCGGCGTGGAAATGGTAATCTTAGCGCGGTAAAGCGCATCGCCCACGCTGTGGTCCGGCAAACCGATGACTTCCGCCGAAACGCCGCTTTTCCAGCACATGCCCATGGCGGCAATGCAGTTTTCGCAGAAGGACGGGAACATCCCCGGCAGCCAGATATACCGCAGCCGCTTGCCCAGCGGCAGGCGATAGACCTTTGCCATTTCCAGCAGGGCCGGGTCCGTATCGGCAATGCCGCCCACCGTACCCGCATAAACAACCGGCAGCACATGGGTAAAGCTGACAATGACCGAAAGGTTTTTTCCGCTGACCCACAGCAGCGCCAGAATGACAAAGCTCGCCACTGGCATGGCGCGGATCAACTGCATAACCGGCCCCACCAGGGTGCCGAACCACCGCCACCGGGCCCCGCAGGCCCCCAGCAGCAGCCCCACTGTGACCGCCAGCACAAAGCCCGTTAAAATGCGCAGCGCGCTGAACCCGACCCTGTGCCAGAAATCCGCCGTGGGCAGCAGCCGCCACAAGGTCTGCACCGTTTGCAGGGGGGTGGCCAAAAATAAGCCGTTATGACCAATGCAAACGGCAAGACCCTGCCACACCGCCACCCAAAAAGCGACGGCAAGCAGGGTTTGCCACATTGGTGTTTTGTTGTTGCGCGCCTTAGCCGGCATAGTAGAAGTCATCTGCCGGGAGCTGGCCGCCCACGCTGGTGGGGTCAGCTGCGTACAGAACATTGAAGTAGGTTTCCAGGTCCGTCTTCATCTCGTCGCCGGTCTCAAAAACAATGTTGCACTGCGGCAGAGCCTTCTGGGCCAGCGCAGCCTTGGCGACAACGCCGTACTGCTCGCAGAGAGCTGCGGTGCCCTCGAGGTCAGAGTTTGCGGCCTCGACGCTGGCGGCATAGCCATCCATGAAGGCGGCAAAAGCCTCAGGGTCGTTCTCAACGGCATCCTTGCGAACGACCAGAACGCCGGTGACCAGCTTGGAGCCGGCGACCTTCTGCCATTCCTCGTTCATGTCAAGCGCAACGCGCAGACCCTCTACCTGGGACATGGCGCTGGTGACGAAGGGCTGAGGGAGCATGGCGATGGTGGCTTCGCCCGCCTGGACCTTGCTCAGGGCCTCGGTGGCCTCGCTGCAATACTCGATGGTAACGTCGCTGTCGGGGTCAACGCCGTTCTCGGTCAGGACGTAGCGCAGAACGTACTCGGGGGTAGCGCCCTTGCCGGTGGTGACGATGGTCTGGCCCTTCAGATCCCCGACAGAGTTGACGGTCTCTCCGTTCTCGACGATGTAGAGCACGCCCAGCGTGTTGATGCAGGCAACTTCCACTGCACCGTTCGTCTTGTTGTAGAGCGTGGCGGCGAGGTTGGCGGGCACAGCGGCGGCATCCAGATCACCCTTGATCAGCAGCGGCACGATTTCATCGGCAGCGCCGTACATCGTGAAGTTGTAGTTGGAGGCGACCTCATCGCTCATCAGGTTGACGAGGCCCATCGTCGTGGGGCCCTTCAGGCCCGCGATGCGCAGGGCGGCCTCGGATGCGTCGGCGGTTTCTTCAGTAGCGGGGGCCTCGGTAACGGCAGGGGTTGCCTCGACGGCGGATTCAGCGGCAGATTCTGCGGCAGACTTGCTCACAGTCGCGGCCGCGCCGCAGCCTGCCAAAGAGGCGCACAAAGCAAACGCCGTTACAGCGGCGAAAATACGTTTCAGTTTCATAAAAATCTTATCCTCCTTGTTGCTTTTGCGGCCCTACTATACTATAATAAATGTGAATTGTCTGTTGCCCGTGCAACAGATACCCTTTTCAACCGTTTGCAAGGAGCTGTATGGACTACACACCCTACTACGAAACGATGCGCCGCACAAGCCTTTTGCGCGGCATGACGGACGCCGAGCTGGACACACTGATGGCCTGCTTTGCGCCGCGGGTGCGCCGCTACGCCAAAGGCGAACTGCTGCTGATGGCGGGCTACGAGACCCACGAAGTCGGCCTTGTGCTGGAAGGTGCTATCACGGCAAGCAAACCGCTGGCCGACGGCTCTACCGTCGTCATGGCCCGTATGGGGCCGGGCGGCGTCTTTGCCGACGTGTTGGCGGGCGGGCGCAGCCGCAGCCCCGTCAATGTCTCCGCCGCCGAGGCCTGTCTGGCACTGTATCTTCCCTGCGAGACACTGCTGCGCCCCTGCGCCGCGCTGCACAGCGCACACCTGAAGCTGCTGCAGAACTGGCTGGAGACCATCAGCGACAAATATTTTGCGCTGGACCGCCGTTTGGAGCTGATTTGCTGTAAGAGCCTGCGCGGACGCATCTGCATGTGGCTGCTGGAACAGCGCGAGCGGTGCGGCGCGGATACGTTTTCCACCGCCATGACCCGCACTGAGCTGGCCGCGTTTTTGAACTGTGACCGCAGCGCGCTCTCCCGCGAGCTGAGCCGGATGCAGGAGGAGGGGCTGATCGAGCTGTTCCGCGGCAGCTTTAAGCTGCCCGACCCCGAGCGCCTCCACGCCGCCTGCCCGCAATTTTAACATATTGAGGTTATTTGTATGAACAACCGTACCGACCCGATTTTGTACATCGTCATCCCCTGCTACAATGAGCAGGAGGTGCTGCCCATCACAGCACCGATGTTTTTGCAGAAAATTAACGATTTGACCGCCGCGGGCAAGATCAGCCCGGACAGCCGCGTGCTGTTTGTGAACGACGGTTCAAAGGACCGGACGTGGGAAATTATCTGTGACCTGGCTGCGCGTGACCCGCACTATGCAGGCATCTGCCAGAGCCGCAACCGCGGCCACCAGAACGCCGTGCTGGCGGGCCTGATGGAGGCGAAAAGTCGCTGCGACATTACGATTTCCATCGACTGCGACGGGCAGGACGACATCAACGCGATGGACGCCATGGTGGACGCCTACCGCGACGGCTGCGACGTCGTGTACGGCGTGCGCAGCAAGCGCGAGACCGACACGTTTTTTAAACGCTTTACCGCGGAGAGCTTCTATAAAATCCTCAACGCCATGGGCGCGGAGGTCGTCTTTAACCACGCGGACTACCGCCTGATGAGCGCCCGCGTGCTGGAGGAGTTTGCCCGGTTCAGGGAGGTCAACCTGTTCCTGCGCGGCATGGTGCCGCTGGTCGGCTTCAAGTCCACCTGCGTGACCTACGAGCGGCATGAGCGCATGGCGGGCGAGAGCCACTATCCCCTGTCCAAAATGCTGGCGCTGGCGTTTGACGGCATCACGAGCCTGTCCATCAAACCCATCCGATTCATCACAGGCTTCGGCGTGTTTGTGGCGCTCGTCAGCTTTATCGGCGTGCTGTGGGCCGTCATCGAGGCCGCGCTCGGCCTGACCGTGTCCGGTTGGGCGTCGATGACGAGCATCATCTGCTTTGTGTCGGGCGTGCAGCTGATCTGTCTGGGCGTTATCGGGGAGTACATCGGTAAAATTTATCTGGAATCCAAGCACCGCCCGCGGTATATTATCAGCGATGCAACGCCAAACTTTGGCGAGATCAAGGAGGATGCGCAATGAGCCGACAGGTATGGAAGGGGTCTACCCTGCTGAACCCGGAGCCGCCCGTACTGGTCAGCTGCGGGGTCCCGGAGAAGCCGAACCTTATCACGGTGGGCTGGACCGGCACGATCTGCACCCAGCCGCCGATGCTGTCCATCAGCGTGCGGCCCGAGCGGTACAGCCACCATCTAATTCAGGAAAGCGGCGAGTTCGTCGTGAACCTGCCCACCGAGAGCCTTGTCCGCGCCATCGACTGGTGCGGTGTCAAGAGTGGGCGCGACGTGGACAAGTTTGCTGCCATGCACCTGACCGCTGTCCCTGCGGCCAAGGTCGGCACGGTGTTGGTGGAGGAAAGCCCCGTGAATCTGGAGTGCAAGGTCACGCAGGTCATTCCACTGGGTTCGCATGATTTGTTTCTGGCCGAGTGCGTCGCTGTGGATGTGGACGAACGGCTGCTGGACGAGAGCGGCAAGCTGTGCCTGAACAAGGCGAAGCTGATCGTCTACAGCCACGGGGATTATCTGGCGCTGGGAAGAAAGCTGGGCAGCTTTGGGTACAGCGTGCGGAAGAAGAAAAAAATCGTTAAAAAGTGATGCCTGCTTCCGGGCCGGTTTGTAGGGGAAGGATGAATCCCTCCCCTACGGTTTTCCCGGTGGGTCTGCGATGCAGGGCGAAGCGGTCAAAACCGCTCCCTGCAAGGCAAGCAGAGGGCGGCTGCCTTCCGCAAGGCCGCGGGCCGGGTATGCCCGACCCCTGAGCGGTAAAATAAAAGACGTGCCTCCCACAGAGCGTTTCTGTGGGAGGCACGCTTTTTACAATATTCCCTTGCTTTTCAGTATCCCGACCAGCACAACGATGACCAGTGCGGCAACACAGACGCCGATAAAGACATCAATGTATTTCAGCGGCACTTTGCGGAACTTCTCGTAGAAATTCTCAAAGGCATTCAGCTGGCTGTGGTCGGGGCGGTCGGGTTTCTTTTCGGTCTCGGGAGTAGTCTTTTCTTCGCCCATAGGTTACTTCTTGGCCAGGTACTTGCGCAGGTCAAGGGCAACGGCGATGACGATGACAAGGCCCTGTGCAATGTAGGTGTAAGCGGGGTCGACGCCGAGGAACTGCAGGCAAATCTTCAGGACTTCAAAGACCAGAACACCGACCAGAACGCCGGAGACCTTGCCGACGCCGCCGTTGGTGGAAACGCCGCCGATGGTGCAGGCTGCGATAGCTTCCAGTTCATAGCCGTTGCCGGTGTTGGTGGAAGCACCGCCGGCCTTTGCGCCGACGAGGAAGCCGCCGAGAGCATACATGCAGGAGGCCAGGATGTAGATGCGGATCAGGGATGCGGTGACGTTGACACCGGCAACCTGAGCGGCGTTCTCGTTGCCGCCGATGGCGTACATGTACTTGCCGTGGCGGGTCTTATTGTACAGGAACCAGAAGAAGATGCCGACGATCAGCGCAAAGATGGCCAGGAACGGGATGGGGCCCAGCGTGCCGCTGGCAACGGTCAGGTAGCTCTGCTTGTAACCGCCCATGGGCTGGTTGTTGGTGATGACGGAGCACAGGCCGTAAACGATGGTCTGCATACCCAGCGTAGCGATGAAAGGAGGAACCTTCAGGAATGCGATAATGCAGCCGTTGATGGCACCGAAGCAGGCCATGACTGCCATGACGATCAGCAGGGCCACGGGCCACGGAATATCGGGCAGCCAGGGCAGCATGCGGGCAGAGTAGTCAACACTCTGCAGCAGCATGGCGGAGAAGCAGGCGGCCAGGCCGACCTGGCGGCCGGCGGACAGGTCAGTGCCCTTGGTAATCAGGCATCCCGAAACGCCGCAGGCGATGATGAAACGCGGGGCGACGTTCAGCAGCAGGTTTTTGGCGTTTTTCTCGGTAAAGAAGTTCTGGGTCGTGCAGCCGACGAAGAGGGCCAGCAAAATGATCAGAATAATGATCGCGTTATTGGACAGGAACTTTTTAAAGTCGAATTTTTTCTCCATTTTCGGATTCCTCCTTATTCAAACTGGGTAGCCAGCGTCATGATGTTCTCCTGGTTCGCCTTATCACCGTCGATAAAGCCGGTGCAGCGGCCATCGCACATGACCATGATGCGGTCAGACATGCCGATCAGCTCGCTCATTTCGGAGGAGATCATGATGATGCTCTTGCCCTGTTTGGCCATCTCGGCGATGATGCAGTAAATTTCATACTTTGCACCGACGTCGATGCCGCGGGTCGGCTCGTCCATGATGAAAACATCGGGGTCGTTGGCCAGCCAGCGGGCAATCAGCACCTTCTGCTGGTTACCGCCGGACAGCGATTGAATCTGCGTTTTGGAGGACGGCGTCTTGATGGACAGCTTGGCGACATTATCCTGCACGAGCTTTTCGATTTTATTGTCGTCCAGCATGATGCCGCCGATCAGATACTTGTTCAGCGATGCAATGGAGACGTTATCCGCAATGGAAAGCACACCCAGAATACCGGTGGCGCGGCGGTCCTCGGTCAGCATGGCGATGCCGTTTTTGATGGCGTCCTGCGGCTGGTTGATGGTCAGCTCCTTGCCCTTATAGGTGATGGTGCCCGACGTGTGGCAGCGCAGACCGAACAGACCCTCCATCAGCTCGGTGCGCTGGGCACCGACCAGACCCGCAACGCCGAGGATCTCGCCCTTGCGGACGTTGAAGTTGACGTGACGGAAGCTCTTGGGGTTGATGGACGTGAAGTCCTTGACCTCAAACACGACCTCACCGGGCGTATTCGAGCGCGGCGGGTAGAGGTTCGACAGCTCACGTCCGACCATCTTGGTGATGATCATATCGGTGGTCAGCTCCTTGGCCTCCCAGGTGCCGATGTACTGGCCGTCACGCATGATCGTGACTTCGTCGCTGATGCGAAGAATTTCGTCCATCTTGTGGCTGATGTAGACGATGGAGACGCCCTTGGCGCGCAGCTCGTTCACGATGGTGAACAGTGCCTCGACCTCAGCTGCCGTCAGCGAGGAGGTCGGCTCGTCGAGGATCAGCACCTTGCAGTCTGCGGAGACCGCCTTGGCGATCTCAACCAGCTGCATCTGGGAAACGCTCAAGGTTCCGAGCTTTGCGTGCGGATCATAATTCAGATGGACTTCCTTCAGGACCTTGGCCGCATCCTCGTACATTTTGTCATGGTCGATAACGGTGACGGGTCCGTATTTCTTGGTGGGATAGCGCCCAACGTAGATATTCTCGCCTATGGAGCGTTCCGGGATGGGCTGCAGCTCCTGGTGCACCATCGCAATGCCGCGGTTCAGTGCATCAAGCGGGCCCTTGATCTGGACCTCCTGTCCCTCATAAATGACCTTGCCTTCGTCCATGTGGTAGATACCAAACATGCACTTCATCAAGGTGGACTTGCCCGCGCCGTTCTCTCCCATCAGCGCATGGACGGTGCCGGGTTTCAATTTCAGCTGTGCGTGATTCAGTGCCTTGACGCCGGGGAACGTCTTGACGACATCACACATCTCCAAGCGGTACTCTGACAATTCGCTGGCCCCCTTTAATCTTTTGTAACCTTTTCACGAAAAAAGGGTGCGTGCGCCTGCGCACACGCACCCCGGTTGTTCTGGTTTAAGCTGTGGCTTTTTTTAAATTACTGGAAGTCCTTGACGTTGTCAGGAGTGACCTTGACGTAGTCAACGTAGACGCTCTGGTGGTCGGCCTCGAAGGTCTTGCCGCCCAGCAGCTCCTCCATGGAAGCAACAGCCTGCGTAGCCTGGCCCTTGGCGTCGTTCAGAACGGTACCGGTCATGTTGCCGTTGGCAACTTCGTTCAGGGCAGCGTCCAGAGCATCGACACCGACGAGGTAGATGTCCTTGTTGACGGTACGGCCTGCAGCCTGAATGGCCTGCAGAGCACCGATAGCCATATCATCGTTGTTGCAGAAAACAACTTCGATCTGATCGCCGTACTTGGCAAGGTCGTTCTGGCAGATTTCCTGGCCCTTGTTACGGTCCCAGTCACCGCGCTGCAGGTCAAGCTGCTCAACCTCAACGCCGGCATCGGTCAGAGCCTTGACGGAGTACTCGGTACGCAGCTGAGCATCGATATTCTCGGGGTCGCCCTGGATCATGATGTAGGAAACCTTGCCGTCGCCGTTGATGTCGCCCTTGTTCTCGGTGTCGAGGATCAGCTCGCCCTGGAAGGTGCCGGACTGAGCAGCGTCGCAGCCGACGTAGACCAGCTTGTCATAAGCGGACATCTGATCGGCGGTGGGCTCACGGTTGATGAGAACGGTGGGAACATCGGCACCCTTGACGGTGGAAATGATCTGGTCGGCAGCGGAGGTCATAACGGGGTTGATGATCAGTGCGTCAACGCCCTGGGTGATGAAGGTGTTGATCTGCTCGTTCTGCTTAGCCTGGTCGTTGTTGCCGTCGACGATGGTGACCTCGTAGCCCTTGCCCTCGAGGATCTCCTGCAGAGCATTACGGTAGGTGGTCATGAAGGCATCGTCGAACTTGTAGATGCAGACGCCGACCTTACCGCCCTGAGTGGCCTCGGTAACGCTCTCGGCTGCGGACTCAGCAGCAGACTCTGCAGCAGAGGTGGACTCTGCGGGAGCCGTGGACTCCGAAGCAGCGGTGGAAGTGGAGGCGGAACCGCCGCAGGCGGCGAGAGAGACGGCCATGCAACCTGCAAGGGCCAGAGCAGCAAACTTTTTCATAATGAGTTTCTCCTTCTTTTTTAGATATGCAGTAGATTTTCGGGCGGGTCGCTTGTAGAGGAGCGAACCCTGTTGACAGTTATTATAATACTCGGGGACGGGTGAAAAAACAAGGTGAAATTTCACCGACTACGGGTGGAAATTTTCACCGTTTCAGGCAGTTTCGCCAGTCGAAAGCGTTTGTTTTTGTGCATAATGCGCAGTAAAAGTAACAAAAGGGTGTTTGTTGTTTTCATTTTGTAAGATTTTTGCGGGTGATGGAAAAATAAAAAAGCCCCTTCTCCGAAGTGGGAGAAGGGCTTTGGCGGTAGGCTCGTAGGGGCCGGGCTTCGGGGGGTCACCCAAACGGGAACAGGACCTTTTGCTTATCCATGGCAAACATATTTTCCCGGGTGATGGTGCGGGTGGCGGTGATGTTCGATTTTTCGACGCTGCTCCCCTGCCCGGCCAGCAGCTTGTAGGCGCTTTCGACGCCGAAATAGCCCATACCGTAGGTGTTCTGCACGATCAGCGCGTCCACCGTACCGGTCTGCAGGGCGTCAATCGTTTCGATGTTCGAGTCGAACGCCGCGAGCCAGAGGTCGTCGGCGCGCTGCATCTGCTGGACAGCCTGCGCCGCGCCGACGGCAGTCGTCTCGTTGAGGGCGATCAGCACGTTGATCTCCGGGTGGGTGCGCAGCATGGCCAGCGTGTCCGCGCGGGCACTGGCGGCGTTGGGGTGTGTTGACACGGCGGCAGTGATCTTAGCGCGTCCGCTTTCCGCAAAAGCATCGCGCGCACCCTGCTCCCGGTCCCGCCCGTTGGCACCGTTGACCTCATAGTTGATAAGCCCGACGCAGAGCGTCCCTGCTGTGCCGTCCAGTGCGCTCTGGGCCGCCATCCGGCCTGCGCCGTAGTTGTCCGCGCCGATGTAGGCCGCAACGTTGTCAGAGTTCACCGCGGAATCCACGCTGATGACCGTCACGCCCGCCGCGGCGGCGGCATCAATGGCGGCGGCGTTGGCCTCATAATCAATGGCGGAGAAAACGATGGCCTGTGCGCCGTCCTCAACGGCATCGGCAATCAGCTGGTTCTGCGCCGCATAGTCCTCCTCATCGTCGGGGGCCGTTATGGTCAATTGCAGGTTATATTCCGTGGCGGCGGCCTCTGCCCCGGTAAAGACGGCGTCCCAGAACTCGGAATTCCGATTGTTTTTGGCTACGAGCGCGACCCTGTAGCGGGTCGTTGTGCTGTCCACGGGCTGCATGGCACAGCCTGCCAGCAGCACGGCCAGGGCCGCGGGCAGCAGAAGTTTAATGGTTTTTGTCATAGTCGCCCTCCCTGTCCTCCGGCACGCGCGGGGTGCGGATCGTCACCGTAGTGCCCTCGTAGGGGGCGCTTTCAATGGAGATACCGTAGTCCGCGCCAAAGTAGATGCGCAGACGGTCATTGACGTTCTTGACGCCGATGCCGGTGCGGTCACTCGGCTCATTCTGCAAGAGGGCCGCGACCTGCTCCGGCTCCATGCCGATGCCGTCGTCCGCGACGATGAGCAGAATATCATCCCCGTCGGGCTTTACGGTGATTTCAATGTGGCCGGAATCAACCATCAGATCCAGCCCGTGAACAATGGCGTTCTCAATGATGGGCTGCAGTGTGATCTTGTTGCACAGGCAGTGCAGGCAGCTCTCGTCCACCGTAAAGTGGTAGGTAAACTGGTTTTTGTAGCGGTATTTTTGAATTTGCAGATACGCCTCGGCGTGCTGCAGCTCCTTTTCGATTGGGATCAGCTCATGCCCGCGGCTGATGCTGATGCGGAACAGCCGCGCCAGTGCATGGACCATCTGGACAGCATCGGCGTTTTTGCCGCGCTCACACATCCAGGCGATGGAATCCAGCGTATTGTAGAGAAAATGTGGGTTGATCTGCGCCTGCAGCGCCTTGAGCTCTGTCTTGCGCAGGACAATTTCCTCCTCGCGGACGGTGGTCATAAGCTGCTGGATGCGGCCTACCATGTGGCCGAAGGAGTCCGAGAGGTTCTGCACCTCCCGCGTGCCGCGTACGGCCTGAAAGGCGAAGTGGTCGGCGTCCTGCTCGAACAGCTCCTCGGCCGTGGCCATGTTGCCCACGACGGAGTTGTACTCAAACTTGACGCCCATGTCCTCCAGGCCGTCAATCTCGCGCTTGACGACCGCCTTGGGCAGACGGAACTCGGGGATGCCGTAGACCAGCACGCCGCCGCCGGTAAAGAATGCCTCAAAGACGGTGACGTCAAAGCCGCTACG
>OGDY01003879.1_pt1 | contig 11015 bp, 10 predicted proteins | sample 1570341 | NCBI WGS metagenome assembly OGDY01 (sample SAMEA2581972, study PRJEB24529) | metagenome | biome: Human gut stool | place: China | collected 2011 | reverse complement strand
GGCAATGGTGAGGGCGGCGTCCATGTTCTCGATGCCGGTGCCGTTGTCCCGGACCGAGACATCCACATAATCCCCCTGCTCCTCCAGCACGATCTCCACCCGGCCGCGGATCCCGTGGGCGCGGAAATTGGAAATGGGGTTGTCGATCAGCTCGCACAGGGTCTGGCCGAAGTCCTTGAAGTTGCCGGAAATACCGGCGAAAAACTCCTTGCCGTTGGGGGCGTTGTCGATGTTTCGAATGATGATCTCGCGCATAATAGTTCCTCCAAAAAATGTTTTTTCGAAAACAAAACGCACGGTGCAGGTCATTGCCCTACATCGTGCGGGAGGATCTTACAACATTCCTCTTGCCCCGCCCGCCGAAAAAGGGTATACTGTCCCTATCGGTGCGGGGAATCCCGTTGTGTAGGTGGTCTCATCACCTGCGCAGGTGCAAAGGAGCGGCAACTCCTTTGTACTGCCGTGTTTTTACTTTCTGATTGTATTGTAGCATATACGGTTGCGCATATCAAGCCGGAATGTTGCACAAATACACGGTTGCATATATGTTGATCATTACCATATAGACGGGATCAGGCAGTTGCGGTATACTAAAATAAATAGCAGTTGAATAGGAGGGAACATTATGCCGCCAACGGATGCCCAACGCCGGGCACGGGACAAATGGCTGTCCGAAAAAGTGGAGACCATTAACCTGAGAGTGCCGAAAGGCTCAAAAGAGATCATTAAGACCCACGCCGAGAAGCACGGGGAGTCCACAAACGCTTTTGTTTATCGCACCGTGATGGAAGCCATCCAGCGGGACGAGCAGGCCGACAGCGACCGCTGAGCGGGATCGCGCTGGCGGTCATTCCGTCAGCGGCATTGCCCTGATTCGGCGGTTGCTGCGGTAGTTCAACTATTCAATGAATTTCTGTTTAAGGCGTTCCATGGTTTGAAACGCGATCCAATGAACAATGATCGGCGGAGCGAAAAACAGTTTTGCCTTTCGTTGTGATCACTTGCGCTGTATAAGTGTAGCCGCCGAGCCTCGTTGTCGTAAAAGGGGGTGGGAACTCCCGACACTAACATTGTCACACCCAAAACAGCCCCGGTTCCCTGCGAAAGGAACCGGGGCTGTTTTTTACATCACTTTATGGAGCGTGCCAAGAATGCGGCAATCTGTGCGCGGGTGCAGGTGGCGGTGGGGTCGAAGCGGCCGACACCGCGCGTAGTAAGCGTCAGCGGAAACATCGATAAAGTCCTTGGAATTGTTGATGCTTTTCACCATTGCGCTGCCGTCCACGGTGAGCCGGATGCCATCCTCCGTAGGAATGGAATCCTTCAAAATTTCCTCCGTGCCGTTGGGATGGACGAGGACTGCCACCGTGCCGGAGTCGCGTTGGAAACGGGGGGTCTCCACCTTGGCGACGTCTGGCTTCGTTTCGGCCTGAACCTTGCTGCCATCGGACTTGGTGGTGATCTCCGTCTTGCCAGTGCTGATAGAGGGCTTGCTGGAGCTGCTGACGCCTCAAAACCCGCCTCTCTGCATTGGGGGTTGGGCTACACTCTCACAGCCCTCGGTGAATTCGCACACAGCAGCTCAGTTACAATAAAATAGCCGTTTGGTAGAATACGAAAAGGAACATCATGAAAAATCCGCCGCATCGGCCGATGAGTCGCTTTAACGTTATATTCCCTCTTCGACGCTCCCCGCAAATCATAGCAAACAGAAAAGTACCGCTGCAGATCATCAGGACAAACCAGAAAAAGATGACGTTCGGTAGCTGAGATTCCCATGCTAACAACAGGACGCAGGGAATCAGGATCAACAGAGAGGCTGCAAATTCAACAAGTTTTCTGGCTATGTATGGTTTCATGATATTCCCTCATTTCTATGTTCTTTGGCAGGTTATTACTTACTTCTGCAGCAGCTTCTGACCGGCATCGGTCAAGCTGGCCTTCAGACGGCCCTGGCCAAAGACATTGACCAGCCCCAGCTCAGACAGGTGCTCGGAGATCGCACTCAGTTCCATCATGTAGATGGAATGCTTGCCAGAGATATCGCTCAGAGAGACGTCACCACTCTTAATCCACTGCATAAACTCGAGAGCGCGGGTATCCACACCGTACTTGGCGATGGTATCCAGCTCAGAGGCACCCATGTGAGCAACAGCAGTAGCCTCGCCCTTCTCAGTCAGGGAGAAGTACAACTGGGCAATCAGGCGCTGGCCCTTGCGGGTGACATAGCCGCTCTTCTCCAGGGAGTCCAGAGCAGTATGGATGTGACCGGCCTGTAGCTCATGGTCATTGGAATACTGGGTCATACTGGTGATGATGGCGCCGGCGTTGGTGTAGCCGCGCTTCATGGCTTTCAGAATTTCCAGCTGGACGGCATCGGGCCCCTTATCGCTCACGGGCTTGATGTTGTCCTTCTTGGTCAGCAAGCTTACAACGACAAGTGTGATGAAGGATGCGGGGAAAATCAGCCACAGGCTGTTGACCTGGGCGGAGTTTTTGGTAAGGATATCCCAATACAACACAATGCCCATAGACACTGCAACAGAAGAAATCGCACCCGCTTGGTTACCCACGCGCAGCAGCCAGGAGTCTAGGTAGTACACGAACAAGGGTGCGCCAACGCCGGTACCGAATGCGAATAGGTAGCTGAGGCCACCTTTCCAGAAGATAGCAAAAGCCACGGAAGCCATGCCATAGATGATGGTGCCCCACTTGGCCCACTGCAGCAGCTTCTTGGTATCACGAATCTTCAGAAAGTACTGAGCCACGTCACGAACCAACTGGTTGACGCCGGAAACCAGGTAGATATCGCAGGTGGACATAGTGGCAGCCATCAGACCGGCCATGATGCAGGCGGCCAGAGGGATAGGCAGAACATTCATCAGGGAGCCGAAAGCAGCGCTGGCACTCTCCAGATTAGGGAGCAGCTGGCGGGCATAGCAGCCGGTGAAGGCACCGACCACGCCGGTGAAGTAAGCGATGATGACGGTCCACATCCAGCCGCGCTTACAGGCCTTCAGGCTGCGGGTTCCGGCCGCACGAGCCCAATAGGGAGACTGATTCAGCAAAGACTGATGCATCATCAGGAAGGTGATGACGGAGGGAGCCACGAACTTGACCACAGGGATGGTGCCAAAGGGCACATTCAGAAAGTTGGCAGGCAGAGCCGCGGCGTCGGGCATGCCGTACTTCGCGATCAGATAGATGGGTAGGATGATGAACTGGATAATGAAGACCCAGGAGAACTGGACCAGGTCGGTGGCGGTGGCAGCCCAGATGCCGCCGAACACCACATAGGCGGTGACGACCACGCCGACCAGCAACATGGCCAGCTTGGAATCGATGCCCAGAGCGCCACCGATGGTATCGCCGCAGCCTACATACTGCCAGCCCAGGATAGCCAGAGAGGCGAACAGGATCACGATAGTGATGGCCATACGGCCGCCTTTGCCATAACGGTACTCAAACCACTCGGTGGGGGTCAGAGCGCCGGTGGTACGCCAGAAACCGGCCCAGCACAGCCAGGCGACCAGAGCACCGGTGCCCCAGCCCAGATAGAACCACATACCGCCCATGCCGAACATGTAGCCATACATGATGATAGAGGGTAGATAACCGCCGGAAATCAAAATAGAACCATTGCCAACTGCGGTCATCAGCGGAGTAAACTCACGGCCACCGACCATGAATTCAGTCTCATCCTTCGTGGTCTTCTTGCCGATGTACCAGCTGAGGGCCATCATTGCCAGGACATAGATCACAGTAATTGCAATCATCCAAACTTGAGAAGTCATGAAAGAACCTCCTTAAACTAACACAACATTTATTCGGAAGGTGGGAGCCTTAGCCGAAATACTTCTTATTGACACACCACATGTCGTGGCCAGTAAGGAACCACTTAGGATCTTCTGCTTCTGCCAGTGCCATGATCTTGTTGAAACTATCATAGCAGGCGTAGTGATCATAGATCACGCTATTGAGAATGAAGGGACCCCAGTTTTCGGGTGCTGGAGTAATGTCGACAATCTCGCCACCAATCACTTCCATCTTGTTCATCTGCGGGAACAGAGACTGGGCAATGTGCGGCATATCACCCGTGATGACATACTTGCCCTCTGCCGTTTGCACCTGAATCGCCATGCCGCCCAACGTGTGGCCGGGGACCTTTACAATGCGGATGCCGTTGCCAAAGTCAAAGTCTCCATCGATCATGCGGATATTCTTGATTTGGGCAATGTCGCCCGGTGTGCGTGGGTCATAGTCTCTGCGAATCTTCTGAGAAGGTAACGGATGGAGCATGTTGAAATATTCGTCTCTTTGGAACAGATGCTGCGCATTCGGGAACAGCAGCACACCGCCAGCGTGGTCATTATGCAGATGCGTATACATGACGATCTCGATGTCATCGGGGGTCAGGCCCTCGCGTGCCAGTGCGTCCAGAACGTACTGGTTGCCACCCTCTGCAGGACTGTTTGCCCAAGCTTTTCCGTCGATGATATTGTCCTGATGGACACCGGTGTCGACAAGGATGTTTCTGTTGTCTTTCTGCAGAAGATATCCGCTGTAGACAAAGGGATATCTTACCTGATCAAGGCCGCCGTCAAACAGTGACTTGTAGCAAGAGAGAGTGCCGTAGTGCAAGCAAGTGATTTTCCAGTTATTATTTCCCATGAGATATCTTCCTTTCTGCATATTCAAACTCTTTTATGGAAGTTTTCAAAAGGAGGTTGATGTTATTCTGGCATACGCCAGAGGCGAACACCTTCAAAATAAGGAGATTGCTTCCGGCGGCGGAAATCGTCTGCGTCTTTTTTCGCCCAATCGTACAGGCCCCGACCAGCCTTTTGGCCAGTATGGCCGGAGGCCAGTCCGTCCAACGTGGTTTTCTGAATCTCCTTGGTATTGCACAAATCTGGATACACATTCAGAGCGATGGCACGTTCCAGCTCAAAGCCTACAGCGTCATAATACTCTAACAGACCGATGGAGGCATATCGCATTCCCATAGCGTATTTGATAGCCCGGTCAATATCCTCCGCCGTAGACACCCCCTGCTCAATGAGGTAGATGGATTCCCGGAATAGCGCCTGCGCAAACCGATTTACCAAGAAGCCAGGGACGCTTCGATTCAGAACCACAACCTGACGATTCAGGTCTTTCAGTAGCGTACAGACGGTTTTTGTGGTTTCGTCGGAAGTCTGTTTATGACGGACGACTTCCACCAGCGGCAACATATGAACCGGCTGGAAAGGATGTGCAATCAAAAACCGGGAGGAGTTTTCAATACGCTCAGCTAAAAGAGACGCGTCAATGGACGAGGTGGTGGAAGCCACGATGACATCTCGCCCGCAGTGTTCCGTCACCTGATGATAGACCGCTTCCTTAACGTCTGCATCCTCTGCTACTGCTTCGAATACGATACAGCTACCGACCAGTGATGTTGGGTCATTAGTGATGGTGACCAGGGCCATGGCAGCCTTTTTATTTGCTTCCGTGGCCAGCCCCTCCGCAATCAAGTCATCCCAGTTTTGGCAGATTGTTTCACGGCAACGGATTAAACCTGCTTTAGAGTGCCCCACTACTACCGTAGGATATCCATTACCGGAGGTCAGGGTTGCTTGGCAAGCGCCGATGGTGCCGGAGCCATAGATGCCGATTTGTTTTCCCATAAAGTTCTCCCCTCAAGATGCTTTGTCATGGCCTTGACGAAAATATGATGAAGCAAAAAATATGCCAAAAGCGGCGATTTATGACAAATCCGCTTTTGACATATTTTCACAGTCAAAATGCACAAATAAATAAAACTATATAAGATTGTAAATGTGAAGCTTGCGGTATAAAATCGTACGGGAGATGCCGAGTTTTCGAGCGGCCAACGCCTTGTTACCCTGGCATTCCTGAAGAGTTTGAATCAGGATGTCTCGTTCTGCGGCACCGGTGCGGCGCCGCAGGGTGGAACTCTCCGGCAGAATAGCCGGTACCGCTGGGGATGCGGAGATTGGATACCTCGGGTGATTGAAATAATCGGAAAAGTATTTCCACTCCAACATCTCAAACCAAGCCAGATTCATCGCGCGTTCCAACACATTCTGCAGTTCACGCACATTACCGGGCCAGTCGTATTCCATCAGGCGCTTTACAGCTTCGGGGGTGATTCCGGGAATCTGCAGATTCAATTGGAAATTCAACTTTTTTATCAAGTGGTCGATAAGCATTGGAATGTCCTCGCGCCGCTCCCGCAAAGGTGGAATGCGAATCCGAATAACATTCAGGCGATAATAGAGGTCACTACGGAATTTACATTTCTGAACCATCTGCTCCAAGGGGACGTTAGTGGCGGAAATGATACGAGTATCAATGGGAATGATGGTAGAGGAACCGATGCGCTCAATCTCGCGTTCCTGAAGAACACGCAGTAACTTGGGCTGGAGCGTCAGAGGCATTTGGCTGATCTCGTCCAAAAATAGGCTTCCGCCATTGGCTATCTCGAATTTCCCCACCTGACCGCTGCGGCGGGCACCGGTGAAGGCACCGTCTACGTACCCGAAGAACTCCGATTCCAGCAGTTCTAAAGGGATGGCCGCACAGTTTACTTTCACCAACCGATGATTTTGTCGGGGACTGAGTTCATGGATGGCATGGGCGACCAATTCCTTGCCGCTGCCTGTCTCTCCTTCAATGTAGACTGTGGAGGAGGAGCGGGCTGCACAGACAATTTCATGCTTCATCTTCAGAATTTCAGGGCTGGTACCAATGATGTGATCCAGTGGATTGACGGCTGTGGAATGAGATTGAACCATAAGAAGTTGCTGATTCAAGGCTTCCATCAGGGTTACCACATTGGGCGGGATGGTCATGGAGGTGTGTTCACTTTTGGGAATCATGTATACAAAACAGCCCTCGATCTCACCATCATGAAACAGAGGAGTATAGGAGCAGTATACAGGAACTTCTTCATTGGTACAGATATTCAGAAGAACTGCATCACCAGAGACAAATTTTTGACTTTTCAAAACCTCATCCACTCTGGAATTCCGAACAATGTCGCGGACATAACGACCCTTGACTTGGTCCAGCGTATAGCCGGTCAAAGAACTCCATCGGTGATTGACATAAATGTATCGCCCATCTGCATCTGTAACAATCAGCCCTTCCAATTCAGCTGTGATGCGCGCCATAAGTGCCTTGGTTGGGATCTTATCCAATTCTCTGATGGCCATTCCATACGCTCCTTTTCGTGATTTTGACGACAGAAAATAGTTGACACCAAAACTGCCGCATACACAATAGATGTAACAAAATACTAACATGTTCTGCAAACACTGTAAAGAAAAACTTACACATGTTTACATTGAAACGATTATGGTTTGATGAACACGGGTTGGCAAAATAATTGAGTAACAAAACTATCTCTAAACGATTACTATCAACATGTTGCTGCCCGGGGGTCTATTGCTCCTTGTTTCATAGATGCGGATTTTGACCACAAAACCAGGGTGCTCCATCTTTAAATTTCGTTCTAACCAATGGCAGATGTGATGCCGAAGAGGATGAGGTCATTAGTCACTGTTGGCATCGGGGAGATGTGCTTTTTTGCTTACCGCAGGTCAAATCCTGGATAGTTCCGCCCCCAGAACCAGCCCCATGTTTTTCAACTGCGCCCCCAGTCTCTCTGCCCTGCCTCATAACTTGACCCAGAACAACAGAAAAATATTGGGCACAGCGGAGTGGACAGAGGCGGAAGGCGTCCATCTCCGAGCCGAACAGGCTCTGAAAGCCTTGGAAGGGGTCTGCTGTCAGCCTGCAGAGCAGCTACGGATCAGGAGGCCTTGCAAACTTAGGCACTCAGTGTTATCATACAGTATGTAACCTGCCCCCTGTGTCAAGGGTTGTGCTTTTACACCTCGCAGGGCTGCGCCCCTGCTCAGAGAAACAGAAATACGTTTCAGAAAAGGTCGGTGGCTGCGCGTGAAAACAGACAAAAGACTGTCGGCCGAGAATTTTATGAAGCTCGTTGAAGTGTTCACCGCAAACGAATGGGAAATCCCCAACGAAGAGGCCGGAATGGAAAGCCGCTTTAACCGGTTTTGCGAGCGCCTTTGCACATTAGACGCGGAGGAACAGCGGCTGGTTATTGAACTGACCCGACGGTTTACAGCGATTGGCGGAGCCGAATATCCGCAACTCATACTCAAGCTGATGAATCGCCTCCACAGCCAGAAACTCCCGGTTTTTTCAGAAGCTGGGAAGGTTTTTATCCTTCCTCTTATCGCGCCGGAGGACCGTGGCCGAACAAAAAGTTCCAGTGTTGTGTGGTATCACTGCCGGGAGGAATTGATTCGGTATAGTCTGCTGCTTGCGGATAAAAAAGTTCTGTACCATGACATCGAAGAAGCGTCACAGATCAAAAATCTCAAAACAAATGAACTGGTAATCCTGGTTGATGACTTTGTCGGCTCCGGTGAAACGGCAGTCTCTGCGGTCAACTGGTTTACAGACAGCTTTGGAACAGATCCGAAGCAGATCATCATACTGTCGATCGCAGCGCTGGAAATGGGAATAGACCATGTGCGGCAGAAAACCGGGGTCGAGATATACGCATACTATAATTTCCGGAAAGGGATCAGTGATTATTATTCAGACGATCAGCGGGTCGGCTGTCTGAGAACAATGAAAGGCATTGAAAATAAGTTGAAGGTCTCGTCTAAATTTCGCCTGGGATTCGCACAAAGCGAGGCGCTGATCTCTTTAATCAGGACGCCGAACAACACGTTTCCCGTTTTTTGGAAATCAAAAGACTTACCATCACCTGCGCCATTTTCGAGGGATTAGTTATGGATGAACAGCTTACTTACCAGCTTCTGAAAATTATGAAGCATAACGGCAATGTATGGGAGCTCATTTCCGGCGGCTATGAATTCGGACAAGTTGCTTTTTTTTTGGACACGCTGAAACAGGAGCACTACATTGCCTTGGATGAAACCGGAAAAACGCTGATTACGCCGGATGGAGAGGCATTCCTTTTCCGTTTCGAAGAAAATAACCATATTAAACGGTATTCCAAATGGGTACTGCCCCGCAGTGAGATGTGGAGCAAACCTGCCGGCTCATCGTTTATTTACATCCCAAAAGGGTGATGCATGCTGCTCTGGGATGATAGCCTTTACACTTTCGGGTGTTGGTGCGAAGATGTCTTCGCGCCATGAATGAACTGATTTTCCAGCCCCGCAACGAAATTGTGCATAAGCGCGACGGAGCGGCTTCTCCACAATTTCGTTGCAGCCACCGCAAATGGAATTTGCGGATGGCGCACAGACAACTACGTGTCTGTATGGATGAGAACGAGTATCATTTCAGGGCAGCATGTTTACCATATATCAAGGGAGGCGGCCAGATGCGTTGGGACAGTTATGAACGGAAATTCAGAGACCTTGCCGGGAAAAGCGGTGCCGCGCAGGAAAAAATTGAAAGCTGGCTCCTCTACGCCAAAGAGCTGACCTCGAATAATCTTCCTATTATCTTTGATCAAACCCATTTGGCGCTGCTGCTGGGCATTGACAATGAGTATCTTCATCGCATGTCAAACGCTCCTGAGTACTTTTACCGCACCTTCTACATCCGGAAGCGAAACGGGAAGCAGCGGCGGATCGACGAGCCTCTGCCGGACCTCAAAAAGGTGCAGTCATGGATCTTAACGGAAATTCTCTACAAGGTGCCTTGCAGCAAATTCGCAAAGGCCTACGTTCCCCATACTTCAATCAAGGATAATTCTCGATTTCACCGGAATCAGAAGATCGTTGCAGGGGTCGATTTGAAAAACTTCTTTCCCTCTATTAAAAGCGGATCTGTTCTCAGCGTGTTTCTCTCCATGGGCTATAACCTGCCCACGGCGGTTTTTCTGACGAGACTGTGCTGTCTGCGGGAATCCCTCCCTCAGGGCGCCCCGACCAGCGCGTATCTGTCCAATCTGATCATGCGTCACTTTGACGAGCAGATCAGTGCATACTGCATGGAAAGGAAGATCCGGTATACCCGGGATGCTGACGATTTAACTTTTTCCGGGGACTTTGATGTTGCGGCCCTGCTCTACCGCATCGATGGGGAACTTAAATATCTCCATCTGCGCCGTAATCCGCAGAAGCTGAAGGTTATGCGAGGCGGAGACCGGCAGAAAACGACCGGAATCGTTGTCAACGAAAAACAGCAGCTGCCAAGAGAGTACCGAATGAAGATCCGTCAGGAAATCCATTATATTCAGAAATTCGGGCTTGACGATCATCTGGCGCACATCGGAGAGACACGCACCCATTATTTGCAGCATTTGATGGGTAAAATCGAATATGCCCTTTTTATTAACCCGAAGGACGAAAAAATGAAAGCCTATCGGGAGGTGCTCCGCGCATACAGGCCGCGTGAATAAGGGGAGGCAAAAAACCGTGCCGGGAGGATTCTCCTGGCACGGTTTTACGCTAAGTTTTGCTTTTCTTCTGTCCGAAACACAGCGTGGCTCGGATAGATCACATCTGTTCTTTGCTGCTTCTGCATCAGTCGAAAAAACGTCGCAGTTTATGTCCAATCGTGGCGCGTCGCCAGTTGCATGATTTCAGTGGATCAATCGTGGGTTGCGTAGGGCATCCGCATCCGGCGTATATTGCGCGGGGAGAAGGCAGCTTGAACCGCTGATGCTCTTATGGCTGCGGGGAAGCATTGTTTGCGTACGAATTTGTGACGGCACTTCATTCAAATCATGCCGATTTTTTGAAGGTAGCGTAGGTTCAGCTTGGCGCATTGGCAGGCATACTCTCCGGTTTTTCCTGCCATATCCTGTTCAATTACTGCAATGCCCTGATAGTTGATTTCGGCGAGATAGTCTCTCAATGTCTCAAAGTTGATGATTCCATCCTCCAAATTGCACATGGAACCATGAGAAAAGGCATATTCAAGGGACCAGTGATTTTCACGGACCTGCTTCAAAACGGCTCCATCCGCATTTTTAAAATGGAGGTAAGGAATAC
>OGDY01003878.1_pt1 | contig 11018 bp, 8 predicted proteins | sample 1570341 | NCBI WGS metagenome assembly OGDY01 (sample SAMEA2581972, study PRJEB24529) | metagenome | biome: Human gut stool | place: China | collected 2011 | reverse complement strand
CTGGACCGCTGCCTGACGAGCCTGTACAAAAACGCGGGCTACGAAAATTTTGAGGTCATCGTCATCGAGAACAACTCCACCGACCCGGCAACGTTTGCCTATTACGAAACACTGCCCAGCCGCTTTGCCGACTGCCGCGTCGTCTACTACAAGGGCGTGTTCAACTTCTCGGCTATCAACAACTTCGGTGCGACGTTCGCCGAGGGCGAGCACCTGCTGCTGCTCAACAACGACATTGAGGTGTTGTCCCACGACTTTCTGCGGGAATTGCTCAGCTACAGCCAGCGCCCCGACGTGGGTGCGGTGGGCGCGAAGCTCTACTACCCCGACGACACGATCCAGCACGCGGGCGTGCTGATGGGCATCAACGGCAGCGCGGGCCACAGCCACAAGAGCTACCCCCGCACCGCTGTGGGTGACATGTACCGCTTGGTCACGACGCAGAATTATATGGCCGTGACAGGTGCCTGCCTGATGACAAAAGCGTCGCTCTACCGCGCATTTGGCGGGTTGGACGAGGAAAAGTTTGCCGTCGCCTACAACGATGTGGATTATTGCTTAAAGCTGTGGCAGAAGGGGCTGTTGAACGTTTACACCCCGCGCGCCGAGGCCTATCACTATGAGAGCAAGAGCCGCGGCCTGGATACCTTAAGCGAGAACGCCAAGCGGTATGAGCGCGAAAAGGCGAATTTCTACGCGAAATATCAGCAGTATATCGACAATTACGACCCCTATTACAACCCCCATTTCAACAATCTGTTTGAGAATTTCGGGTTGAAGTGATGGAAACCGTATTGCCGAAGCGCAAGTCTCACCATTTGCAGGGTTACGATTACAGCCAAAACGGTGCCTATTTTATCACAATATGCACGCACCAACGCAGAATGTTGTTTGGCCCGAACCGGGCTCCCGTAGGGGCGGATTCCATATCCGCCCGCATGACGGCGCGCGTTTTCCGGGAGATCATCGGCCAATATTCGGCGGTCCAGTGCTGTTATTTTGTGGTGATGCCCAATCATTTTCACGCGTTGGTCGAGATTGAACGGGCACGGGCGGATATGGAATCCGCCCCTACGATTATCAGCATCGTGCAGGCGTTCAAACGGTATTCTACCGTCGAGTACATCCGTCTTGTCAAGCGCGGGCAAGCCGCACCGTTTGATAAGCACCTTTGGCAGCGTTCCTTTCACGACCACGTCATCCGCAATGAAACCGATTACCGCATGATTGCGGAATACATTCAATCCAACCCCCGCCTTTGGCACAAAGACTGCTTTTATGAGGAGCCATCCCATGAGCCTTGAAACGAAACGCATCAAAGAACTGTTCGGCTATGCGCGGACGCTGACGAAAGAACAGGGCGTCGGCGTTATGGCCGGGCGGGCCGTCGGCTTTTTTAAGCGGCGGTTCTTCGGCAAAAAAGCGCGGTATCTGCCGTCGAGACAGACGCTGGAGACCCAGCGTTCCGACGCAGCCGCCCGCGCCGACGGCTGGCCGACCATCAGCATTCTAACGCCGCTGTACAACACACCGCCGCAGTTTTTGCAGCAATTTTTGGACAGCGTGCAGGCCCAGACCGCGCCGAACTGGCAGCTGGTTCTGGTGGACGCCAGCGACGGTGCCCACCCCGACGTGGGCGAGACAGTCCGCACCCGCGCCGCGCAGGACAAGCGCATCGTCTACGCCAAAATCGAGAACAAGGGCATTGCCGCCAATACGAACGAGGCCGCGAAGCTCGCAGTGGGTGAGTATCTGGCCCTTGCCGACCACGACGACATGCTCGCGCCTCATGCCGTCTATTGCATGAGCAAAGCGCTGGCCGAGAGCGGCGCGGCGTTTGCCTACAGCGACGAGGCCCTGTTTGAGAAAACGCCCGAGCACCCGCGCGTCGGCCACTTCAAGCCCGATTATGCGCCCGAGTACCTGATGGCTGTCAACTACATCTGCCATCTGGCCGTGTTCAAAAAATCGCTGTTCGACGCCGTCGGCGGTGAGCGCCCGGCCTGTGACGGTGCGCAGGATCACGACTTATTCCTGCGTCTCATCGACGAAATGCAGCGCCGTGACCCCGCAGCCAAGCCGCTGCACATCCCGCAGGTGCTGTATTACTGGCGCGTGCACGCGGCGTCCACCAGCGGCGGCACGGCGGCCAAGCCCTATGTGGAAAAGGCTGCGCAAAAGGCCGTGGCCGACCATCTGGCCGCCACAGGGCGTCAGGGCAGGGTGGAGCTGGGCAAATTCCCGGGCACCTGCCATGTGGTGTGGGACATTCCCGAGCCGCAGCCGCTCGTGTCAATTTTGATTCCCAACAAGGACCACACCGACGATTTGGAAAAATGCCTGCACAGCATCTACGCCAAAACGACCTACGAGAATTTCGAGGTCATCGTCATTGAGAACAATTCCACCGACCCGGCCACAGCGGCCTACTACAAAAAACTGCCGGAGCGGTATGACCGTGCGCGGGTCGTGACTTACAAGGGCGGCTTCAACTTCAGCCGCATCAACAATTTTGGCCGCAGGTACGCGGCGGGCAAGTACCTGCTGCTGCTCAACAATGACGTCGAGGTCATCAACGGCGACTGGCTCACCCAGATGGTGGGCGAGTGCAGCCAGCCCGGCGTCGGCCTCTGCGGGGCAATGCTCTACTATCCCGACGACACGATCCAGCACGCCGGCATCATCACGGGGCTGGGCGGCTACGCCGGGCACAGCCACAAGTACCACAAGCGCGGCGGCAGCGGGTATATGTTCCGGCTGGCCACGGTGCAGGATTTCTCCGCCGTGACAGCAGCCTGCCTGCTGGTGCGCACCGCCGTTTACGACGAGCTGCACGGCCTGGATGAGGAGTTCACGGTTGCCTACAACGATGTGGACTTCTGCCTGCGTGTGCGCGACGCGGGCTGGCGCATTGTCTGGACGCCCTACGCCGAGCTCTACCACTACGAAAGCAAGTCCCGCGGCTCCGACGAGAACGATCCCGCCAAAAAAGCACGCTTTGACGCCGAGCATGAACGTCTCTACGCCGTGCACGGACGGGAGAATATTCTGCACGACCCCTATTACAGCCCGTCGCTGTCGCTGGATTATGAGGATTTCCGCGAGAGTGGAGATTTGCGGAATCTGAAATGAGTTGATTGCCTTCCCCCTCTGGGGAAGCCATACTGACAAAAAATGCACGCCGTAAATTTCACGGCGTGCGTTTTTATTATTCTTTTTTGTCCGGCGGGAACTCACCCTGCTTTTCGGCTTCCAGGCGACTCAGGCGGGCTTCAAGCTCGGAGATACGCTGGTTGACAATATCCGGCAGATCCTGCTGGTCCAGATCGTCCGCCGGGCAGCACTTGATATTGCCGACGCGGACGATTTCCGCGGGTACACCGACGGCAGTGGCGTTGGCGGGCAGGTTCTTCAGCACAACGCTGCCCGCGCCGACGCGGACGTTGTCACCGATGTAGACCGGGCCCAGCACCTTCGCGCCCGCGCCGATCAGCACATTGTCGCCCAGCGTCGGATGGCGCTTGCCGGTGTCCTTGCCGGTACCGCCCAGGGTGACGCCGTGGTAGATCGTGCAGTTGTCGCCGATCTCCGTCGTCTCACCAAAGACGATGCCCATACCGTGGTCGATAAAGAGCTTGCGCCCGATCTTGGCGCCGGGGTGGATCTCGATGCCGGTCAGGTGGCGCGCCAGCTGGCTGACAAAACGGGCCAGGAAGAAACACCGGTGGTTGTACAGAAAATGTGCGATCTTGTGCGTGACCAGCACATGAAAGCCGGGGTACAGGATGATGACCTCCGCCACATTGCGCGCGGCGGGGTCCTTATCGCGGATATTTTTTGCATCTTCCCAAAGGCCCATAGTTCGTTCCTCTTCCTATTTACCATACTTATTATAAATATACCACAAAGCCGGACAAAGTGCAATGCTGTACGCGCCGCGCACGGATTTTTGCGGATTTTGTCAAATCCTCCAAAAGTCAGCGCAAAAATCTATAAAATCCTTACTTTTGCAAAAAGCCCGTTTGCATTGACACCGCCGTCCCTGCATGGTACAATAAGTAAAACGTAGGTAAAGCCATAGGAAGGAGTGTGCCGGGATGATGCGTTTTATTTCTGTCTTTAAAAATCACGGCACTGTGTTCTTTCCCGTCGCCGCTTTGTGTATGACTTTTTGACTTTTCCCTTTTTGGGAAAAGTTTTTTTTTGCAAAAATATCCCTGCGGGATGTTTTTGCATGGGGCTTTGTAGGGGCGAGCATTGCTCGCCCGCAGGCCGTTTGCCTCATGCGCGGCTTTCCCGCAGAAGCTCAACCACGCAAAGTTGACGGGCGAACAATGTTCGCCCCTACACTCTCAGCTATGACAAAGTTTCCTATTTTTAAGGAGGTTCCCACCATGCTGATCCGCAACGCAAAGGACAGCGCGGGCAAGGCCATTGAGGTCTGGCTGCGCGACGGAAAAATTGCCGCTGTCGGTCTGGGGCTGCTTGTCCCGGAAGGGGAGGAGGTGCTCGACGCGAAGGGCCGCACGGTCCTGCCCGCCTTCATCGACACCCACTGCCACTGGCGCACCCCCGGCTTTGAGTACAAGGAGGACATCTCCACCGGCTCCGCCGCGGCTGCCGCGGGCGGGTACACCTTCGTCAACCTGATGCCCAACACGAAGCCGGTCTGCTCCAGTGCCGAGATCGCCCACGCCGTCGAGGCTGAGGCCGCCCGCGTCGGCCTGTGCGACGCAAACCAGACCGTCTCCATCACGAAGGACTTCGACGGCAAAACGCTGGATCATCTGCTGACCCTGCCCGAGGACATCAAGTTCATCACTGAGGACGGCAACGGCGTCATGAACAACGCCGTCATGGCCCGCGCGTTCGCGATTGCCACCGAGCGCGGCCTGACCATTATGTCCCACGCCGAGGACCGCGAGATCAGCCCCTGGGACTACCGCCTGGCCGAGAACATCGAGACTGTGCGCAACTGCCATCTGGCCGAGTACTACGGCACCCGGCTGCACATGTGCCACGTCTCCACCAGGGAATCCGTCGATGCCGTCCGCATGAGCCGGATGCGCGGTGCGCGGGTCAGCTGCGAGGTCACGCCGCACCACCTGTGGTTTGACGACAGCCGCCTGACCTACCGCGTCAACCCGCCCATCCGCAAGGCGGACGACGTGACCGCGCTGATCGACGCCATCAAGGACGGCACCGTGACCTGCATCGGCACCGACCACGCCCCCCACACCGCCGAGGAGAAGGAGAAGGGCGCTGCCGGTATGGTGGGTCTGGAAACGGCCTTCGGCGTCTGCTACACCAAGCTCTGCCGTGAGCAGCGTCTGCCGCTGGAAATGCTCAGCTTCCTGATGAGCGCCGGTCCCGCCGCCGTGCTGGGCCTGGCCGACCGCAAGGGCATGCTGGAGCCTGGCTACGACGCCGACATCGTGCTGGTGGACCTTGACCACATGTACGAGGTCCACGCCGACGAGCTGCACAGCAAGAGCAAGAACTGCCCCTACGACGGCGCACTGCTGTACGGAAAAGTGGTAACCACGATCAAAGGCGGGAAGGTTACGTTCCAGATTGAAGAATAACACCCCTTCACGCACAAAACACCCGTAGGGGCACATTCTATATGCGCCCGTGCAGGCTGCCGCTGGCACAGTCCTGCGGGCGGATATGGAATCCGCCCCTACGATTCCCAACATTATATAATAGAGCCGCAATTTATATACATCAAACGGAGGAATCAGCATGCTTACCAACATGGACAAGCTCTACGAGAGCGTCGCAGCAAATGGCCCGGTCTGCGTGGGCCTGGACACCGAGATCAGCTACCTGCCCACCACCGACACCGCCAAGACGGCGGGGGAGAACGTCGTCGCGTTCAACCGTGCGCTGATCGACGCCACCAAGGGCGTCGCGGGCTGCTACAAGGTGCAGATCGCCTATTATGAGTCCCTGGGCCTGGACGGCATGCGCGCCTACGCCGAAACGCTGAAGCTGGCCCGCGCCACCGGCCTGCCCGTCATTGCCGACATCAAGCGCGGCGACATTGCCAAGACCGCCGAAATGTACGCCAAGGCGCACTTTACCGGTGATTTCGAGGCCGACATCATCACGCTGGCCCCCTACATGGGCCTTGACTCCATCAGCCCGTATCTGCCGTACTGCGCCGAGCAGGGCAAGGGCGTGTTCGTGCTCTGCCGTACCTCCAACCCCGGCGCGAAGGACTTTGAGTACAAAAAGCTCGACGATGGCCGCCATGTGTACGACCTCGTCGGCGACAGCCTGACCGCCCTTGGCAAGGACTACATGGGCAAGCACGGCTATTCCAGCATCGGCCTGGTCATCGGCGGCACCCACACCGAGGAGGCCACCGCCATCCGCGCGGCCTACAAGGACACCTTCTTCCTGATCCCCGGCTACGGCGCACAGGGCGGCAAGGCGGCGGACATCGCGCAGTACCTGACCAAGGGCAACGGCGGCGTTGTCAACTCCAGCCGCGGCATCCTGCTGGCTTACAAGAAGCAGCCCGGCGTTGCCTTTGACGAGGCTGCCTACAACGAGTGCGTGCGTATGCGGGAGGATATTCAGGGTGAATGCAACAAGCTGTAATCTGACGGTCCTGCGTCAGGAAACCGTCGCAGAGGATATTATGCGCCTTACGGTCCAGTGGCAGGACCGCAGCCGCGAGCCCCACGCCGGGCAGTTTTACATGCTGCGCGCCTGGGCCGCGGACGCCACGCCGATTCTTTCCCGCCCCATCAGCGTTGACGACTTTGACAACCAGACCGGCGCACTGACCTTCCTATATCAGGTCAAGGGCGAGGGCACCCACAAGCTGGCCGCGCTGAAAAAGGACGACACGCTGACCGTGACCGGCCCCTGCGGCAACGGCTTTGACACTGCCGCACTGGCCGGGCAGTACAAGCGCATTGCCGTGGTCGGCGGCGGCATCGGCACCGCGCCGCTGCTGCTGCTCTGCAAGGAGCTCTGCCGCGCGGGCGTGCGCCCCGACCTGTTCGTGGGCTTCCGCGACACGACCTACGGCATGGACCGCTTTGTGCCCTGGTGCCGCGACATCTACGCCGCAACCGACTCTGGCAAGGAGGGACACCACGGCCTGGTCACCGACCTGCTGGACGTGAGCAAGTACGACATTGTGCTGACCTGCGGCCCCATGGTCATGATGCGCGGCGTGGCTAAGCTCTGCGCCGCCGCTGGCGTGCCCTGCCTGGCCAGCCTTGAAAAGAAGATGGCCTGCGGTCTGGGCGCGTGCCTGGGCTGCACCTGCCATACGAAAATCGGCCCGGTCACCGTCTGCAAGGACGGCCCGGTCTTTAACGCACAGGAGGTGTTTGACTGATGGCAGACCTGCATGTTGATTTTCTCGGCAAGCGGCTGGCCGGGCCGGTCATCGCGGCCAGCGGCACCTTCGGCTTCGGCCCCGAGTACGCGGGCATTGAGGATCTGCGCGTGCTGGGCGGCATCTCCGGCAAGGGGCTGACCCTGAACGGCCAGCCCGGCAACGAGGGTGAGCGCCTCTACGAGACGCCGTCGGGCCTGATGAACTCCATCGGCCTGCAGAACCCCGGTGTGCAGCACTTTATCGACCACGAGCTGCCTGCCATGCGCCGGTGCGGCACCACCGTCTGGGCGAACCTCGGCGGCCACACGATTGAAGAAAACGTCGAGGGCGTGCAGATGCTCTGCGCCGCGGGCGTGGATTTTATTGAGCTGAACATCAGCTGCCCCAACGTCAAGCAGGGCGGTCTCGCGTTCGGCATCCGCGCGGCAGACGCCGGCGAGGTCGTCAGCGCGGTGCGCAAGGTCTGCACCGTGCCGCTCATCGTTAAATTGAGCCCGCAGGCCGAAAGCATCCCCGAGATGTGCAAGGCCGTTGAGGCTGCCGGCGCGGACGCCATCAGCCTGTGCAACACCTTCCAGGCGTGCGCGATCGATCTGGAAAAGCGTCGTCCCGTGTTCAACAACACGTTTGCGGGCCTGTCCGGCCCGGCGGTGCGCCCCATCGCCCTGCGCATGGTCTGGCAGGCCGTAGGGGCCGTCAGCATCCCCGTCGTGGGACTGGGCGGCATTCTGACGGGTAAGGACGCCTTGGAGTTCATCATGGCCGGTGCAGCGGCGGTACAGGTCGGCACCGCGAACTTCCTGGACCCGAAGGCCTGCACCCGCATCACGAACGAGATCGGCCAGTGGATGGACGCCCACGGCGTCAAGACGCTGGATGAGATCAGAGGGTGCGCACGGTAAATCACCGATTGCCTTCCCCTCAGGGGGAAGGTGCCCGAGGCCCCGCCCGAGGGCGGATGAGGGGAGAGTCCCCGCAACCGCCCGTTCACGGGCTATAACGGCAAGCCCGGCCCTCATCAGTCGGCGGGCGGGCCGCCGACAGCTTCCCCCGCGGGGGAAACTGCCCCACCATATACATTTTGCTTGCATTTTTATACAAAATATGCTACTATAAGTTGAATAACATACAGGAGGAACAAATTATGGCACGCGAAGCACTTGAAGTTTTAAAGGAATGTGAAGCATTTTTAGAGGGGCACTTCCTGCTTTCCTCCGGGCGCCACTCCGGCGCTTACTGCCAGATGGCATTTCTGCAGCAGTACCCCGACAAGGCCGCCGAGGTCATGGCCCCGGTTGCCGAGAAGCTCAAGGAGCTGAACATTGACGTCGTGGTCGGCCCTGCCATGGGCGGCATCGTCTACGCCTACGAGCTGGGCCGCCAGATGGGCAAGCGCGCCATCTTCACCGAGCGCGTCGACAACGTCATGACTCTCAAGCGCTTCAGGATCAACCCGGGTGAGCGCTGCATCATCGCCGAGGACGTCGTCACCACCGGTGTTTCCAGCCTCGAGACCAAGCGCGTCATCGAGGAAAACGGCGGCATCTGCGTGGGCATTGCCTGCGTCGTGGACCGCACCCGCGCCGAGGCCCCGTCCCCGATCCCCATCGTCGCCAGCGCCCTCAAGCTCGACCTGCCCAACTACGCCCCCGAGGAATGCCCCATCTGCAAGGAGGGCAAGCTCCCGCTGGTGCACCTGGGCAGCCGCAAAATGAAGGAAGCTGCGAAGCAAACCCTGTAAAAGATAGGAGATAGGAGATGGGTACAGTTTGCCTTTTCTCCTCTCTCCTCACTCCATATCTTAAATGTAAAGTGAGAGGCTACCAACTATGCAGGCATATCTGATATTGGCCAATGGCCGGGTGTTCCGCGGCGTCAGCGTAGGCTGCCCCGGTACCACCATCGGTGAGGTCGTCTTTGCAACCGGTATGGTCGGCTTTGAGGAAACCCTGACCGACCCCAGCTACTACGGCCAGATCATCACCCAGACCTATCCGCTCATCGGCAACTACGGCATGAACAGTGAGGATGTCGAGAGCACGAAGATTTGGGCCAGGGGCTACATTGTGCGCGAGGCGTGCAAGACCCCGTCCAACTTCCGCTGTGAGGAAACGCTGGATGCCTTCCTGAAAAAGAACGGCATCATCGGCATTGAGGGCATCGACACCCGCAGCCTGACCCGCACCCTGCGGGAGAGCGGCGTTATGAACGGCGCGATCACCACCGAGTTCGACCCCGACGCCGAGCCCGAGAAGAAGGCCGCGCTGCTGCCCGAGATCGCCGCCTACGCCGTTGTCGACGCCGTCAAGACCGTCACCTGCCGCGTGACCGTGACCTATGAGCCGACGGCTGCCGGTGCATGGGGTGACACGCCGCTGCACGTGGCGCTGCTCGACCTGGGCTGCAAGAACAACATTGTGCGCTGCCTGCAGAAGCGCGGCTGCCGCGTGACCGTGCTGCCCGGCACGACCACCGCCGCCGAGCTGGCCGCCCTCAACCCCGACGGCCTCATGCTCTCCAACGGCCCCGGCGACCCGGCAGAGAACGTGGAAATCATCGCGAACATCCGTGAAATGCTGAGCACCGGCATCCCGACCTTCGGCATCTGCCTGGGCCACCAGCTGACCGCCCTGGCCGCCGGTGCCAAGACCTGCAAGCTGAAATACGGCCACCGCGGTGCCAACCAGCCCGTCACCAGCCCGGCCAAGCAGCGCACCTTTATCACCAGCCAGAACCACGGCTACGCCGTTATGGCGGACACCCTGCCCGAATCCGTCGGCCAGATGAGCTACTTCAACGCCAACGACGGCACCTGCGAGGGCGTCGACTACTTGAAATGGAACTGCTTCACCGTGCAGTTCCACCCCGAAGCCTGCGCAGGCCCCCAGGACACGGCCTTCCTGTTCGACCGGTTCCTGGACGTCATCGAAAGCTGTAAGAAATAAAGAGAGAAGAAGGAACAAAGGAGGAACCTTACCCGTGAAAAATCAATTGGTCATCGTCCTGGACTTCGGCGGCCAGTATAACCAGCTCATCGCCCGGCGGGTCCGGGAGTGCGGCGTTTACTGCGAGGTCCACCCCTACACCACCCCTCTGGAGGAGCTCCGGGGGAAAAATCCCATCGGCATCATCTTCACCGGCGGCCCGGACAGCGTCTATAAAGAGGACGCCCCCCACGTGGATCCGGCCATCTTCACCTGGGGCGTGCCCATTCTGGGCATCTGCTACGGCTGCCAGCTCATGAGCCACACCCTTGGCGGACGAGTCACGGCGGCCCAGGACGACACCGCCCGGGAGTACGGAAAAACCGTCACCTATTATAACACCGGCTGCAAGCTCTTTGACGGCCTGCCTGCCCAGGGGGTTTCCTGGATGAGCCACGGCGACTACATGGCGGCCATCCCGGAGGGCTTCACCCTGGAGGCCCACTCCGACGCCTGCCCCAACGTGGCCATCGCCGACGAGAGCCGGGGGTTCTACGGCGTCCAGTTCCACCCCGAGGTGAACCACACCGAAAACGGGGCCAGGATGATCGAAAACTTCCTCTTTAAGGTCTGCGGCGCCAAGGGCGACTGGACCATGGGGGACTACTGCAAGACCGCCGTGGCCAAGCTCCGGGAGGAGATCGGCCCCAAGGGACGGGTGCTGCTGGCCC
>OGDY01003871.1_pt1 | contig 11045 bp, 10 predicted proteins | sample 1570341 | NCBI WGS metagenome assembly OGDY01 (sample SAMEA2581972, study PRJEB24529) | metagenome | biome: Human gut stool | place: China | collected 2011 | reverse complement strand
GGGAGTTTCACCTTCGCCGGCATTCTCTCTGCCTGCAAGCGGAGTAACTTGGGTGATCAGTACTTTTCCGTTATAGGCGCCTGCCACGTCACCGGTCGATGGAGGAGGGAGCGGAGAGTTGTCATCGTTGTCACAAGAAGACAAGGTTACCACTGAAAAAGCAATCGCAAAAGCATAAAAAAGCTTGGATAGATTAAATTCTTTTTTCATTTTCTTAAACATTAAATTTGTTACATAAATCAGTCGTTCATCAACCAACTGTAAGGCCTAGGATTTGTTTTTTGATGAATTGTTGATTAACTGGTTTGGTGTACGTACAATAAGTAAATGCAGGGAATATAAAGATACTGCATGGAAGAGGAAAAAAAGAAAGATTTTTTTTGAGGGAGGGATGAAGGCGGAGTTTTACCACGGAGTACCACAGAGTCTCACGGAGTAATACGGAATAATACAGAGTAATAGAGAGTAGAGAGTAGAGAGTGATACAGAGTGATACAGAGTGATACAGAGTAATACAAAGTTCTTAGAGTTCACTACCATTCGTTATCGATAGATTAAGTTCACTCTGTGTTGCTCTGTGTTACTCTGTGGTGAATGCTGATTCTTGCTGTGGAGGCACTATTTCTTTTTCTTCATTCCTTTGTAGATAAGGAAGCCGACGATGAAGACTCCGATGGCAATGAAGCAATAGCCCAGTTCGTGGCTGTATTCGGTAACTTTGGCAAGCAGTTGCTCTTCGCTTTCGATGCCGGGGACGGTGGACAGATAGTATCCGATGGCGGCAAGGATGGTGTTCCATAATCCTGCGCCTAAGGTGGTGTAGATAAGAAAGGTGTGCAATTTCATGCGGGCAAGTCCGGCCGGGATGGAAATCAGTTGGCGTACTGCAGGGATCAGACGGCCGATGAAAGTGGACAGCGCTCCGTGCTTGTCAAAGTATTCTTCGGCATGTTGCACTTTGGCTTCATCGATCAGGCACATGTGCCCGAAACGGCTGTTGGCGAATTTATAGACGATGGGACGTCCCAGCCAGCGGGCCAGATAGTAATTGATGATAGCGCCGATATTGGCTCCTATGGTGGCAAAAAGCACTACCAGGTAGATGTTCAACTCTTCGTTGACTGCTGCTTTGTAAGCTGCCGGAGGAACTACCACTTCGGATGGAAAAGGAATAAAAGAACTTTCAATGGCCATTAAGAGTGTAATGGTCCAGTAATTGAGGTGGTCTAAACACCACTGAATGAAGGCTACAGATTCCATTTGTTTAATTTAGATTGAATTTAATATAGTTTTGGTTTTTGATTTACCACAGAGGACACAGAGGGCACAGAGTTTTTATTATCTTAGTTTATTAAGAAAAAAGATTTCTCTGTGTCCTCTGCGTCCTCTGTGGTGAATAATTATTTTTCGTCTTTTAAGAAATCATCCAGTTCACGGAGCATCTGTTCTCCATCCGTTCCCATTTCCAGGATCATATTCCGAAGCGATTCGAGATTGATGGAGTTGCCACACATCTCGTTGTATTTCTTGAATCCTTCGTGGTCCTGAAGTACAAGGCATACAGAAGCCAGTTGTTCGCAGACTTTGGGATATTCGGGATCTTCCTCCAATACTTGCTCGAAGCAAAAACGGGCATTCTCGAGCATACGGTATTCGAGGCTGTAATTACCGATTTCCATCCATGTATCGGCTTCGGGGGCATAACGGAGAGCCAGTGCCCATTCTGCACGGGCCTGATCGAAGTTGCCCTCTTCCATGTAAATGCGTCCCTCAAGCAGATAGGGCTCTGCATCCTGTGGAGCCAGCTCTTTGGCCAGCCGGCAAAGGCGGTGGGCTTCTGCCGAGTCACCCAGATGGGAGGCACAGACCGCTTTGTTTGAATAGATATCGGACAGTAACGGAGAAGAGCCGTTGCCGCTTTCTTCGATTGCCTGAAGGGCCAGGCGGTAGCTCTCGGCGGCTTCTGCCCAGTTCTCCTGATGGGCATAAGCCAATCCGATGAACATGTAGGTGAATTCGGGAGAGAGCGTTTTATATTCCAGTGCTTTCTGATACTCTGCGATGGCTCCTTCGATATTTTCAAGGTGAAACAGGCTGTGTGCTTTGATGATATGGGCTTCGCCGAATTCTTCATCGGCTGCGATAGCGAAGTCGCAGGATTCTACGGCCTTATCAAAATCTTTGGTGGCGAACTGACATTTGGCCAGCCCCACCCAGTAAGCCGGGTTGTATGGGTTCTTGTCGATCAGCTTGTTGTAGAAGAAGGTGGCTTTTTCTATATGTGCCGCTCCGGCTGCTCCATAACAATCGGCGGTGGCTGCCAGAAAATCTTCGTCGTCCTTATACAGTTCTATCCCCCGCGTAAGCCACTGTATGCCTTTTTCCGGATAGCCTAAATCGGTATACAGGTAGACAACATCGACCAGGATGCCGAGTTCGTTTTTCTCTTCCTCTTCTATGCTGTCGAGTATTTGGTCGGCATCGTCCAGCTTGCCTTCGTTCAGCAATAGTTCGGCTAAAAGTAGTTTGACGTTGGCGGAGTAGGTGTCGGTGATAAGGTCCGCCACTTCCCGGGCTTTCCGGGGTTGGTTGAGATCCAGAAACAGGTAAGCTTGTTCTACCATGAGGTCGGTATGCCCCGGGTGAAGTCCGAGTCCGTACGAAATGACTTCCTGGGCTTCCTTGAACCTGCGTTCGGAGGCGTATTGATCGGCAATATCGGCCAATTGGTCACCATCCATATAGGGAGACTGGTTGTTGGCTTTTAATGTTTCGTATTGCACGATCATATTATGTAATTCCCGCTCTCTTTCGGACGGGGAGTTCTTTCTACCCAATTTAATTAGTAATTATACAGTTAATAATGATTTGATTCGGAGGGAGAAGGTGTGTCGAAACTCACCACGGAGGACACGGAGGACACAGAGTTTTAATTTAAAAACCGGTTCCGGGGAAAATAAATTTTTCCTCTGTGAACTCTGTGTCCTCTGTGGTGAGTTTCGACACACACTCTCTTGCCAAAAAGCTATTTATTGATTTTTCCCCAGGTATCTTTCAGTCCCACCGTGCGGTTGAATACCAGATGACCGGGCGTAGAATCTTTGTCTACATTGAAATAGCCGATACGTTGGAATTGCAGATAGGAAAGTACGGGCAGGTCGGCCACGTATTTTTCTATGTAGCAACGGGTCAGAGTGGTCAGTGAGTCCGGGTTGATCATTTCCTTCATGGCTTCGAGAGCATCACAACCTTTCGCCTCACGGATGGCAGCCATCTCGTCACGCGGGTTTTCTACTTTCCAAAGGCGGTCGTACAAGCGTACTTCTGCCGGCAGGCAGTGTGCGCAGCTGACCCAATGGAGCGTACCTTTCACTTTGCGGTTGGCATCCGGCATACCGCTTTTGGTATTCGGGTCATATTCGCAGTAGACTTCGGTCACCGTACCGTTTTCATCTTTCTTGCAGCCTGTACATTTCACGATGTAAGCGTTCTTCAGGCGCACTTCCTGTCCCGGAGTCATGCGGAAATATTTTTTCGGCGCGTCTTCCATGAAGTCTTCGCGCTCCATCCACAGCTCGCGGCTGAACTCGATGGTATGACTTCCGGCAGTGGGATCTTCGGGGTTGTTAATGGCATCCAGTTCCTCAACTTGTCCTTCGGGATAGTTGGTAATGATCAGTTTCACCGGATTGAGCACGGCAGATACACGCGTGGCACGGGCATTCAGGTCTTCGCGTACAGCGCTTTCGAGCAGGGCGAAATCATTGAGGGCGTCGTAAGTGGTGTAGCCGATTTTGTCGATGAACTTACGGATGGATTCGGGAGAGTAGCCGCGACGGCGGAATCCGCAGAGGGTCGGCATACGGGGATCGTCCCAATCGTTGACCAGACCTTCTTTGACGAGGATAAGCAGGTTACGCTTACTCATCAGGGTATAATTGAGGTTCAGTTTGTTGAACTCTGTCTGGCGGGGGCGGTTGTCGTCCAGATCCTTGCCTTCTTTCAACCAGTCGATGAACAGATCGTAAAGAGGGCGGTGAGGTACGAACTCGAGCGTACAGAGTGAGTGGGTGACTCCTTCGAAATAGTCGCTCTGACCGTGTGCGAAGTCGTACATCGGATAGGCTTTCCATTGGGTTCCGGTGCGATGGTGTGCCACATGCAGAATGCGGTACATGATCGGGTCGCGGAAGTGCATATTGGGGCTGGCCATGTCGATTTTGGCACGAAGCACCATGGAGCCTTCCTTGGCTTCGTCGCTATTCATCTTTTCGAACAGGGCAAGGCTCTCTTCGATCGGACGGTTGCGGTACGGACTCTCGACACCGGGTTGGGTGGGAGTTCCTTTTTGTTGGGCAATCTGTTCTGAGGTCTGTTCGTCTACGTAGGCTTTGCCTTCTTTAATCAGAGTGACGGCAAAGTCCCATAACTGCTGGAAATAATCCGAGGCATAATATACGTTGCCCCACTGGAAGCCCAGCCATTGGATGTCTTCCTGTATGGCTTCTACATATTCCATATCCTCTTTCGTCGGGTTAGTGTCGTCGAAACGAAGGTTGCACACACCACCATGTGCAGCAGCGATGCCGAAGTCGAGGCAAATAGCTTTGGCGTGCCCGATGTGCAGGTAACCGTTGGGTTCCGGCGGGAAACGTGTTTGTACTCTTCCTCCGTTCTTTCCTGCTTTCAAATCATTTTCTACTGCCTGTTCAATGAAATTAAGGCTTTTCTTTTCGCCTGCCTCTTCGTTTTTTATATCTGTCATATCTGTCATTATTATAAAAGCTCGTAGCTAATAAGTTGCTGCAAAAGTAGGATATTTTTTTTGTATAACCTTATTTCACGGGTATATATCCACTCTTTTTTATAATATCCTGTCCCTCGGGAGAAAGAATAAACTCGAGCAGGGGAGCGATTTGTGCTTTGTTCTTTACGTCATAATAATAATAGAGGGGGCGGACGATGGGATATGTCTTGTTGGTGGCGTTCTCTACGGTGGGGCCGGCATAGTGTTCTCCGTCATATGAAACGGACAGGGTTTTGATGCGTGGAGACACATAGGCGAGTCCTACGTAACCAATGGCACCTTTGGTCTGGCTGACCGACTGGATAATGGCTCCGGTGGCAGGCATGGAAAGGCTGCTGCTCATATAATTTTTGTTTTTGAGGACGCTCTCCTTAAAGAATTCGTAGGTACCGGAAGAGGTTTCGCGGGAGTAAACCACTATTTTGCGGTCATCGCCTCCCACCTGTTTCCAGTTGGTTATCTTGCCGCGGAAGATGTCTTCAAGTTGCCGGCGGGTGAGTTGCTTCACCGGATTGGACGGGTGGACAACAACGGCAAGCGCGTCATAGGCAACGATCACTTCGTCTATGTCCCGTTTGGCAGCTTTGGCTTTCATCTTTTCGCTGAACTTAATGGGGCGTGAAGCCATGGCGATGTCAGTGGTATTATCCAACAGGGCGGAGATACCCACTCCTGTACCACCTCCGGTGACGGTGACACGGGCATCGGGTTCCCGGTTCATGAAGCGTTCGGCTGTTTGCTGGGCTACGGGCAATACGGTGTCACTGCCTTTAATGCGTTGGGCATTGGCATTCAGTGCTGCGAGGGAGAGGGCGGCGAATAAGATAGTTCTAACTTTCATATGATTGAGTTTTTATTTCTTTCACCACAGATTACACAGATTTTCACAGAACTTTTAATCTTACATACCAACAGGATTAATTATTGATCTGTGAAAATCTGTGTAATCTGTGGTGGATTCTATTTTATGTGCAAATAAAGCAATAGTGTATTACATTCTTGTTTCAAAACGTTCGATATTCCGCCTTGTAACATAAATGTAACACCTTTGAAACACTTCCTTCAAACGGTATTCACACATCCTTAATACTTACTCTGTTTCTTTGCATCATGAAAATCAGATGGTATGAAAAAGGTTTTTGAAAGGATTATAGAAGGAATTTTGACCTGTAGCGGATTTGTAACGAGTATTACGATCCTGCTGATTGTGCTTTTCCTTTTTACAGAGGCATTCGGGCTGTTCAGCAGTAAGGTTATCGAAGAAGGGTATGTGCTGGCACTGAACAAAGATAACAAGGTCAGTGAACTGACACCGATGCAGATTAAAGATGTTTTTGATGAAGAGATCACCAACTGGAAAGAACTGGGAGGTGAAGATCTGCCGATCCGGGTGTTCCGTCTGGAAGACATCACGCATTACTACTCGGAAGAAGAACTGGGAGAGGCATACGAAAATGCCGGGGCAAAGATTATGGAGTTGATTCAGAAGACGCCCGGGATCGTAGCTTTTATTCCTCAGAAGTTTGTAACTCAGCCGGATGCGGTGCATTTTATAAAGGATAATACCATTTCCGTGAAAGATGTGTTTGCCGGAGCGGAATGGTTTCCCACGGCAACACCGGCACCCCTGTTCGGCTTTCTGCCGCTGATTACCGGTACGCTTTGGGTGAGCCTGTTTGCCATATTGATTGCTTTGCCGTTCGGGCTGTCGGTGTCGATCTATATGTCCGAGGTCGCCAACCCGAAAGTGCGCGGTTGGCTGAAGCCGGTCATCGAGTTGTTGAGTGGCATTCCTTCGGTTGTATATGGTTTTTTCGGGTTGATCGTGATTGTGCCTCTGATTCAGAAGGTATTCGATTTGCCGGTAGGTGAGAGTGGACTCGCCGGAAGCATAGTGCTTGCCATCATGGCATTGCCCACGATTATAACGGTGACTGAAGACGCGATGCGTAATTGTCCCCGTGCGATGCGTGAAGCGAGTCTGGCACTCGGGGCTTCACAGTGGCAGACCATTTATAAAGTGGTGATCCCTTATTCTATTTCAGGCATTACTTCGGGGGTGGTGCTCGGCATCGGACGTGCCATCGGCGAGACGATGGCTGTTCTGATGGTAACCGGAAATGCGGCCGTGATTCCGACTACGATTCTCGAACCTTTGCGTACGATCCCCGCCACCATTGCGGCCGAACTTGGAGAGGCACCGGCAGGGGGACCACACTATCAGGCTCTTTTCCTTTTAGGAGTCGTGCTGTTCTTCATTACATTAATCATCAACTTTAGCGTGGAGTATATTTCATCTAAAGGCGTAAAACGTAGTAAGTAATATGGAAATACTGAATAATACAAAAGCTAAAAGGCGTTCGCAGGGCATCGCTTTCGGCATATTCCGGTTGCTGAGTTTATGCATTGTGCTGATTCTGTTTGCGATTTTAGGGTTCATCATTTACAAGGGTATCGGTGTCATCAGTTGGGATTTCCTTACATCGGCACCTACCGACGGGATGACGGGAGGAGGTATCTGGCCGGCTATCGTGGGCACATTCTATCTGATGACAGGCAGTGCGCTCTTTGCATTTCCGGTGGGAGTGATGAGTGGAATTTACATGAACGAGTATGCGCCGAAAGGAAAACTGGTGAGGTTTATCCGTGTGATGACCAATAACCTGAGCGGCATTCCGTCAATTGTTTTCGGTCTCTTTGGTATGGCTTTGTTCGTTAATTATATGGACTTCGGAGATAGTATTCTGGCCGGTTCATTGACGTTGGGCCTGCTTTGTGTACCTTTGGTGATCCGTACCACGGAAGAGGCGTTGAAGGCGATACCGGACAGCATGCGTGAGGGAAGCCGTGCATTGGGAGCTACCAAGTTACAGACCATCTGGCACGTGATTCTGCCTATGGGGATGCCGAATATCATAACCGGACTGATCCTTGCCTTGGGACGTGTGTCGGGAGAAACGGCCCCGATCCTGTTCACGTGTGCGGCATATTTTCTTCCGCAGTTGCCGACAAGCATTTTAGACCAGTGTATGGCGCTGCCCTATCATTTGTATGTGATATCGACCAGTGGCACGGATATGGAGGCACAGTTGCCTTTGGCTTACGGGACGGCTTTGGTATTGATTGCGATCATACTCCTGGTGAACCTGCTGGCCAATGCTTTACGGAAGTATTTTGAAAAGAAAGTAAAAATGAATTAGTGACGGAGTACAACAAAAAATATGGATACAACAGTGAAAATTGATGCGCGTGACGTGAATTTCTGGTATGGTGATTTCCATGCACTGAAGGGAATCAGTATGCAGATTGAAGAAAAATCTGTAGTCGCGTTTATAGGTCCTTCCGGATGTGGAAAATCTACTTTTCTGCGTCTTTTCAATCGTATGAACGATTTGATCCCTGCCATTCGCCTGACGGGGGAAATCCGTATAGATGGTGAAAATATCTATGACAAAGGAGTGCAGGTAGACGAACTTCGTAAAAACGTAGGCATGGTGTTCCAGCGTCCTAACCCTTTTCCGAAAAGCATTTTCGAGAATGTAGCTTACGGATTGAGGGTGAACGGAGTGAAAGATAATGCTTTTATCCGGCAGCGGGTGGAGGAGACCCTGAAGGGCGCCGCCCTTTGGGATGAAGTGAAGGACAAACTGAAGGAATCGGCTTATGCTTTATCCGGCGGACAACAGCAACGCCTTTGTATCGCCCGTGCGATGGCTGTATCCCCTTCGGTGCTGCTGATGGACGAGCCGGCTTCGGCACTCGACCCTATTTCGACGGCAAAGGTGGAAGAATTAATTCATGAACTGAAAGAACGGTATACCATTGTGATTGTGACGCACAACATGCAGCAGGCCGCCCGTGTCAGTGATAAGACGGCATTTTTCTATATGGGACAGATGGTGGAGTTTGGCGATACAAAGAAAATCTTTACGAATCCGGAGAAAGAAGCCACCCAGAATTATATTACCGGACGATTCGGGTAACCTGTGATTTTTCGGCGCAGATCGTCGAAACATGGTTTTATATTGTATATTTGCTTAATAATTAATTTAATACATAGAGTATGGTGAAGTTTATAGAATCAGAACTTGTTCTGCTGAAAAAGGAAATAGACGAGATGTGGACATTGGTTTACAATCAGCTGGATAGAGCAGGAGAGGCTGTACTGACACTGGATAAGGAACTGGCCCAGCAGGTGATTGTCCGTGAGCGCAGAGTGAATGCTTTTGAGTTGAAGATAGACAGTGACGTGGAGGATGTGATTGCCTTGTATAATCCGGTTGCTATCGATCTTCGCTTTGTGTTGGCTATGTTGAAAATCAATACGAATCTGGAACGTTTGGGCGACTTTGCCGAGGGAATCGCACGTTTTGTGCTGAAGAGTGAGGAGCCTATTCTGGATGGAGACTTACTGAAACGCCTTCGTCTGGAAGAGATGCAGAGACAGGTGCTTTCTATGCTCGAGGTGGCCAAACGTGCGCTGAACGAAGAAAGTCTCGAACTGGCAACTTCCGTATTCGCTAAAGATAATTTATTGGACGAGATTAATGCCGAAGCTACGGCGATATTGGCTGATTATATCAGAGAGCATCCCGAAAGCACGCTGTCTTGCCTGAATCTGGTAGGGGTATTCCGTAAGCTGGAGCGTTCTGGCGACCATATAACGAATATTGCCGAGGAAATTGTCTTTTTTATAGACGCTAAAGACCAAAGGTTTCTTTGCCTGGTTCGAGCCTATATGTAAGCTCTATATGCTGCCCAAGTATAACGAGCTGGACCTGACGCCGTTCTTTGCACCTTTCTTTATGGTGTTCTTCGGCTTGTGTCTGGGAGACTCCGGTTACGGACTGTTCCTGTTTCTCGGAGCAACCCTGTACCGTCTGTTTGCCAAGAACATCAGCGCTGCGATGAGACCTGTCCTCTCATTGGTGCAGGTATTGGCGGCATCCACTTTCTTCTGCGGATTGCTGACCGGCACGTTCTTCGGAGCGAACATTTACGATATCGACCTGCCTTTCTTCCAAAAGATGAAAGCGGCCTTGTTCATGGACAATAACGATATGTTCCAGTTGTCGTTGATACTCGGTGTGGTGCAGATATTGTTCGGTATGGTGCTGAAAGCGGTGAACCAGGGTATTCAGTTCGGGTTCAAGTATGCCGTGGCTACGATTGGCTGGATTATATTGCTGGTTTCCTGCGGAGTAGGAGCCTTGCTGCCGGAAGTCATGCCATTGGGCGGTACGGTGCATCTGTGCATCCTCGGTGTGGCGGCAGCCATGATATTCCTCTACAACAGTCCGGGAAAGAACATATTCCTCAATATCGGGCTTGGGCTTTGGGATTCCTACAATATGGCTACCGGTTTACTTGGTGATGTATTGTCGTATGTGCGCTTGTTTGCCCTTGGGCTTTCGGGTGGTATCCTGGCAGGCGTGTTCAATAGTTTGGCGGTGGGCATGAGCCCTGATAATGTTATTGCAGGACCTATTGTAATGGTCTTGATATTCGTTATAGGTCATGCTATCAATATCTTTATGAATGTGCTGGGTGCGATGGTTCATCCTATGCGTCTGACCTTTGTGGAATTCTTCAAGAACTCAGGATATGAAGGCGGTGGCAAGGAGTACAAGCCGTTTAAAAAATGAAAATTGAGAATTAAAATTGAGAGATAAGGCAGTGTGGAAATGACATGGGCTTTATAAAGAGAAATAAATATAAACAATAAAAAACGAATAAAATTATGGAAATGAATTTATTGATTGCCTATATTGGCATTGCAGTGATGATTGGTTTGTCGGGTATCGGTAGTGCCTACGGTGTGACAATTGCCGGTAATGCGGCTATCGGTGCGCTGAAGAAGAACGACGGTGCTTTCGGTAACTTCCTTGTGCTGACCGCTCTTCCCGGTACTCAGGGCTTGTACGGTTTTGCAGGCTACTTTATGTTCCAGACTATTTTCGGCATCCTTACTCCGGGCATGACTGCCATTCAGGCTGCTGCCATCCTGGGTGCAGGTATTGCTTTGGGATTGGTTGCCTTGTTCTCCGCTATCCGTCAGGGACAGGTTTGCGCCAACGGTATCGCCGCTATCGGCCAGGGACACGACGTATTCAGCAACACGCTGATTCTTGCCGTATTCCCCGAACTTTATGCGATTGTAGCTTTGGCTGCCACTTTCTTGATTGGCAGTGCGCTGACCGCATAAACAGCAATTACCGACTGCACAAATAGCAGTTGA
>OGDY01003868.1_pt1 | contig 11050 bp, 13 predicted proteins | sample 1570341 | NCBI WGS metagenome assembly OGDY01 (sample SAMEA2581972, study PRJEB24529) | metagenome | biome: Human gut stool | place: China | collected 2011 | reverse complement strand
TGGAACACAGGCAGCTCATTGAGAAGCGGCAGCGCCACCGCGCCAACGGCAGCCTCACCAGCAACCTTTATCGCCTGAAAATGAAAGACGAACAGGAAAAGTCACAGCCTTCCGCCAAGGGAGAACTGTGACTTTTTGCTGGCTATAGGGTGGTGACATGATGTCGCCCCCAGAAGAGCCTACTCTATCGGAGGATATCAGGCAGAGGAAAAACAAGAATATGGAGGATATCTATATGAGAACTATCGTTAGAAGTACAGCGCTGACACTCGTGGCCTTTGCCCTGGCGCTGATTTTGCCGAACACCGCATCCGCCGCCTGCGAGGGCTTTGCCGACGTACCGGAGGATGCCGCCTGCTATGAGAGCGTTATGTATCTGGCAGAGCATGGGATCACGAAAGGCACCGAAGCCAACACCTTTTCCCCGGCACAGCCTGTCACAGTGCGGCAATGGGCAGTCTTGCTCTGCCGTGCTTACGGAATGGAAACAAGCGGCGAAACATGGGCTGAGTTGGGACGGAGCGCCACAGAGCAAGCCTGTCAAAAGAGCTGGCTGAACATGACCGCTCTCTCCACGACAGATACGAGAATGTGCCGTGACGCACTCTACGAAAGCGCCCTGGTCGCAGCCGGGGTGTCGGTTTATGACAGCGTGCTCTATGAGGGAGTAACGAATTTATCTGCCTACGACAATTACCTGCACGTGGGCTGTGAGCTTCAGCTTTGCCCCGCTGATGCCATGGCAAGTGAGATCGTCACCCGCGGCGAGGCGGCACAGCTGCTCCACGCCATCCTGACGCAGAACTTTACGGTGGAGGCGCCTCCCTCACCGGTGACGTTGGAGAATCCTACAGGGGTTCATGCAAATGACTTCCTGCTGGAGCTGCGCCGTGTTCCGGAACCGATCCTTGTGGCGTTCAATGAAGCTGGATGGACCTACCGCATCGACTTTGACTTCATGGCAGATCTCAGCGACCGCCTTGATATGTCCTGTATCGGAGCCACCAGCTACGGAAAGAAAATCATCTATGTCTCCGATGCCAAGGCTACGATCCATGAGTTCGGACATTTCCTGGACGGAGCGCTGGGTTTCCCTGCGGAGCATGAGCGGCTGTATCTTGCCGAGGCGCAGGACTCCGGTCTTCGGGACTACGCCAAGACCAACAGCCGGGAATACTTTGCCGACTGCTTCGTCTACTGGATCACATACAGCGGCAACGAAAAGCGCATGGAAACCTTCCGTAACGCCGCACTTAAGACCTACGCCTACATGGAGAAACTGTCAGCAAACAGTTGGGCTTTCTGAAATGCAAACAGGCTGGGAACGGCAGTTTCGTTCCCAAGCCTGATAAAATGAGATTAGTAATTAACTGCTTGATTACGAACGTGAAGAATTAAGTCGATGACCTGACACAACAAAATAGAATTGCTTTTTGTGCATTTTTCATTTTTCAGATACGTCCACATTGCACATTTACAATTTGCTTCTTCCAACTCTCTTTATATGTCTCTGGTCCAAAGACAAAGCCCTATAAGGGCTTAATACCGGCACGCGTCTCAAGACGCATTGAAAAATCTTTCGCTCGCATCACTTGCCCCACCGCCCGCAAACGGGCAAAACCTACCGCTTGTGAGGCTCTTCAAATCGGCAGCTTTACAATTTGTCATGAATTAGCCTCCGGTTGATGTAAGTTTGGCCGGCAAACCTTTTCTCATTTCAACTAGGGGACTTTTTCTTGTTTACTTTTTTCATCGCTATAAGCTTTTTTAGCCCCCCGGCATAGCCGGGAGGGGGCACTTTGCCAAAGCAACAGGAAACGTCACAGCCTTCCGCCAAGGGAGGACTGTGACGTTTTGCTGGCTATAGGGTGGTGACATGATGTCGCCCCCGGAAGAACCTACTCTATCGGAGGATATCCGACAGAGGAAAAACAAGAATATGGAGGATATCTCTATGAGAACGATCGTTAGAAATATAGCGTTGACACTTGTGGCCTTTGCCCTGGCGCTGATTTTGCCGAATACCGCATCCGCCGCCTGCGAGGGCTTTGCCGGCGTACCGGAGGATGTTGCCTGCTATGAGAGCGTCATGTACCTGGCAGAGCATGGGATCACGAAAGGAACCGAAGCCCACGCCTTTTCCCCGACACAGCCTGTCACAGTACAGCAATGGGCTGTTATGCTCTGCCGTACCTACGGACTGGAAGCCGAGGGAAACACCTGGGCTGAACTGAGTCAGAGTTCCACAGAGCAAGTTTGTTAAAAGGACTGGCTGAACATAACTGCTCTCTCCACGATAGATTCACAAATGTGCCGTAGTGCACTCTAGTCTAATATGCAGACTGATGAATTAGAAATATTCTTCCAATCTTCCACCGATATCACAAATTTTGCTCTCAAGCTCTCAATTGGGAAATTAAAATATGTCAGCAATTAGATTTATAAGTGTTGTAAGTGAAGAAACAATACAAAATACCCTAAACAAAAAGGACGACGATTCGTCTTTAAAAAATATGAGTAGACATATTAAGATGTAAACGAGAGCTGCCGCTCTTTTTATGACGCCACTCGAGAAAAATATAAGAGAAGCAGATGCGACAGCTATTATATAGATAATCACGTATAGGAAATGATTCTTCACAATAATCCTCCAATTGACACTATTTATACAGATATGTCTATTTCCAAATGGTACAAGGCGCACGAAGAAGACCCTGTACGCTACCGATGGTGGAATATTTGCGCGGATTTATGGCTCTCAGCATTTTTGACAATAGTTTGATAATCGGAAGTTTTCACTTAATAAATGCACTTAAATGCTCTTAAGCGAGAGATGCACTATCTCTCGCTTAAGAGTCCTGTAACAGGGAAGCTTAAATCAGGGAAAAGTCACTGTCAACAACTTGCCACCGGGGTACTGTGGTGGGATCGCCATATAGCAGGTCGTATCTATACGTATAGGTTGCTTCAACTCCTTTGAACCCTGCAGCTTTCAAAGCATCCAAAATCATGGAAGCAACTGTGCTGGAAACACTCACTACTACCAAAACAGTTCCAATACCGGCAACTGTTTTGGAAAGCTCCCCAAGAGCTTTCTTAATTCCAGCGACCGTCCAGCTACCAACCGCGGAGCCATAACCAAGAAGAGTCATTACCTCCTTGAAGTCATCAAGACTAAATTCCTCGGTCAGTTTTTTTTCCTCACCAACTTCTGCAATCAACGGAAGACCCATATTTTCACTCCTTTAATATAGTTTTGAAACCGACCGGGCCATAATATGTATTGCCCTATACATATTACTTTGTTGGTTTCATCATATAGAGAGAAAACTATGGGCTTGTTTGTAAATCATGACAGTTGTATTTTGGGAAAATAATTTTCACTAATAATTATAACATACTCATGGTGGTATTATAAAAGGTTTTTGCAAACCAGACGAAGCATATCTCTCCTGCCGAGGCCAATATATTTTTTAACTTTGTGTCTTAGACGTCTGAGATGCCCCCTATCATTATTACATCAAATAAGCGGTTTGACAAATGGGTTGACTTTCGTGGTGATGCTTCCATCACGACGGCTATCCTCAACCAGATCAACCACTACTATAAGAGTGTAAATATTACCGGTGACAGCTACTGTTTAGCTCACCACCATTCCGTTGTTGGCAAGAATTAATGGTGAAAAAGTACGTATATCCTAACAAAAAATGTGTGTCTCTCCCGAATGCTTACAGATACTTTTCAAAAGTCGTTTTGTATGCACATGAAGATATAAGGTTCCTTTGTAATATACGAAAATATATCAAATTCGAGGTATATCGAAAAACACACAATTACCATTTATTTATGAAACACCTTGGCACATTATTTGCAACACAGTTTGAGAAAAAATTTACGCTGTGTGACTTTACACCTCCTCGTCCTGCATTTCTTTACATCCAGAATCCAAAAAAACTCCTGCAAGTGTGTGAAAGATCAAATTCACACTCTTGCAGGAATTTCGTTTATATGTCACTGGTTACTTTCAGAGAAATCCCTGCTTTCTGTAAGCAGGGTAATACTCCCTTATATATAACCCTCTAATTTTAATATTATAACATTTTGCACATAAATTGCGGCAAAATATTATTCTTTTTCTTAATTTAAAAATAATTATTAAAAAATCGGTTGCATCTATGGAGTAGTTGTGTATGTCAGTTCAGTGGATTGGGCAATCTGCTGATTTACGCTTTAGCGGTACGTTCGCTCCTTTACTCGAAACGAGTAAAGGAGCCTACGTATGTTACTGGAAGAACTCAATCACGCCCAATCCGGAGATGATCAGGCAATGCTGAATTTGATTTCTAAGTTTTTGCCGTTGATAAAGAAATATGGAAGAAGACTGGGATATGAGGATGCGGCTAATGATCTGATAGCGGATTTTATTGAATTTATCTCCGAGTGGAACCTGAACAATTTTCATCAATCGAGTGATGGAGCCGCCGTGAAGTATATCGCCCAATCCTTATATCACATTTATCTGAAACGACTGAAGTTTCAGATTGAAATCGAGCCAAAATGCATTTCCATGGAAGAACTCACTCCAGGACAGTTAAATGTGCTCTCAGCCAAAACAGCCACTTGGGATAAGTACACGCTGTCAACAGTTATACCGGATGGTCTGCTGACACCGCGTGAATTCTTTATTCTATCCGAAATATATGAGAGAGGAACGCCGGTCGCATCGCTGGCAAAATCGCTCCGCGTAAGCCGCCAAAATGTGAATCAAATCAAGAAGAAAGCTGTTGCCAAGCTGAAGCGTCAATTTATGGAAACGCCTTAATTCTTTTCTTTGATAGAATTGAAAAGATTTTTCAGCTTCTCTGGGACAGGAATTCCAATTTTTGCGGCATTTTCGATAATGCTGATTGCTTCATTGGCGCAGTAAAAAAGAATAGTGACTGTCTCCAGCGTATTACCAGCCTGTAAAAAATAATTGTCAGCAATGTAGCTCATTGATATGAGGATAAAAATCATGACCTTTTTGGAAATGCCTTTTGCTCCGATTGCACTCGATAGCTTTTGATCGTGAATTGCCACACAAACCCCGGTTATATAATCAAAAACAACTAGGGTAATCAGAGCATACAGAATATTCCGGTTTTCTGATCCGAACAGGAACATGATGATATGTTTAGCAGTGATTAGAATTTCCATAAATATTTCCTCCCTTACGGCGCATAACGCAAAGTCAACTGCATCATAAGGGAACGAAAAAATTTGAAAATGTAAACTCAATCCTACGATTTTGGGTTGCATTTCAAACCGCTGCTCGTCTTTCATATGAACAGCCAAGCAGCAAGCCACTCTACAAAAAGCAGACAATGGGGTAACCCCATTGTCTGCGGAAGATTTATGCTGGTGCCATGTCTGCCATGGCCTTTCGTGCTTTTCGTTTTGCTCGGACCAGCGCCATTCTAATATTGTCGGGCGGCATCTTCAAATCGTCGGCCAATTCTTTAGCGCTCTTCTTGAGAACATATTTCCCGTTCAAAAGATAACGGGTCTTTTCATCAAGCAGCGGCCAGACAGCGGCCAAACGCATAAGGTCCTCTTCCTTGAAAAAATACTCATCCAAGGCAGGACAATCATCACCGAATTGGTCGATATCGTCGCCCAGCATAATCTCCGGCTTCTTATCCCGGAAAAAGTTGTATGCCGTGTTCTTACAGGCCACGGCCACATAGTTAATTCGGTTTTGCCTTTCTAGGCTTTTCAAAGTCGGTATCTTATCAATCAGCTTTACAAGAACTTCCTGAAGAATATCTTCTGTATCCCAGGGGCTTTTCACAATGTCAAAGATGAGCTTGTACATGAGGCTGTGATATTGCATATACAGCGCAGTCATAAACTCTCTATCATCGTCATTTTCGATTGCTAAAATTATAATAGGTATCATGCCAGTATACCTTTACCTTCGTTACTTTGCCTTACGGATTGTGTTGCTGAGATGAACGTCTTTGAGAAGCAGCCAAAGTGCGCGGCGGCGATCTTCCGGCAGACTTTTGAGAATGTCGATCACGCTGCCAACTTTGATGTTGTCCACAAATGTCTCTTCCAGAACTTGCGGTGATAAATCAGATGATGTTCGCCCAAGAAGATAATCTGTGGAAACATTAAAGTAGTCAGCAAATTTTGCGAGTTGATCCACATGGGGACTATGCACACCCATTTCATAGCTGGAAATCGTGCTGGCTGCCAAATGGAATATGTCTGCAAGCTCCTTTTGGGACAGCTTTTTATCTTTACGAAGCTCGGCCAAAAGTTCGCCAAAAAATTCCATAGACGTCCCCCTTCAAGTTGATAGTGTAATTATATTATTGCTGGAAGAAAAAACGTCAATATAGCATTATTAGTGTATTTTATTGTTGATATTCGCCTTAAAATATACTATAAATGTAGTTACAGCCTGATTCTTTGGCGTCACGAAAACACAAACACATATTAGGGTGTTGCAAGATTGCCTTTAATGCGTTCTATTACGTGGAGGTTTTGATATGATTGGCTTCACATTTACGGTAGAAACTGTCGAGGAATCTGATCGAATCTTCTTTGAGGATCTTTATAAAAAATACAATCGGCTCATGTTCTTAATAGCCAATCGCTACTGCTCCAAACTCAGCGATTGCGAAGACATCGTTCAGGACTCCGTTGTGAATCTGTGCAGCAAGGTCAAACTGCTGCGAGATCTTCCCAGTTATGCGCTACCCTCTTATATATGTTACACAGTAAAGAATACGGCGATCAATCATCACCGGCATCAGTTGGTGATAGAAAAGCATCAATTGTCTTTAGACGGTGAAACGGAATCTCAGATCATCACCCCGCTGGACTATGTTCTTCTGTCCGATTTGAAAGTAGGCTTGTCAAAGGTATGGGCACGTCTTCCCGAGCGGGATCAAGAACTTCTTTTCCGAAAATACGTATTCGGAGAAAGCACCACAGAACTGGCAGATGTATTTCATTGCAGAGAGGATAATATCCGAATGCGACTGACACGAGCACGCAGAAAGGCCGCAAAACTGATTAAGGAGGAGGGTATCTATGAGGAGATATGAACAGCTCCTGGAAGATTACGAAGACGCCTACTTTGCGTTATTGATGGACAAAGTGGCAAAGCAGGAGGGTGAACGGCTTGAACATCTGAACCAGGAGTTGATTGAGGACCCTAATTTTGAAGTACCAGAAACAACAGATCAAAAATGCCTACGGACGATTGAACGATGCTTTGCGCGTCAGCAGAGGCAAACTGCTTTGAGAAGTGTTACCCACATTCTCCATTATGCCGCAATCATCATTGCAGTTTCCATTCTTGTTTTTACCACGGCATTTGCCATATCGGAGGATTTCCGGGTTGCGACCAGGAATCTTCTGATTACGGTTAATGAACGGTATACAGACTTCAGAATGAAAATTGAAGATCCCAGCGGCAATACCAGTCAGGCCAGCGTTTCCGGTCAGTCCTCCAATGGCGTGGGGGATGCTTCCTACTTTGACCACCTCGTTGTGGGATGGATACCGGAAGGGTTTCAGCTTGTCAGAAATGAGTATAACGATTGGGTGCTCTACCAAAATAGCGATGGTGAATGGATACAAATTCTTTTCGCAGACGATCAAACTGCAGTCCAACTAGATACGGAAGATGCAGAAGTTTCGAATTCCAATATCTCCGGTTTGCCTGCAGTTATTATAGATAAAAACGGGCGAACCTCAATTCTTCTCACAGACGAAAAAAACGGTTTCTTCTATATAGTAATTACATCCTCGGGCATCGACTTTGAGACAAGTTCTAAAATTGCAAAAAATTTGATTATATAGTCGGTTGCAAAAATCTCATGTTGTGTTCTATGTTTTGGAACGCCGTTTGGCGATTTTCGAATAAAAAACGTTTTTGGGAGGAACACACATGAAAGCAAGATTCAAACAAGCACTCTGCATTCTTTTTGGCACGATGCTCATCTGCACAGCGCAAGTCGCGGCGTACACGGAAGATAGTACGGAATATTCGGAAGAGGTCTCTCCCCAATATGTGGAAATAGTATCTGTATTGGCTTCACTCTCTATCGACGAAAGTGGATTGGCAACTTGCCATTGCACTAGCTCCACAGATCCAGTAGACCGCACAATAACGCTCAAAATGGAACTTCAGCAGAAGCAATCCTCTGCGTGGAAAACCATTAAAACCTGGAGTGTAACAGGCATAAGTCCTCGCTCTTTGACGAAAACATACGCTGTAAAGAAAGGCTATGATTATCAGGTATCCGCAACAGTCACGGTTTTCGACGGAAATGGGAATCAAATCGAGCAGGGGACCCAATACTCGGATATCAAACACTACTAACTTCAATTTCTGAACCGGAAAAGCCGGTCTGGCAATCTGAACCGCCCCAAATTGTGCGGACAGCACAAAAAGGCACCTATGCAGGAAGATATGAAGTTTTAAGCGAAGAGGCGTCGCACAAGCGGCGCTTCTCCAGTCTTTAACTGGATGCGCTCGTGGTTGTAGAAGTGGATATAGCGGTCAATCATTTCATCTGCTTTGGGAAAAGTAGCGGTTTGTGGCGGTAAATACATTCGGCTTTCAGAATGGAGAAGAAGTTTTCCGCCATGGCGTTGTCATACGGATTTCCTTTCCTTGACATAGACGGAGTATTCAAGTTTCCAGCAGCCGCAAGGTTCCTCAGATGCTTGCACTGGTCAACGACTAAAAAGCCAGTACTCCACTCTATTTTCACAGTCATGATGAGGGCTATCAACGATAGCCCTCATCAAATAAAGCGGTCAGCATACTGTCTTCACTGATCCCCACTTCGATTCTCAAAACGGAGTGCATTTACCGCCACAAACCAGCTGCCTTTCGGAAGCCAACGAGATGATTCGATGTATCCACTTCTGCAGTCATGAGCGTATCTAGTTAAAAGCAAGAGAGACGCCGCTAACGCGACGCCTCTCCTACTAAAACCCAATGCTTCCTACCAGGGGCCTTTTTCTACTGTCGCACAAGCCGGACAGTTCAAAATTAGACAAACCGATAGCTAAAGCCAGTAGCCTGCCAACGCGGTACAGTGGTGGGATCACCATACAGCAAATCATAGCGGTAGGTGTATGTGACTTCAAGTGCGGTCTTGCCATTTCTCTGGAGACCAATGAGAATTGCTTCCAGTACGTAAGCAGCAATGGAGATTCCAACCACAACATTGGAAACCTTTGCAATAGTCTTGGCATACGCCAAAAATGCCGCCTTCAGATATTCGGTAGTCAGGTCGGCAACGTCTTTTCCAAGTTCTGCGAAGTCCAGAATGTCCAGAATATCATAAATAGAAATCTCTTCGGTCAATTCTCTCTCTTCGCCGACTTTAGCCAGCAGCGGCAGTCCCATAATTTTTCCTCCTTGTAATAATATAAGTTTAAGCAATTGGGCCACAATATGCTTTGCCCGTCACATATTGCTTTATTGCTTACATCATATAAGGAGTGTTGGATTACTCAATTTGTAAATCATTCCGTGCATTGTGTATATAAAATCTTTCTCATTATTAAAATTTTACTGGCTATTGCTTTTCGAACGCCAGATGAGAAAGATTCATTACAGCTACGCCGTTTTGTTATTTTCCTCCGGCCAAGTCAAAGTTGGGTAAATATCTTGCGCCAGCTCAGGCTTACGCTGGACATCACCATTGTCGGTAATCTCCCAGCGTCCAAGAGTAACTTCGCATTCGATATTTTGAGTATCCTGATAGGCAATGGTCAACCATAGGGCGTCTCCCCGTCTACACGGCACTTCTATACGCTCCGAACAATAGAGGCCGCTTTCTGCATCCCGTGTAGCAGGCGCTACCTTGGTCAAAATGCCATTGCAGTACACACGTAGTTCTACGGTACAGCTACCATCTTCGTCGCCCTCTAAACAAATATCACTCACTTCGCTGGTAATAACTCCGTTCCTGAGATTTCCCGCTTCAAACTTTGGGGTCAAAAGATTATATTTTCTAAAATGCACCGGAAGCAGTGTTATTGCATTGTCGCAATCACGAAGGCGCTTTTGAACAGTACCCTCATCCGTCAGGTAGAGCTGAAAGCTGTTTGGCTGATCCAAGGGCACCCTAAAAGAGCCGATGAATAAACCGCTTTTTGTCTCCGTTAAGGAAATTTCCGTAGAGGTATCCTCCGTTTCAAGAAGCAGAGCAGGCTTCTTCCAGCCTTTTAGGGGTACAGCGGCATCTAGAAGAAGTTGATGATTTTCTACATCAATTCCCGTAGATGTTATCCTGACATTCGCCTCTGGCGAGTTATCAATCGTTTCCTGTAACTTACCAATCGTCAGTCGTACACCTACCAGTAGTACTGCAAATAGGAAAAATATCACAATCTGCTTTTGATTCTTCTTGAAAAATTGCATATTCAATGTTCTCCTTTTTTGAAATTATTTATCCGCTTATACTACCTATGTTGTACCAGTAAACCCCGCTAAATCAACAATTCCGTATCCCACATAAGTAACTTCCTCCGCAGAATTTTTGATGATAGCCAACCAGTGCAGCATTCTTAACAGAACACTTGTTTTTATTTTGGTTGCCCTCCTCAAATAAAGCGGTTAGCCTGCCATCTTCACTGAACCCCACTTCGATTCTCCCGTCTCGTAAAATCCTCACTGAATCTCCCATAGCGTTGTATATGACGTATATTGTATCTTCCTACAATTCTATATCAACACTGTTGCCTTCTCTAGAAATGATGTGCCAACCTACCATGCATTATATATAACGACTAATGTTCAAAATTGCAACACTTCTTCAAGCGTGCCTCGGTCTTCACCATCCGGAAATATATCCAATCTTAGTATTGATGCATTCCAGATTCAAAAAGGGCGTTTTGCCCATCATACGTTTACCTGCCGAAGCGATCAAGTTCGCTCCGGCTTATTTTTTTTGCAGGAGGAAATATAAATGGACAAGCAAAATGATATGGCGCAGTTTCGATAACTTGAAGAAGCCGCCACGATTATTATACG
>OGDY01003860.1_pt1 | contig 11069 bp, 9 predicted proteins | sample 1570341 | NCBI WGS metagenome assembly OGDY01 (sample SAMEA2581972, study PRJEB24529) | metagenome | biome: Human gut stool | place: China | collected 2011 | reverse complement strand
CCCGGCTTCCCACTGCATCCGGCGGGTCTCCGTCCAGTCCTCCCAGGGAATTTCCCGGTCGGACAGGGCCGTGATCACCTGCTCCCGGTCCGCAGGCGGGATTTTGGGGTTGCCGGCCTGATAGATCAGCACCACAAGTCCCGCCATAAGGGCCAGGAGCAACGCCAGCTTAACGTATCCGCTGACGGTCCCCCTGGGGGCGGTCTGGCGCTCCGCCTGCATCTCCCGGAGCATTTCCACCCATATGGGATGGCCCAGGACGTGACCGTTGCCGTGGCTTTTCCGGTAGACCGCCCCGGCAACGGCCGAGAGGATCAGGGTCGCCAGGACAACTCCCCCCAGGACCAGATAGACCCGGTCCCCGATGGGGGCGGCCAGGCCCAGGACCGCCGCGTTGAAGCCGACAACGCACGGGGCCCATTCCAGGGTGGAAAGGAACAGCGCCCGCCGGGTCCGTTCCGGGTCCGGGGAGGTGCGGACGAGCCAGCGGGCAAAGGAGCGGCTCCGCCGGGGCTGGAACCGGACCTCCCGCAGATAGCCCCGGACCGCCGTCCCGTCCTTTCCGGCGGAGCGGAACAGAGCGTCCCGCATCCAGCCGGCGCAGAATTCGTTGAGGATCAGGGCCGCCAGAAATCCGGCCAGCCGCAGAAATGGCTCCGTCATAGCCGTCCCTCCGGAGCAGGCAGAGGGGGTTCGTAAAGCCGCCGCCGTTTGATATAGCGGAACACCGCCTCCGGCACCATGGCCGAGGCGTCGCCGCCGGACATCAGGGTCTCCCGGACCCGGGTGGAGGACAGGGGCAGAGGCTCCGTCCGGATGACCCGGGCCCCGGGGAGCTCCGCCGCCTTTTGGAGAAGGGCGGCTTCCTCCCCGTCGTTCCGGGCGAAGGCCGCCAGGTCCGCCAGCCGGAGGATGTCCTGCCAGCGGTACCACTGGTCGAAGGTCAGGAGCATATCCGCCCCCATGAGCAGGGTGAACCGGTCCCCGGGAAACAGGGCGTGGAGCCGCTCCATGGTCAGGATGGTATAGCTTTTTCCTTTAGCCTTCAGCTCGATGTCGCTGACAAAGACCTTGTCCATTCCCGCCGCGGCCAGCCGGGCCATTTCCAGCCGGTCGCTGCCGGGGGCCAGGTCCGGGGCCCGCTTATGGGGCGGGATGTTGGCCGGGATCACTAAAATCCGGTCAAAGGAAAGGGCGGCGTCGGCCTCCCGCAAAAGGTGGAGATGGCCGTTGTGGATGGGGTTGAAGGTCCCGCCGAAAATTCCGGTGTGGGCCATGGCGCTCCCTCCTCAGTCGTCCAGGGAGATCACCGGCTTTTCCGGATTGGGCCGGTACAGGGTGATGCGGGTGCCCAGAATCTGGACCACCTGGCAGCCGGTCTCCCCGGCGATCTCGGCGGCGGCCTCCTTGGCGGTGTACAGGCTGTTTTCCAGGACCCGGATCTTGATGAGCTCCCGGGCGGTGAGGGCGTCGTCCACCTGTTTCACGGTGTTTTCGTTGATGCCGCCCTTGCCGATCTGTAAAATGGTATCCATCTGATTGGCCATGGCCCGGAGCCGGGCCCGCTGTTTGCTGGTTAACATAGCGTTCTCCTTACTTTTCCTCAGTTTCCCGCCGGAGGAAGTCCTCCAGCAGGCGGTTTGCTTTTCCCCGGTGGCTGACGGCGTCCTTTTCCTCCGCCGTCATTTCCGCGAAGGTCTTTTCCTCCACCAGGAACACCGGATCGTAGCCGAAGCCGTCGGTTCCCCGGGGAGCCAGGGCGATTCTGCCTTCGCAGACCCCTTCAAAAGTATGGGCCCCGCCCTTGCCGTCCAGATAGGCGATGGCGCAGACGAAGCGCCCGGTCCGGTCTGGCTTCCCCTCCAGCTCGGAGAGGAGCTTTTCCACCCGGTCAGCGTCGGTGGCGTGTTCCCCGGCGTAGCGGGCGGAATAAATCCCCGGCCGGCCGTCCAGAGCGTCCACGCAGAGACCGGAGTCGTCGGCGATCACCGGCAGTCCGGCGATTTTCCAGACGGCCCGGGCTTTCAACATGGCGTTTTCCGCAAAGGTGGAGCCGGTCTCCTCCACGTCCAGGACGATGCCCTTTTCCTTCTGGGAAAAGACCTGATAGCCCAGGGGCTCCAGCATCCGCTTGAACTCCCGGACCTTCCCGGCGTTTCCCGTGGCGATGATGATTTCCATGGCTTACTCTCCTTTATCTGCCGGTTCCCGCCTTTTCAGGAGCCGGGACGCCGCCAGCATGGCCGTTCCCATACAGGACAGGAGCAGGGGCAGCGCGGCGGTGAGAGTCTCCCACAGGCGCTTTCCCCAGGGGCGGCTTTTCCGGACGACGTAGGCGGAGGCCACCTCCGCCGTTTTGCAGCAGGCGGCCTTTTTCTCCCGGAGCCGCCGCCGCAGTCCGGGGAGGTACCCGCTCTGCATCAGCAGGAGCAGCGCGCCGGTCCCGGCAATCAGGGCGGCCAGAAATGGCTTCTTCTTACTCAAACAGCGCCTCCACAAAGTCCTCGGGAACGAATTCCTGCAAATCGTCGATCTTCTCGCCGACGCCCACATACCGCACCGGCAGCCCCAGCTGATTCTTGATAGCCACCACGATGCCGCCCTTGGCTGTGCCATCCAGCTTGGTCAGAACGATGCCGGTGATCTTGGCGGCCTGCATAAACTGCTCCGCCTGATTTACGGCGTTCTGGCCGGTAGTGGCGTCCAGGACCAACAGCGTCTCCACGTCGCAGCCCTCCGCCCGCTGGCTGACGATGCGGAACATCTTCCCCAGCTCATCCATGAGATTTTTCTTGTTGTGGAGCCGCCCGGCGGTGTCGATAAGGAGGATGTCGGCGTTCCGGGCCTTGGCGGCCTCGATGGAGTCGTAGACCACCGCCGCCGGGTCGGAGCCCTCCTGATGCTTGACGATTTCCACGCCGCTACGCTGGGTCCAGACCTCCAGCTGCTCGATGGCGGCGGCCCGGAAGGTGTCGGCGGCCCCCACCAGGACCTTCTTGCCCTGGGCCTTGAAGCCGGCGGCCAGCTTGCCGATGGTGGTGGTCTTCCCCGCGCCGTTGACCCCGATGACGAAGATGATGGACGGGGTGGTTGAGAGCTTCATGGGCTCCTCCTCCCGGAGCATGTTGGCGATGATCTCCTTTAAAAGGGCCTTGACCTGGGAGGTGTCGGTAATGCCGGTCTCCTTGATCCTTTTCCGGAGCCGGTCGCAAATTTCCTCGGCGGTGACGGCCCCCATGTCGGACATGATGAGGACCTCCTCCAGCTCCTCCATGAAATCCTCGTCGATCTTGGTGAAGGAGTGGATGACTCCCTCCACCTGGCGCATCATGGCGTCCTTGGTCTTTTTCAGTCCCTCTTTGATCTTGTTAAAAAATCCCATTGCGGTTCCTCCTTACTCCTGCGATTCCAGCTTGCCCATTTTCGCGGCGATCTCCGTGACCTTCAGCTCCAGGAGCTTGGAAACTCCCCGTTCCTGCATGGTAACGCCGTAGAGGACGTCGGCCTCCTCCATGGTGCCCCGGCGGTGGGTGATGAGGATGAACTGGGTACTGCCGCTCATCATCCGCAGGTAGCTGGCGTATTTCACCACGTTGACGTCGTCCAGAGCCGCTTCGATCTCGTCCAGGACGCAGAAGGGAGCGGGCCGGACCTTCAGTATGGCGAAGTAAATGGCGATGGCGATAAACGACTGCTCGCCGCCGGACAGGTTGCCCACGGTTTTGAACACGTCCTCCCCCTGGAACAGAAACGCACCAAGACGGTCTCTGGCCATCTGGGGCGTACAGTTCTTTTCATAGAGCATGGTGTCGTAGAGACTCCGCTCCGGGTGGTCAAAATGGATGATCTGAGGCAGATATCCCCATTTCACCGTGGGGCCGAACTGGATTTTCCCCTGACAGTCCTCCTCACCCAGCAGGCACTTGATAAAGGTGGATTTTCCGGTGCCGTTGTCCCCCAGCAGGGCAATGCGCTCGCCGCCCTCTACCAGCAGATTCACGTCGGAGAACAGCATCCGGTCGCCGAAGGATTTCGACACGTTCTTCATTTTGAACACCACGTCTCCGGAAAAATCCCGCTCCCCGAAGCTGGCCTTCATCGTTCTTTCCGCCTTGGGTCGTTCCGTTTTGCGAATACGATCCATCCGGTGCTGAATGGACATGGCCCGGCGGTAGAGGGTGCGGTTGTTGATGCCCCAGCCCTTCATCCGCTCCACCGTGTAGCCCAGCTGCTTCAGCTTCGCCTGCTCCTGCTCGTACTGCTTCATTTGCAGGTCGAACCGCGCCTGCTTTTCGTCCATGTAGAACGAGTAGTTGCCGGAGTAAAATTCCGCGTGGCCGTCCGCGATCTCGATCACCCGCTGGGCGATCTGATCGATGAAATAGCGGTCGTGGGAAATGGCGAGAACCGTCCCCCGGAAATTCTGAATATACCCTTCCAGCCACTCCACGCTTCTCAAATCCAGATGGTTGGTCGGCTCGTCCAGAAGCAGGATGTCCGTCTTTTCCAGCAGAAGGCGGGCGAGATTCGCTCTGGTCTTTTCGCCGCCGGAAAGGCTGTCGAATTCCTGAGCGCGCTGCTCCGCCGGGATGCCCAGACCGTTGCAGACCTTGTCCACGTCCACATCCATCTCGTAGCCGCCCCCGGACTGGAAGCGGTTGGACAGGCTGTCGTACTCCCGCAGCTGCTCCGCCGTTGCGCCCCCCGCCATGTCCGCTTCCAGCCGCTCCATTCTGGCTTTCACCTTCATGAGGCCGGCGTAGGCGGTGCGCAGCACGTCCTCCACGGTGTAGCCCGCCGGGAACTTGGGGATCTGGGAAATCAGCCCCAGACGCTTGTTGGGATTGACGTAGACCTCGCCGCTGTCATAGTCCATCTGGCCGGTGAGGATGTTAAAAAGCGTGGTTTTTCCGCAGCCGTTGCGGCCGAGAATCGCCACCCGCTCCCCTTCCTGAATTTCAAAGCTCAGGTTGTCCAGCAGATTTTCTCCGATTACAAAGAATTTTGTCAGATTCCTGACTTGTATATCAACCATATTCTCTCCATTTAATCGCGTTCGATTCCGGATTCATTCAGCATTTGCTCCAGTTCTTCCCGGGTGTATAGCAAATTCAACGCCTGTAACATGGCGTTGGCGCTCATGTGTTCCGGCAGGTTCAGCTTTTTCAGAAGCGCTTTCCGCTTCTCTCCGGCATTGCTCCCGCCGGAAAGCCCCAGCGCCATGAGATCCTGCTTGGTGATACCCCCGGAGGATGTCGTTTCCTCCCCCTCTACGGTGGCTCCGGCGTTTCGCAGGGCGGCGAGAATGACCTCCGGGGTCATGCCCTCCACCCCCAGCTTGCCCTCCCGGCCGGGGGCGGATTTCCGCCGTTCCTTGCCGGGAATGTCCGGGATGTAGGCGTGCTTCAGGTATTTTCCGGGAATGGCGCTTTTGATGTGGTTGCGGATGACGAAGCCTGCCCCGTCGGAGTCCGTGAAGACGATCAAGCCCCGCTTTTCCGCCACCCGGCGCAGCAGCGCCATCTGCTGCCTGTCCTTGAAAATGCCGAACCCCGCCGTTTCCAGAATGGGGGCATCCACCACTTGACTGAGGGTGTTTTTGTCGTAGCGCCCCTCTACCACAATGGCCTCCCTGATTTTAACCATTGCGCCCCTCCTGCGCCAACTGCAACAGCAGCAGCTCCAGCAGGCGTTCCGGGTCATCGTAGGAAGTTTTGATCTTATAGTCCGTTTCCAGCACCAGCTCCGCCGCCCGGCGGCAGAATTCCGGCGTGAACCGTCTGGCCGCCTCCATGGTCTTTCTCGCGGGATAGTCCGGGATGCCGCAGAGCCTTTGCAGGTCGGAAGCGTTTTTCCCGTTGTCCAGCAGCGTCCGCGCGGCGCTGACCCGGCGGAAATGGTTGCCCACCGCACCCAGGATCGCCAGCGGCTCCTGCTGCATTTTCAGTAGCTGCTGCAGCTTCACCAGCGCCTGATCGAAGCGCCCGGCGCTGAGCATATCCGTCATCTGGAACACCACGGCGTCCAGCACCGGCTCGGTGACGGCGTCGATGTCGGTCTTCCGAATCTCATTTGCGCCGGAATAGGCACAGATTTTGTCAATTTCGCCACTCAGTGCCGTCATGGTGCCGCCGGTGATGTCGATGAGATACAAACACAAATCTGTGGAAATCCGTTTATCCCGCGCCATAAAATGCCTTGTGACCCAAGCCGCCAAGTCTTTCTGATCCTGCTTGGCAAACTCCACGATCAGCCCGGCGCCGTCGATCGCCTCCCAGAGCTTTTTCAGGCGCTTGTCCGGCTTCCACGGGGTCGTCTCGTAGGTGAACACCACCGTGCAGTAGTCCGGGATATCCGCCAGAATTTCCGCCATCTTGTTCCGGTCGGACTCCCCCAGCTTGAACAGATCCACCTCGTCCACCTGAACCATGGTATGCTCCGCCATCATGGGCAGATTTTCCACGGCATCGGCGAAGGTCTGCAAATCGAAGGTCTCGCTGTTCATCCGGTGGAAGTTGAAGGACTCCGTCAGCGCGTCCAGCAGCTGCTTTTTCATCTGCTCCAGGTAGTGGTGCAGCAGAAAGACTTCTTCCCCATGGAAAATGTACAGCCGCCCCAAATCCTTGTTTTTCAGCTGGGTTTTCAGTTCCTGTAAATTGCCCCCGGGGGCTGGTTTTTTTGCCATGGTTTCACCTTCTGATGGTAATTGTTCCGTCCCGGTCTGTCCGGTACACCGTGCAGCCGAAATTTTCCAGCCGCTGCAGGGTCTCCGCCGCCGGGTGTCCGTAGAGATTGTCCTGGCCTACGCTGATGCAGACCGTCTGCGGTTGGGCAGCGGCAAGCAGATCCTCGCAGGTGGAGTTTTTGGAGCCGTGATGTCCGGCAATCAGCACGTCCACCTCCGGGATTTTCCCGGCGTGGAGCAGCATCCGCTCGCCGTATGCGCTTCGGTCTCCCGTTATGAGTATATCACAGTTTTCCGTATCAAACAAGACGCACAGGCTGTTTTCGTTTTCGCTTCCATGGGAATCGGCGGCGAAAATGTGCAGATTTGTTTTCCCGTAGGTCAAAAGCAAGTCCTGCCCGACGTAAACTGCCTCTTCGTTATCCGGCGTCAAAATGGCTTCCTCCGGCGGGAGAATGAGGACATCCGCTTTTACCCGGCTCAAAAGATTTTCCGCCGCGCCGGTGTGATCCCGGTCGCCGTGGGTCAGAATCAGCCCGTCCAGCCGGGAAATGCCCTGGCTCAGAAGCGTTTCGGCAGCAATGTCCGCGGTTTCGCTATCGCTGTCCCCGCCGCAGTCCACCATGTACGTCCGGCCTTCGCTTTGCAGCAGAATGCACTGCCCCTGCCCCACATCCAGCACCGTTACCCGGGTGCTGTCCAGCATCGGCTCCGCCCACGATGCCAGAAGCGCCAGACACAGCCCCAGCGTGCCGCAGCAGAGCAGAACGCCCGGGCGGCGGTTCCGGCTCAGTAGGAACACCAGCAGCAGCACATACACGGCCACCAGCCAGATGGTAATGTACGGACTTCTGGTATACACCGCCGCCAGGGGAAAGCCCGCCAGTAACTTTGCGATCAACAGAACATAGCGAATCGTCGCCCCGCCCGTCCAGAACGCACCCACCAGACTGACCGCCACAAGCCCATGGAAAATGAAGCTGATGACCCACAGAGTGAGCAGATTGGTCACCACGCCAACAAGACTGACGGTGCCAAAATACCATGCGCTCAGCGGCGTTGTGAAAATCATGGCGCTGAGGGTGATGGACACGGAAGCAGTAAACCAGCGAATCAACGTGGGTCTGACGCCCTTCCCCTTGCCGTCCGGGAACAGAGAAACCAGCCACTTGCGGATGCCCGGCGCAAAGAGATAAATCCCCGCCACGCTGGCCACGGACAGCTGGAACCCCACGGACGTGATGACCAGCGGGTTGCCAATCAGCATCACCACGGCGGCAAAGGCCAGCGCCGCAGGGCCGTCGTATTCCTTATTCAGCAGCAGCGCCGCCAGCATCAGTCCGCACATAATGCACGAGCGGCTGACCGACGGGGTAAAGCCCGCCACCGCCGCAAAAAGCAGCAGCGTCGGAAAACCCACAAGGGCAGTCAGAAACCGCTTCCGGAAAGTAACGGCAGTAAGCAAAGCGAACAGAATCGACACATGCAGTCCGGAAACAGCCGCCACATGGCGAATCCCGCTGATTTTCAGGCTGGTATCCACCCCGTAGCTCAGGCCGGTGGTATCGCCCAACAGGAGCGCCCGGGCAAAGGGCGCGGCGTCCTGCGGAATACAGGTCTGCAAAATTGCCTGAATCCGGTGCCGCAGCCGCGCAGGGATATCCCGCCAAGACGCGTCTGTATGGGGCGAAACGGAAACCTCGTCCACCTGATACGCCAGCAGAAAAATGCCGTTGCCCGCGTGATAGGTTCTGCTTTCCTTAGGCGTGGTGGCGCGGAAACGGAACTGGCCGGAGACGGTGTCCCCGGGTTCCAGCGTTTTGTCCAAGTCCAGATATGCCCGAAGGCGGTAGGACTTCCCTTCCAGCTGCACCGAGCCATCCACGCCGATACCGTATGCCGTCTCGTAGCTGTAGTCCGACACCCGGATGACTGCGTTTGCCGTTTTTCCGTCCATCGTTCCGGCGGCATTCAGATAAAAGCCGTCGTACAGAATGAACCAGCCCATTCCCGTGGCAAAGCCAAGAAGAACTGCGGCAATTCGCCGGAATAACGCGAACTTTCTCCCCGCAATCGCCGCGAAAAGCGTCAGAAACCCGACAGCTGCGGCCAAAATGACACGCGTACTTCCCGTAATAACATACGCGCACAGGCAGCAGGCCGCGCCGAAGCCCAGAGAAAACCATACCAGTTTACGCATCCTGCCGCCTCCTTATCGTTGGAAAAGGCGCCGCCTTTGCGGCAGCGCCTTTCTTCTTACTTCAATTTGGAAACCACGTAATCGTCCACGATGGCGAGGGCGTTGTCCACCTTGGTGACGTCCTTGCCGCCGCCCATGGCGGAATCGGGCTTGCCGCCGCCGCTGCCGCCGCAGCAGCAGCATACCTGCTTCACCAGGTCGCCGGCCTTGATGCCCCGGGCAATGGCGTCCTTGCCGCAGACGGCCAGGAAAGTGATCTTGCCCTCGTTGACCGTGGCAAGCACAGCAACCACGGAAGCATCCTTATCCCGCAGCACGTCGCCCATCTGGCGGAGTCTGCCGGTGTCGGCGTTGGGAACGCTGGCGGTGATGACCTTCAGGCCGTTCACATTGTGGGAGCCGAAGAGAATGCGGTCGATCTCGCCCACGGTCTCCTTGGCCTTGTACGCCTCGATGGTGCGCCGCAGCTCCCGGAGTTCCTCCAGCTGCGCCTGAATCCGGGTGCCCAGCTCGATGGGCTTGGTCTTCAGCTTGGCAGCCGCTTCCAGAAGCATGGTCTGGTTCCGCTCCATTCTCTCAAGGCACGCCTTGCCGGTGATGGCCTCGATCCGGCGGACACCGGAGGCGACGGAGCATTCGCTCTCAATTTCAAAGGGGCCGACCTTGGCGGTGTTGTCCAGATGGGTGCCGCCGCACAGCTCGATGGAGTAGTTGCCCATGTTGACCACACGAACCGTGCTGCCGTACTTCTCGCTGAACAGCGCGGTGGCGCCCATGGCCTTGGCCTCGTCAACGGGCATCTCCCGGGTCACGATGTTGTAGCCCTCCAGAATGGAATTCTGGACGATGGCGTTGACCTTCACCAGCTCTTCCGGCGTCAGCGCGGAATAGTGGGTGAAGTCGAAGCGCAGCCGGTCAGGCTCCACGTAGGAACCCGCCTGATGGACATGGTCGCCCAGCACCGTCTGCAGCGCCTTTTGCAGCAGATGGGTCGCGGAGTGGGCACGCATAATGGCCTTGCGGCGCTCCACGTCAATGGAGGCCACCACAATATCGTCCACCTTGATGGAGCCGGTGACCATCTTGCCGTGATGCAGGTACTTGCCGCCCTTGTCCTTCTGGACGTCGGACACCACAAAGCGGCTGTTGCCCATGAGAATCACGCCCTGGTCTGCGATCTGGCCGCCCATTTCGGCGTAGAAGGGAGTCTTGTCCAGCACGATGATGCCCTTTTCGCCGCCGGCAATGGTGCCGGAAACCTCGTCGCCCACGCACACGGCAAGAACCTTGGCGTCGCAGTTGTTCTGGGTGTAGCCGACGAAGGTGGTGGGGGTGTTGTCCAGCCCCAGGTCGATGCCTGCCCAAGCCAGATCGCCCAGCGCCTTCCGGGCTTCCCGGGCACGAACCTTCTGCTCCTGCATCAGCTGGGCAAACGCCGCCTGATCCAGCGTCATATCCTCGTCGGCCACCATTTCCAGGGTCAGGTCAATGGGGAAGCCGTAGGTATCGTACAGCTTGAAGGCGTCGGCGCCGGAGAACTCCGTCTCTCCCTTGGCCTTATGCTCTGCCAGCATGTTGGAGAAGATCGCCATGCCGCCGTCGATGGTGCGGGCAAAGTTCTCTTCCTCCACCTTTACAACCTTGGTGATATAGTCGCAGCGCTCCCGCAGATAGGTGTAGTGAACCTCGTTTTCCTCCACCACGGTCTCCACGATCTGATAGAGGAAGGGGTGGTTGACGCCCAGGAGCTTGCCATGGCGGGCAGCCCGCCGCAGCAGACGGCGCAGGACGTAGCCCCGGCCCTCGTTGCTGGGAAGCACGCCGTCGGCGATCATGAAAGTGGAAGCGCGGATATGGTCGGTGATGACCCGCAGAGACACGTCCATCTTCACGCTCTGGCCGTAAGTTGCGCCGGTCAGCTCAGTGACCTTGTGGGTGATGTTCATGACGGTATCCACATCGAACAGGGAGTCCACGTCCTGACAGACCACCGCCAGACGCTCCAAGCCCATGCCGGTGTCGATGTTCTTCTGGGCCAGCTCGGTATAGTTGCCGTGGCCATCGTTGTCGAACTGGGAGAAGACGTTGTTCCAGACCTCCATGTAGCGGTCACAGTCGCAGCCGACGGTGCAGCCGGGCTTGCCGCAGCCGTACTTCTCGCCACGGTCGTAGTAAATTTCCGAG
>OGDY01003856.1_pt1 | contig 11079 bp, 8 predicted proteins | sample 1570341 | NCBI WGS metagenome assembly OGDY01 (sample SAMEA2581972, study PRJEB24529) | metagenome | biome: Human gut stool | place: China | collected 2011 | reverse complement strand
ACATCACCGGCATGGCCTACTCCAACGTCGGCCTCGGTCTGGTGCACGGCATGGCTCACCCGCTGGGCGGCCGTCTGGGCGTGGCCCACGGTGTGGCCAACGGTATTCTGCTGGCCCCGGTCATGGAATACAACAAGGACTTCACCGGTGAGAAGTACCGCGACATCGCCGATGCGTTCGGTGTTGAGGACGCCTACACCGGCGACCTGGAGAAGGTGCGCGAAGAGGCCGTGCAGGCCGTCCACAAGCTGACCGTGGATCTGAAGAACCCGACCACGATTTCCGAAGTGGGCGCCACCGAGGCCGACCTTGAGCCGCTGGCTCACGATGCCTTCAACGACGTGTGCACCCCCGGCAACCCGCGTCAGGCAACCGAAGAGGACATCCTCGCGATTTACAAGTCGCTGATGTGATCAGTCAATGACAGTAAACATTAGCTCCCTCTGATGAGGGAGCTGTCAGCGTAGCTGACTGAGGGAGAGAAGTTGCGGCGTAGCCGCTGAATAATAGGTATCGGCCTGCGTCCGATTCAATGTTTTAGCGACTGCGTCGCAGTCTCTTCCTCAGTCTCACTTCATTCGACAGCTCCCTTATCAGAGGGAGCTTGCATAAGCAGAGGGGGCTCGTATATCTAGCTACTTTTCGTGCTTTTCGTCGTAGACTTCGTCGGTGGGGGTCTCGTCGTACAGCTGCTTGCCTTGCGCCTCCGCCAGTTCCATCTGCTCGTTGATCCACGCGGCTTCAGCCGGATTGATATCCGCGGAATTCAGCACTTTCTGCCACACCGGGTAGAACATATGCATCGCCGGATACATGGCGGTGAACAACACCTCCGGCTTATGCGTGCGCGTATGTTGCGGATGCGCATCAAACGTATTCTTAAAACGTCGCATGTAGCTCAGGAACGAACTCAACGACGTATCCATCCGTCGCGCACTCATCGCGGCGATCATGCGCGGCGAGTACACGGTTTTCAGATCCTTGCCCATCAGATGCAGGGAAATATCGATATCCTCATGCATCACATCGGCCTTATCCCGGCAGACCTCATTCACAATCTGATGCCAGGCCGAAGCGCGCAAGGCCATATTCGAGCCGAACAGCAGCGGCTGGCCGCCATCGGCACGGTAGATTCGCTTGCGTAAGGAATTGTCGCCTTTCAACCCGAAATGGCGTGAGGGCATGTCGTAATACATCACCGGACCAGTGGCACCCATCGCGGCCGGGTCTTCGGTGAAGATGCCGGAGACCACCTCCACCCAGTCAGGCCGGATCATACAGTCGGCGTCGAAACGGCCCAGCACATCGCCGGTCGCGGCGTTCAGGCCAAAGTTGCGGGTGGGAATCAGCCCCTGTTCATCGTTCTGGTGCAACAGTTTGACCGGGGCCTCGGGATGTTCGGCAATGAACTGTTCGACAACCGCACAGGTGTTGTCCGTAGAACGGTTGTCCACCACCAGCACCTCATGCGGCATGATGGTCTGACGGGTGGCGTTCAGTAGGCAGTCGCGGATGCGTTCGGCTTCGTTCCACGCTGGGATGATGATCGAAACGTTGAGCATAACATCAACAATAGAAAAGCGGGTGTACGCCGCCGGCGTATCCGAGCTTCAAACCCCTCGCTACAATGGGGAGCCATGAGCGAACGCGTGCGAAACGTAAACAGCACCGACACGTCGAGAACCGGTGCCGCAGAGGCCGGGGCAGACCCGGACGACGAGAATCGTATCGACTTTGGTACTTTGTTCCCCGCCAAGGGAGATTCCCGCAGGCCACCGGAATGGTTCGGCCGCGCGCTGCTGTATGTGGCCCTCGCCGTCATCGTATTCATGTTCTGCTGGCGCTCGTGGGGCGACATCTCCTATCTGGTGCTCGACATCATCATCTCGCTGTTCCTGGCGCTGGCCGTCGAACCGTTGGTGGTGGCGCTGGTGGCTCATGGCTGGAAGCGTGGCGTGGCTTCCGCCGTCAGCTTGGTGGGCGTGGCCGTGGTCGTGGGTGTGCTGCTCACGCTATTTGGCAACATGTTCGTACAGCAGATGATTGCCATGGTCCGCGGTTTGCCGGCCATGTATGAGCAGATTCGTGAGTTCGTGGACCAGTATGCCACGTTCAAGATGCCGGAAATCAGCAATCTCGGCATGGAAATCTTCAACAATATCCAGACCTCGTGGGTCACCGATTTTGCCGGTACCGCCATGAGTACGGTGGGCGGCCTGTTCTCCTTCCTGCTGAACCTCATGACCGTGGTCATGACCACGTATTACATCTCCGCCGCCGGCCCCAAACTGCGCCGCTCCTTCTGCCAGTGGCTGGCTCCCAACACGCAGCGCCGATTCCTGTTGGTGTGGACCGTGGCCCAAGGCCAGATTTCGTCCTTCCTGTTCTCCCGTTCGATTCTGGCGTTGATCAACGCCACCTGCACTGCCATCTTCTTAGAGATTCTGCATGTGCCCTACTGGCTGCCGTTGGCCCTGTTCTGCGGCGTGGTATCCCAGTTCATCCCCACGGTCGGCACCTATATCGGCGGCGCGCTGCCGGTGCTGTTCGCTTGGGGCAACCGCGGATGGACGTACGCCGTGGCGGTGCTGGTGTTCATCATCGTCTACCAGCAGATCGAGAACCTGATTCTCTCGCCGAGGATTTCGCAGCGCACGATGGATATCAACGCGGCCGTCGCCTTCCTCGCGGTGCTGGCGTTCGGCTCGCTGTTCGGCGCGTTTGGCGCGTTCCTGGCGCTGCCGGTCACCGCATCGCTGCAGGCCATCTTCCGTGCGTACACCAAGCGCTATGAGCTGATTGACTCACCACTGATGAACGATCCGACTCCGGAGAAGAAGTCCAAGATCGTCGAGGCGTCCGAAGCGTTCGGCGAGCATGTGCTGCAGCCGATCGGCGAGCACATGCCGCGTGCGGCCAAGGGGTCCACCAGCCGTGTGCCGATGAATGAGGAACTGCGTTTGCTGCAGGAACAGATCTATGCGATTCCGCCACACGAGACGAAAGAATCCGATTTGGACGATTCCGCCACCGTGGCGATTCCGCAGCGTGGTGCCGCGGATACGCAGCAGTCTGAGCAGCCCAAGCAACGCAAGCAAACCAAGCAGTCTGATCAATCTGCCTCCAGCAATCCTAGGGCGGGGTGGCGCTGATGACCCTGCTTTCCGTACTCGATATTCTTCTGGTAATCGTCGGTGGTGCCGGCATGATATATCAGGGACTGTGCATCGTGATGTCCCTGTTCGCCAAGCCCGTGCGCTTCCCCGACGCCCCGATGACCAACCGGTATGCCGTACTGATCTCCGCGCGCAACGAAGAAAACGTGATCGGCAACCTTATTGGGTCGATTCGCGATCAGACCTACCCGTCCGACCTCATCGACATCTGGCTGGTGGCCGACAACTGCACCGACAACACCGCCGACGTGGTGCGGTCTTTGGGCTGCCATGTGGTGGAACGCCACAATCTTGAACTGGTTGGCAAGGGATATGCGCTGACGTATCTGTTGGGGCATATGCTCGACATCGGTGTGGCCGATGATTATGAGGCCTACTTCGTGTTCGATGCCGATAACAAGCTGGACAAGCATTACTTCGAGGAAATGAACAAGGCGTTCTGCTCCGGATTCAAGATTCTGACCAGCTACCGTAATTCGGTGAATCTGGCGGATAACTGGGTGTCTTCTGGTTCTGCGCTGTGGTTCATCCGTGAATCGCGATTCCTGTCTAACTCGCGTATGATTCTCGGTTCCTCTTGCCATGTGGGCGGTACGGGATTCATGTTCTCCCGCGAGGTGATGAAGCGGAACAAGGGATGGAAGTTCCACCTGCTCACTGAAGATCTTGAATTCACTATGGATTCGATTCTGCATGGCGACCGCATCGGCTATTGCGGTACTGCGATCCTCTACGACGAGCAGCCGGTTACCTTCTCGCAAAGTTGGCGTCAGCGTTTGCGTTGGAGCAAGGGATTCCTGCAGGTATTCCGTTATTATGGCTCGGCATTGCTGAAACGCGCGGTTCGCGAACGTGATTTCTCCTGCATCGACTTCACCTTGATGCTGTGTCCGTTTACCGTGTTGGGCGTGATTCGCGCGGTGATGGGCTTGCTGTTCGCCGCGTGTGGCTTCGTGAGTTGGTCGAGCCAGCTGCAATCGCTGGCCGGTTGGTCCAGCGGCATCATCACATCGGTGTTGGGTCTGATGGCATTGGCTGCATTGACCATCATTGTCGAGCACGACCAGATCGGTGCCACGAACAAGGAGCTGCTCGCCTATGTGCTCAGCTTCCCGATTTACATGCTCAGCTACGTGCCGATTTCCTTCCAGGCCATCTTCGCCAAAGCCCAGTGGAAGCCCATCGCACATAAGGGCTGACCGAGTCCGCTAGTCCGGAGCTGCTCAGCGGGGCAATCCAACAGCAACCCGGGGGTGCTGCGCTGAGGGTTGACTGGTGGGCTAGAGTAGATGCATGAGCTTAGACAATACTCAAAGGAATGTCGGATTTCAGCCGCCGATGATGCCAGCCGCCGCTCCCGCGTCTTCGCAGTCGCAACAGCCACAGCCGCAAGCATGGCCGCCGAACCCGAATACGGCGGTGTCCATTCGCGGCCTGTTCAAGCACTTCGACCGGAAGATCGCCGTCAACGGGCTCGCGCTTGACATTCCAATCGGCTCGTTCTACGGACTGGTGGGCCCTAACGGCGCCGGCAAAACCACCACGCTCAATATGGTGACCGGTCTATTGGTGCCGGACGCCGGCACCGCCATGATTCTGGGCCATGACGTGTGGAGCGACGTGAACACGGCCAAGCGCATGATCGGCGTCATGCCCCAGCCCGACCAGATCTTCGACCGACTGACCGGTTTGCAATTGCTCGTCTACTCCGGCATGCTGCGCGGCATGAGCCGCGAGGAGACCACGCGTCGCGCCCAGGACCTGCTCAATGCTTTCGACTTGGCCGGGGCCGCCAACACGATGGTCACCGATTACTCGGCCGGCATGACCAAGAAGATCTGCCTGGCCTCCGCGATGATTCACAGCCCGCGCATTCTGGTCTTGGATGAGCCGTTTGAATCCGTGGACCCGGTGTCCAGCGCCAACCTCAAAGACATTCTCATCGAATACGCGAAGACTGGCGGCACGGTGATCATCTCCTCACACGTGATGGCATTGGTCGAAAAGATGTGTACGCATGTGGCCGTAATCAACGACGGTCTGGTATGCGCGGCCGGCACGGTGGACGAGGTCGCTGCTGGCGAAGAACTCGAAGACCGCTTCCTGCAACTAGTCGGTGGCCGCCACGAAGCCGCCCATCTCGCGTGGCTCGATGGCGGGCAGGCCCAAGCCCAAGCACCAACTTCGGCCCAGACGATTCAGCCGATTCTGCCTACGCCCGCCACACCCACCGATGAGGCCCGCCAATGATCAAGACCGCCATCACCCTGGTCCGCCTGCGCTGGACGCTCACGCTCGCCACCCTGCGAAAATCGGCGTGGCAGACCGTCGCCTATGTCTTTTCCGCTGTACTCGCGGCCGGCACCATCATCGGCACCGGCGTGCTCGCATGGTTCATCGGCATACTGCCGCCCTTCACCGTGAACGCGGATGGCTTTCCGCTGAACATCCTTGGTCCCGGAGGCATCGTCAACATAGTCGTCGTGCTGGTCGGCGCGACCATGACCATCTTCATCGGCTTCATCCAGCTCATGATGCTTGGCGAAGGCTCCACCATGAACCCACGCAAATTCGCGATCTACGGCATCGCCGACCGCAACCTGCAATTCGGCTTGCTGCTTTCCGGCCTGTCCGGCATCCCCTCCCTTACTGGCGTGGCCTCACTGATGCTCTGGACACTGGCCTATCGGCATATGGGACCAGCCGTAATCATCAGTTCCCTCCTCGCCGCAGTGCTGGCCGTCATCACCATGATGAGCATCTCCAAACTGGTCATCGCCCTATCCACCACGCTGGTGACCGGCAAACGCGGCAAAGGCGCGTTCTACATCTTCATCGTGCTGACTTTCGTCATCATCTGCCAGTTGCCGAACATTCTGGTCAACTCCGGCATAGCCTTCAGCCTCAACACCGAGACCTGGGGCGCGGCGACCGCCATCGCCGCATGGACGCCGTTCGGTGCGGCCTTCCAACTGCCGTTCGACGCGCTTACCGGAGCTTGGGCGGTGCTGATCGCCCGCATCGCCATCCTTGCCGTCACATGGATCGTCTGCTTCGCCGTATGCACTTGGTGTCTGAGGCATGAACGGCTCACCATCGGCGCAAACAGTCCGTCCGAGACCGCCAAAGGCATCGGCGCATTCGCATGGATGCCCGATTCGGCATCCGGCGCGGTGTCCGCACGCCTGATCACCTATCTCAAACGAGACCCCCGCCAAGCCATGACCTTCGCCATGCCGGTCCTGTTCCTGATCATCTTCGCCTTCCAGGCGCACGGCATCAGCGCGGTCGTCTGGCAGTCGCTGATCTGGTGTGGCTGGTTCATGTCAGTGGTGGAAAGCAACGGGCTCGCATATGACGGCCGCGGCTTCACCATGGAAGTCATCGCCGGCGTGCGTGGCCGGACCGACAGAATCGGCCGCGTGCGCGTCTACGTCGGCATCATGGTCGTCTACATGGTGCTGCTCTATCTCGCCGGCATCGTGCTGGTCGGCGCACTGACCGGCCGCTGGGCGCAGCCCGATGACCTCGTCACCGGCCTGATCTTCCTCGCCGTGGGCATGGGCGTCGCCTTGAGCGGCCTGGGCGTGGCCGAAGTCACGTCCTGTGTGCTGATGTACCCGGTCGCCTCAATGGACAAGCCGTTCTCCGCGCCTCAAGGCCGCGCCATGGCCCAAGGCTTCTTCCCGTTCGTCTACGTGCTTGGCAGCCTGCTGCTGATGCTGCCCACCGGCATCGTGGCGCTGGTCATGCTGCTGACGGGAGCCGAAGGCGGCATATGGCTGGCGATTATTCCGGTCGCACTGGCCAACGGCATCGGCATCCTGGCACTCGGGACATGGCTGGGCGGTAAGCTGATGGATGCGCGAATGCTTTCGATTGTGGCAGCACTCGACTCGTTCGCCTCATTGCAGAAATGATCGCCTTGGCATAAGGAGCACGATGGTATCTACAGCGGTATCACGCCGTCAGCGGCGTGAAGCGCAACGGCGGACCCAACGATCGCATCGCCGAACACTGACCGTCATCATTTCCGCACTGACCACCATCGCCCTGTTCGCGGGGTACTGCGCCGCCGACATCACCGACGTGGCCCCCGGATTATTGACGTTGAAGCCCGTCGCCGCACCTGTTTTTGCCGATCCAGCCACCGCCAAATCAGGCGGCACCGTCGCCGGCACCTTGAACGCGAACAAGGCCATTGATTCCACGGCCGCTTCTGCGCTGGTCAACGAATTGCTGTCCGCGCAAGGCGTGGGAAACGATACGTCGGTGATCATTGAAGACGCCCAAGGCACCGTCGCTGCCGAACATGAGTCGAACACTCCACGCGAGCCTGCATCCACACTGAAAACGCTGACCGCGCTCGCCGCCTCATCCACCCTGAATATGGCATCCACCTTGGATACCCAAGTGTTCCTCACCCAATCCGATGACGGCACCAATACGTTGACCCTCAAAGGCAATGGCGACATGCTGCTGTCTGCAGGCGATTCTGACGCCAACCATACCAACGGACGTGCCGGTCTGAACACCTTGGCCAAGGCCACCGTGGCCGCGCTCGCCCAGCGAGGCATCACTTCCGTCAATCTCGAGTACGACGACACCCTATTCGGCGACTCACGCATTCCGGCAGGTCTGTCGGAAGGCGGCGCAGTCTTAAGCGACTACACCGTCTACTTCACGCCGGTCTCATCAATGGCGATTGATGGAGGCCGCCAATACACCGCCGATACGCCTGCGCCGGCCGACCCCGATGATTCGGCCGGATACCCGGAACTGTCCCAGCACGCCGCCAGCGACGTGGCCACGAAATTCGCCGAACTGCTCCAATCGAACGGCGTGGCCGTTACCGGAGACGTGACGGCAAACACCGCTCCATCCGGTGAAACGCCTTTGGCTTCGGTGAGTTCGGCAACACTGTCCGAAATCATGGCATACACGTTGCGGCATTCGGACAATACGCTGGCCGAGGAGTTCGGCAGACTCACCGCCTTGGCGAAATCAGCGACAAACAGTCCTGAAGGCGGCACGGAAGCGGTCAAATCCACTCTGAACGATCTCGGTCTCGAAACATCCGGTCTGACCATGGCCGATTGCTCCGGCCTGTCTCCCGGCTCCCGGCTCACCGTACGCACGCTGGCGGCCGTCCAACAACGTAATCTGACCACCGAGAGCGGTGCTGCTGGTGCGGAAGGTCTATCCATCGCGGGATTGGTGGGCACGGCGCAGGATCGGTATACGGATGATGCCGTGGCTGGTCTGCTGCGCGTCAAAACCGGCAGCCTCGGCACGGTTACGTCGATGGCCGGCAATGTGTCCCGCACCAATGGGGGAGCGTTGTCGTTTGCCGTGGTGGTCAACAATCCTGAGGATTATGCCGCCGCGCGTAGCGCCATCGACTCGTTTATCACCAAGCTCGCGGGGCTGTAAAAGAGGCATCAAGGGCCATCAAGGGCTATAAAGGCCGTAAACGTCCATAAACGCACGAGTGCCTATAACCAGAAAAAAGGTGGTGAGTACATGGCATATTCCGCACGATTGCGCAAGGCCGTAGGCGCGGTCCGCGCAACGCTGAGTGCCGTGGAACTATGCGATGTGCAGGCTCCCGAATTCGCGCAGCATGGGGACCATGCCGTTGCCGCCGATGCGCCGCTCGTGCTCGTGGCCTGTTCAGGCGGGCGCGATTCGATGGCACTGGCTGCGGTGAGCCATATCGTATGCACGTCCATGGGCGTGCGTTGCGGTGCCGTGATTGTGGATCACGGCTTGCAGGCAGGCTCCGAACAGGTCGCCAGCGAGGCCGCGGATCGTTGCCACGCGTTGGGACTGGGCCCGGTCATCATGCGCAACGCAACCGTACAGGCGCGCGGCGAGGGCCTCGAAGCGGCCGCACGGCAGGCCCGGTATGACGAGCTGTGCGCCGCGGCGCATGAATCGGGTGCCATTGCCGTGCTGTTGGCCCACACTATGGACGATCAGGCGGAAACCGTATTGATTGGCCTGCTGCGCAGTCGAGGCGTGGATGCGTTGGCTGGCATGCCGCAGGTCTTCACACGCAGTGGCGCGACTTTTGCGCGGCCACTGCTTACCCTTACTCGAGCCGAAACCACCGGCATCTGTGAAGACTTAGGTGTGGAATATTGGGATGACCCCACCAATGGCGATGCGGTAGACGGCGAGTTGCCGAACGACTATCCGTTGCGCTCGCGGGTGCGTCACGACCTGCTGCCGGCCATCGAACGATTCGCTGGATTCAATGTCCCCCGCCATTTCGCCGAAAGCGCACAGCTGGCCAGAATGGATAAGGAGTATCTGGATCAGCGATCCGACGAGGTGATGGGGGAGGCGGTTACGGCAGTTGACCGGCCGGCATCGTCGGCAGCGGTATCGACCGATACGCCACGAGCCTGTGCTGCAGACGATACCAACGATTCGGGCCATGGCATCGGCCTGATGATCGGCGTCAAACGTATTGCACGTGAGCCAGAGGCGATTCGGTTGCGGGTCATCGCTCACGCGCTGAGCCAGGCCGGTGTGAACGCCAGTGCCGCCCAGATTGCCGCCATCGACCGGCTGGTCGTCGATTGGCATGGCCAAGGCGGCGTCTCACTTCCCAGAGGTTATTCAGCCAATCGCAAGAAACACGTCATTCGCGTGTGCCAAGATGGAGCGCATGCGAATCGCTGACGTTGAGGAAGATATTGACCACGAGCTGGTCAGCAAAGAACAGATCGATGCCAAGATCCACGAGATGGCTGCTCTCGCGAGCGAGGATTACCGCGATAAGAATCCGCTGCTCGTTGCGGTGCTGAAAGGGGCCGTGAATACGCTGGTCGCGTTCACCCAGGCCATGAGCATTCCTGTACAGATCGACTTCATGAGCCTGTCGAGCTATGGCTCGGGCACAGTGTCGAGCGGTGAGGTCACAGTCAGGCAGGATTTGTCCGCCGATGTTCGCGGACGGCACATCTTGATTGTGGAGGATATTGTTGATTCAGGACACACGCTCGCGTGGCTGGTCGCAGAACTGAAACGTCGTGGTGCCGCTTCCGTGGAGGTCTTCGCTTTGCTGAGCAAGCCCTCCCGCCGAGAGGTGGACGTTGATGTGAAGTACGCCGGCTATGAGATTCCGGACGAGTTCGTCGTCGGCTTCGGCCTCGACTTTGACGAACGCTACCGCAACCTCGATTCGATCGCGGTCCTCAAGCCGTCCGTCTACCAAGGAGTGCAAGCATGAGCTTCCCGCAAGGGCCGGGTAACGGCAATAATCCGAACCCGGACAACAACCGTAACAACGGCAACCCGTTCACCAACCCGTTCAACCGTGGCAATAACGGGACCAATGGCAAAGGCAACAACAACGAGAACCGGCCGATATGGCAGTCCCCTTGGCTATGGGGTGCCGTACTCGTGGTCATGGTCGTGCTGATGTTCCAGATGTTCGCCGGCGGTGGCACCAAAACCATCGACACCAAAGATGGTTTCGCGCTGATCAATCAGGGCAAGGCCACGTACGCCGAGATTACGGACAACAAGCAGGTCGTCCGCCTTAAGCTGAAGAACGACTACACCAAGAAGAATGCCGACACCGGCAAGGTGACCAACTACGGCAAGAACGTGCAGTTCTACTACACCTTCGCGCAGGGCGCACAGGTGGCCAAGGCCGTGGAGAACGGCGATCTCGAGAAGGGCTGGACCTCGAACATCGAGCAGACCAGCATGCTGAGCTACCTCGTCACCTCGATCCTGCCGTTCATCATCTTCTTCGCCCTGTTCTGGTGGCTGATGAGCCGGATGGGTGGTGCCGGCGGCATGCTCGGCATGAGCGGCAGGAAGAACAGCGGCAAACTGCTCGACGGGCAGACCCCCACCACCAAGTTCGCCGATGTGGCCGGTGACG